>ENA-ORSL01000286-ORSL01000286.1-human-gut-metagenome-genome-assembly--contig:-NODE-286-length-59848-cov-3.228505_pt1 | contig 59848 bp, 60 predicted proteins | sample MGYA00242190_ERZ509157 | MGnify/ENA primary metagenome ERZ509157 (study PRJEB26280, sample SAMEA2338664) | human gut metagenome | biome: human gut; feature: human-associated habitat; material: faeces... | reverse complement strand
GTAAGAAAACGGTCGGCGCGGTCGGTGAGGCTTTCCTCGGATACATTTTCTCCATCGGTTGAATTGATTATTGACAGTGCGGCGATCTTTCCCGCTAAACGGGCACGTCCGGCGGGATTTTGAAGCAGGGAAGAGTATGGCCGATGGATGTATGTGCTTGACGTACTTTTCTCTGCAGCGCAAGGGTGCGGTTGCTGAGGGCGGATTATGACGGCATTTTCTAGTGCACGGTCAGCTTGCCTGCAAAGGTTGTCTATTCCCGCTCCGGTTGCCGCAGAGACTGCGGATACGGGCAGGCCAAGCCGACATGACAGTGCGTCAGAATCCAGTCTTGCACCGCATGACGTAAGCTCATCACACATGTTTACTGCGCAGATCATTGGTATAGTCGGAAATACGGCTAACAGCTCAAGCGTTAGTGCGACGCAACGTTCAAGAGTGGTAGCGCACAGTACGTTGATTATAAGGTCAGGCGGCGAATTACGGAGAGCATGACAGGTTACGTCTTCATCTGCGCCGATGGGAGTGAGCGAGCGTATTCCCGGCAGATCTGACAGCACAGCCCCACCGGAGCGTGGAAGCTTTTCAGCAGGAATCTGTCCCGTGGTGATGGCGACCGTCACTCCTGCACGGTTGCCGACGTATGCGTGACCGCCTGTAAGTCGGTTGAACAGGCTTGATTTTCCGCAGTTCGGTGCGCCGACAAGCATTATTTGAGGTTTGGTGTTGTTCATGCGTCAGCCTCCGCATATGATCTATATGCGATTATATGCGGCGTGACGCGCGATTATTCGACGTGCACAGAGCAGGCGGCGGAACGCCCCAATGCGTAGGTGACGCCTGCGAGCCGCAGCGTAAGTCCCACGCGTGAACGTGTAAGCACTATAACGACAGTCCCCGGCAATAGCCCAAGATATCTCAGATCGGACACCGAATCGTCAAGCTTGGTAATGCGAGCCGGGGCGCCCGGATGTATGTTAAGTAGAGTAACGATGTATCACCTCCACTGACAGTATATTCGGGCTTTACGGCAAATGCATAAAAAGTGTTATAAGGGATAAAATATAATAAAAAGCATAAAAGATTAATAATTATTTTCCAAAAGCACTTGACAAACCGGGAATAATCTGATATAATACGGCATGTTAATGGAACATTGCGGCATCGCCAAGCGGTAAGGCAACGGACTCTGACTCCGTCATTACCTAGGTTCGAATCCTAGTGCCGCAGCCAAAAAATCCAAGCCAATGCGCTGGTTACCATAAAGAAGTTTATGGAATTAGTGTAATCGGTGGGCAAGACGGACAGTTGCAGATTATCTGCTTCTGTCCGTTTTGCTTTTTGCCTTTTCAGGCTACGGATAATCTTCCGATATGCGTAAAGTATATGTCGATCTGCTGTGTAGCAGATTTACTATGCTTTGCGCTTTTTTCGTGTATTACGATCTTGGATATAAAGGTTCGGATGACCTCGGGCGTGAGCTTTTCGATGTTGATGCACTTTTTAGCAAGGGCTACGAATTGCTCCACATTGTTTGCGGATGCCTTCAAGCGCTCTATCTCCTGTTCAAGTGCCGGAAGCCTTTCGGTTATATTGCGTTGCTCCTCGTTGTATCCTTCGGAGAGCATTCGGAACTGCTCATTGGTAATGCGGCCGAGGACGTTGTCCTCATACAGCCTTTTGAATAGCGAGCTTAGCTCGGCATTGCGTTTGGTCAGTCGCGCCAGCTCTGCCGTTTTGCTGTTCAGATCTTTGCGGTTTTCGGCAGAGCTTTTCTTGTTGATAAATTCTACGAACTCCGCTGTATGAGCTCTTGCGTAGTAGGTGGTGCGGCGTAATTCCTCAAGAACGATCTCGTCCAGCACGACCTCTCTGATCTGATGCATCGTACAAGGATCCTCACCAAGGTGCTTTCGGTATTTGCTGCAAAAGAAGTTGTACTGCTCGGGAGTTATGGTCTTACCCCTTGCGAAATACAACTTTGAACCGCAATCGGCGCAGAACAAGAGACCGCTGTATTTTGGTATCTCCTGCATGGAGTTTCTGCGGCGTTTACCAGAGCGTACCTGCTGTACCATATCCCACGTTCGCTGATCAATGATCGCCTCATGGGTATTCTCGAAGCGATATTGCTCGCTCTTGGGGCGTTCTATCACGCGCTTGTCTTTGAAGGATACCGTTGTGGTCTGGCAGTTCACCGTGTGACCGAGATAGGTCTCATTGCAGAGGATCTTGGATATGGTGGTGGCTTTCCAATCATAGGGCGTATCGGTATCGGTAACCGTTCCGTATTTGCCTGTCTTGGAGTGGCGGTACATGGTCGGCTTGAGTATCTGCTTATCTCGAAGGATATTGCCGATGTTATTGGGGCCGATGCCCGAGGAACAGAGGGAGAATATCTCTTTCACAACGGGCGCAGTTTCGGGATCGATGATGAGATGGTTCTTTTGCTTGGGATCTTTCATATAACCGTATGGAATCTGGGTGCTGACACGCTCGCCACGTTCGGCTTTCGCTTTGACCACGGCTCGTATCTTCTTACTGGTATCCCTTGCGTACCACTCGTTAAAAAGATTCTTAAAGGGAGCCAGCTCATTACCCTCTGTGTAGAGAGAATCGTAATTATCGTTGATGGCGATATACCGAACGCCGAGCCTTGGGAATATGATCTCCGTGTACTGTCCGACCTCGATATAGTTTCTGCCGAGACGGGAGAGATCCTTGGTGATAAGCGTACCGATCTCTCCGTTTTCCATCCTCGCCATCATATCTTGGAATCCGGGGCGCTCAAAATTCACTCCCGAGAAGCCATCGTCAACGAATATCTTGGTATTCTCAAAGCCGTTGTCCTTGGCGTACTTTTCAAGAATACTGCGCTGATTCTGAATACTGTTACTGTCACCCTTGAGCTCATCCTCTTGTGAAAGTCTGCAATAAAGAGCTGTTATTTTGTTTTCTTTTTGGTTTGACATATTATTTTTAACCTCCGTGTGTCAGTCAAACCGATTGAGAGCCATGCGAAATCCAAATATTTTTCGCAAGGTTATTATACTCTGAATCGGTGTGCAAGTCCAGCGTTATCCGCAACAATTCAAGAAACGTTATCCATTTCTCTTGATAATAAATGCTTGATATTGTCATCGGCGGTATTGCTGCACACCCTTGGGAAAATTGAATTGACGATATATTTCATCTGTCCGATGGTGTAGAGTTTGCTGTGGGTGATGTTGTCCGCATCCATTGAGTGATAGGTCTCACGGCTATGGTGCAGAGCAACTCCACGGTCATAGGCTGAATCGGCATCCGTTTTCAGCACGGTTTCTATAAGTTTGATTTTCTTTTCTTCTGTCATTTAATTCCTTTCTGCTTTTCTTTGTTTTGCGGTGCAATATTTGATTACCACCAGAGCCAATGGCCTTGTTCTTCCTCCTGCGGATTATTGGCAGAATAGTGGAAGACTGCCTTGGGTTCTACCTTGATGCCCATAGATTCAAGCATCATCACGGTCATCTTATCGAGCTGGTGATCCTCAACGGGCGGTGTGAATCTTTCTTCATACGGAATGCTCTCCAGCAGATTTTTGAGAAGATTGAAGAGTCCGTCGCCCACGGTGCAGTTGTGTTCGGGTTGAGAGTGGTTTACATACCGCTTGTACTGATCCGCAAGCCCCGAATCGCAACCGCCGAGAGCGAAGTATATCTCCAAATTCTTTTTCAGAAGTTGCTCGGCAAAGAGCTTATTGTCACGGCACTTATGACCGTCGGGAGTGGTGAAGGTAATATACTTGTGGTCTTTCTTCCAGTCAACCTTGTAGCCGTGCATCTCCATTTCCCAGATGAATTCTTCCTTGGAACGTGTGCGGTTAGCGATGGAAAATGCCTTTCGGATAAGCATATCCTTCCACTTGTGGTACAGCTGAGCGGAGGATTTCACCTCGGTAACCGAGAGCCCATACTCCTGACAAAGCTGGTTAGAATATTCTTTTACCCGCGCCAGCTCGCGTGCTGTTTGGTGAAACTTTTTTCCGTTTTCCATGTTCACGGAGTTCATTATAATGTGGTTGTGGAGATGTGAAGTATTGCAATGGCTGGCGATTACGATCTGATATCCGGGAAAGAATTCGGCAAACTTCATACCGATCTCATGGGCAGTTTCAGCGTCAAGGTTATCGTCGGGACTGAAGGACTGGACGATATGATAGTACTGTCTGCCATCTGTCTTGCCGAATTTGTTTTTTGTGAAGCGAAATTCATTCAGCGCGGTTTCGGGCATGCAGTGGATGCCCGAAACGAGAATGCCGCCATCCGTTTTCTCTCGGTTCATCACGTACGGAAAGATATTATTCATGGGGCATTGCGCAGTAACGAATTTAACGATTGCCATAGCTTTTCCACCTCCTCTTTTGTTTCGGTGAGGTCAACAGCGCGGACGATTCCGGCGTTGACAGCACGTGTGAGCTGGTTGAGATTGTTTCCGATGCGTCGAAGTTCAAGGGAGAATTCGTCCAGACCTTTGACGATAACGATGTCTTTTTCGAAGACACAGTCGCGAACAAAATCACTGATCAGACGATAATTGCCGTAGGAATGTTTCTCGATCCACGCTCTTTCCTCGGGCGTGACTCTGAATGCAATGATTGAACTTTTAGTGTCTTTTTGGTTCTCCAAATAATTTAATTCCTTTCTGATAAGAGTGATATATCTCGCAAGCGAGATGTGATATGTTGCCTTTCGGCAACGTGATATGACGGCGCAAGCGCCGTCATGATATTTCTTTCGCAATCGAAAGAAGTTACGCCCACGGCGTAGGGGTATGGGCTTAGCCCGATGCCTTTGCGGCCGCCGAAATCGGCGGTCGTAAAACAAAGGCGAAACTGGCGATAAAACCGAAGCCGTACATCCTCTGCGTTCCCGACAGCGCAGGAACGCAAGGGACGGAAGGAACGAAAGATATGAGAGCTGCGTTGTTGAGGCACTGATACCGTGGGCGTGTATCGTGACTTCTGATGCTCTCGCATCCTTGAGTGATGTGGGGTATCTCCAGTTGAATGAGTGTGGGGCGGACGCTTGCCACACCGCATTGTTTACGCTTCCACAGCCCTGCTTAATCTTCAGCGTGGAAGCGTTCTTTTGCGAGCCTTGCGTACTGCTCACGGCGTTCCTCACTGATCGGCTCACGGAAGGATATCTGCAAGAGCTTTTTCGGTACTTCTGCGTATACCCCACCGTAAAGGTCAGGCTCGTCCACACGATAAAGCTCCGGGCATCTTTCCTTTGCTTTGCGAAGACGGTTGATCAGCTTTTGGCTGAACGTATCGATCTGAACGGTATCGTCAGCTTCGCTCCAGAGAATGACGGTTTCCTTTTCTGCGAGTGTCAATTTATAATCTGCCATGTTTTCACCTCCCCCCGTTCACAGCTCAAAGAGCCTGCTTTTTGTTTTGATGTTTTCATGGATTACCTGCCTTTCTAAAATTTTTATGTAGGACAGAAAAGTCCTCTCAATTACATAGCCAAGAATTTTAGCGTTTTCACAACCATCCCGAAAAACTTTTTCTTTGGTTCCTGCGTGTCAAAAATTACTCCCTCACCTATACTCATAAAAACGGGGTTTTGGTAGGGTGTTTTTCAGAATGATTTACAGTTTGTTTACAAACCCAAGGTTCAGATGCCTTGGATTTTCAAGTGTCCAAATTGGATAGTTGGTTTTCAGGCAACGGGAGGAGACGTTCTTTCAAGATTTGTTCCTCACCTATATGCATGAAAACGGCGTTTTGTGGGGGTAGTTTTGAAAAAGATTCACAGCATGTTTACCGAATCAGCACCGTCCGAAAAAACATCCTCTACCTATACCCATAAAAATAGCGGTTTGTACCCCCTCTCGAGAGCAATGTTTACCATTTGTTTACAGAAAACCTGCCTACAAACTGTCCTCTCACCTAATAGCCACAGGAAAATGAAAACCGCACCCCTCTTTTGAAAACATTCCTCACCTATATGAAAAAAATCGGGGTTTTGGCACCCCACTTTGAAGGCTTTCGACAACATATTTACAATTTGTTTACAAAAATCGACCTTGCGAGAGGAAATTACGACATGGACCCCTTCAAGACCTCAAAATGAGGTCTTGCCTCTTGCCTTAAAAAATCATCCCTCACCTAATAGGACAAAAAATGGGCAAAATTCACCCCTCACCCCGCATTATTTACGTTTTATTTACAAAAGCCGATTTTGCAAACAAAAATGCGCCTTTCAGCGCACATCAAAGAGGGGTGGGCACTTTATGCCCGCCCCATTGAATTATTGATTTTCGTCCTCGCCCAATGGCAGAAGGAAGGATTCAGCCATCAGCTGCACTCCGAGCCGGAAGCCGTAGGAAAAGGCATCGCGTTCGGTGATGCTGTGCATCTCGTTCATGCAGTCCTCGAACTTTTCAAGCGTTTCCTTCTGCTTGTCCGTGAGCGTGCTGACAAGTTCCTCTCGATTCCGGGATACGAGTTTTAGCAGTTCCTTCAGCCTTTTATCGCCGCGAGTGCATTGCTCGAAGGGCGAGATGTTGCCGTGCCAGAGTTCGTCGATTGTTTTCATCAGAACCTCCGCATACAGAAACGGTGACCGCATCCCCGAGTTCTCCCTCGGCTATACAGTCACCGTTCTTTTTCATTTTCTCTACTGCGATCAAGGTCTGGCGGACAAATTCAAGCTCGCGGAACGTATGCGGATCCGCAATAAATTCATCTTGTCGAGCAAATACCTGTTTGATAACCTCGCCCATGACGCCGTACGTGTCACCATAGAATAATTCTTCAATCGTAATCTTTGCCATGTATGTTACCTCCTTAGTTTTCGGTAACACGCAATATATCACAGAAGCAGGCGAAAGTCCAGCATTTTTGTGATTGGTTATCAAATAAGTAACATTTTTACTACGACTCTTGGCATATCTGTTCGTCCGTCTCGAAATCAAACATTCGAACAACTCTCCATTTGATGGTAAATCCTGAAGCCCTGTATTCTTTCTGCTGTTCACTTACGACAAAACAAAAGACGGTACAAGCTTGATCCTTATCGCATTTCAATCGGTAAATAATTTCTTTTGTACCATCCTCGTTGTCCTTGGTGATGTAAAATGTCTGTTTGTCTTTCTTTTTTGCAATCGAAGCATTTACTATATCCAATGTTTGCTGATATTCTTTTGCAATCTCATCATCAATAGGTTTTTGCAGTTCTTGATTTGCGAATTTAATATGACCACTCAAAAACGGATCAAACATAAATTCACCATCAAATACGTCACCAACAAACTTTACCTTAACAGCTCCGTCTCTGCTCACACTAACAATCGTTCCATCTTTGCTTGCAGCATTGATTACTTTTTCGCCTACGATACTTGAGTCATATTTCATAAATGGTCCTCTGGTTTTATAATTGCGAAATTAATATCGGATAAAATTCTTGGGATGCGAGCGCGAACGTAAAGTTAATCACCATATTATCAACCTCCGAATCGGATGCCGCGTCTGTATATTTTTCTTTTATCAAGAAATTAAGGAGTACACGGTAAAGCTCAGCGAAATCTACGAGATTACATTCATAGCAGGTTCGCGCATATATTCCGTCAATCATTTCTTTAGCATCGGGCTCAATGTCAAGCTCGGTGGGATCATATAGCAAATATATAAAATCGGTCTGCTTTCTTTCAAGCGTACCATTGAGCATTCCCGTTGCGATTCCAAGCAGATGGCATATCATCTGCTTCATATCAAAACGCACAAGCTTTTCTCCGTCGGAAAAATATTGAACGTTCAAATATCTTCCGCATTTGCTTTTTTGCATATCAATATGAAGATTGTGAGGCATCTGCTCGTTGATATATGTATAGAGCTTCTCATAGCATTTGCTTACTGTAACATTTTTTGCGGTATACGGCTCGTGACACTTTGCCTCAACGAAAATATAACGGTTATCATCCTCATAAAATCCGTCAAGATTTGTCGTGCCGCCTACCGTTGTAGGAAGCTTCTTTTCAAAATGAAACCCTTCTTTTTTCTTAGAAAGATTATAAATCAAACGGCTGGAAGAGCCATAGGATGCCATCTTCGGAGGGCGTCCTTCTTTTTCTTTCAGCTCGTCACCGTCCCCTTCGCCATATTCACGACGTGCTGCTTCCGGCATAGCGGTTAGGAAGCAAGCCACTCATCATTCGTCATATACGTCTGCTTTTGCAGTGTTCCGTTCTTGTATGGAACAGTGTAAAACCCGTCTGTCGTTCCGATTTCCTTTAATTTGATCGCAAGATCAAGCTTTTCTACAATGTTCATCATTGCCTCCTGAATGTGTCTGATTTATTTCAATCACATTATACAACAGGTAATGCCCCTTTTTGCGGACATGTCGTTTGTTATAATCATTATATCACAAAACGCCCCCACTTTTAATATTTTCAAGGAGTACGAATATGAAAATCAAAAATCTTACTATCACGTCGCCTTCCACCCTTAATCTTGAGCTTGATATTACAAGCCCCGTTTGCGTTCTTCATGGTGAGCATTCCGAGCTGGCGCTTGATCTCGTCCGTGAATTGATCGGCGATTGCGGTGCAAAAACCGACCCTGATTGCTATGACGACGGTCAGTTTGTAATTCATTCGGATATTGAAATTGACAGCAAGAATTACAACATATGCTATATCCGTAACGCCGATTTTATGGGTGACAACCGTATTGCCGCAAATTTCGTGCCAAACAGCTTTGAGTATTCCGAAGATGATACCCTTGAGTTCCTTGAAAAATGCAAAATGCTCAATAAAGACCTGAATAACGTAGTATATAACAACAAGATCGTCAGCATCTTTGAAGATGACCGTCCGCTTTTCGTTTATTGTGAGGACACCGATGACGTCACTCAAATTCTTGAATGTCTTGCTTCCCTTGGCAGACAGGCATTTGTTGCCGTTGATTCAAAAAATCTTGCAACCAATAACAAGAACGTTCAAAGCGTATTCGTGGAGTGATCTATGTCTTTTCGTTATTACAACACACACCCCTACAACCGTTTGGTTGATGATTGTGTCAAAAGAAGTATTGCTCTGACAACCGGCATTTCCTATAAAGACGTAAAAAAAGGCCTGAACGAGCACAAAAAGGTTACTGGTGTAAAGCTATTCAATAATCATCCGAACCCCAGAAGCTATATGGAAAACATTCTGGGGTTCCCGCAAGTGGTTGTTCAAAAGAAAGCAGACGGAACACGCGATACGATTGAGGATTTTGCAAAATCACATCCAAAAGGAAGATATGTTGTTTCCGTGTCGGGACACTGGACAGCTTGTATTGACGGTATTATTTACGACACTTGGGATTGCAGCAAGGAAAATGTTTTATCTTATTACGAGGTTACTCGCTTTAAAAGAACCTTGGTTGAGAAAAAATATTGCTTTACAGTAAAACGCGAGCGTGAAAATTGCGTTTTCATTACCGTGTATGACGGAAACGGTACCTCAGCTACCAAGTAGTTTACAGAAGCGGCTGCCCGGGAATATATAGAAAGTTTGTACGAACGCGGATTTTGCAATTTTGACGAGATGGGAGAGTATATATGAAGGTTGAAATTTATTCAAGAAAGGCAATCGATGAACTGATTGCAAGGGGCTTTCCGCAAGATACGGCGGTAATCAACTTTTATACGCCAAACAATAAATGGGAAGGACTGCAAAGCCCCGTGGATTATAGCGGAATATGTAACAACGTGTTTTACGTTGGTATCCCCGATATTGATATTGAGATACTCACCGATTATGGCTACACTTACGATACCTATCTTGTCGAGGCGGACGAGTTGGCAAGATTCATTTGTGAAGCAAAAGCAGACGGTCTTGATATCATCTGCCAATGCGACTACGGACAATCTCGCTCCGCTGCCTGTGCCGCGGCGATACTTCAGCACTTTGAAAGACGAGGCATAGATATTTTCGCAGATTATCGGTATTATCCAAATCAGTTGGTTTACCACAAAATATTTGATGCGCTTGAAAAGGTCAAGTGATATACGAAGCCCTCCGCAGATCATCCGCGGAGGGCATGACTATTATGCCGCAACAGCGGTTTGGAACCAAGTTGGCAGCAGCACGATCTCAAACATAGTGAGCTGGTTGGGATCATCTTCCTCTTCCTTGCTTTCTATACTTCCATCCTCGCGCACGATGATATCGCATTTTATCTCAAGGTCTTCCTTTGCAATTTCCATTGCACGATAAACGTCCGTCAAGGTTGTAAAGTATTCAATCGGTGCATATCTATAATCGTCTCGATTAAAGTAATCGTCACCGCTTGTGGGAGCACCGCTGTCCAACAACTCACGGTATCTGTCCTTCAAATCCTCATATCGCCACAATAATTGCTCTTCGAATCCGTGATAGCTTCTGTCTCCATACTCCGTTTTTCTTGTTAAGTCCAATTCCGAAAAATATCCCATAACGGTGCCTCTCCTTTATTTGTAATAACCATCTGCTAACTTCAGTTTTATCGCTTCATCAGCAGGAATATACCACTCTGCCTTTCGCGTTATGTAATCCTGCAACGTTTCTTCCTTTACGATAGATTTCGATAAGATCTCGGTAACAAGAAGATTTTGCAGGCGTAGCATTTCAATCAACTCTTGCCTGATTCCTTCGGTAGTATCAATGGCAAATACGGATAAGTCATGGAACATGAGCGTTGACAGTTCTCCAACCAAGCGTTTCTCTCCGGCAAGCCAAATCCACAGTGCCATACTCATACAAGAGCCTATACAAATTGTATGTACCGGGGTGCGACTCCGTTTGATCACATCTACAAGTGCAAGTCCGTCATACACACTGCCGCCGTAAGAGTTTATAAACAGATTGATAGGAGTTCGTTCCCAGCCTTTATATATTTTTTCCTTTTGATCGTCATCGGCATTAATATCAAATATATCCTTGATTACGTCCCTGACAGATCCTTGCGAAATGCGGTCACTAATAAATATTTCTCTTTTTTTATGCTCGGGGTATCTTGTTTCGCTCATTTTTATGCTTCCTTTTCTTAGTATTAGTATAGTATTATAGCTTGACGCTCAAGCTCCATTGTCCGTTGAAGTAGATTTTCAATATTAATTGATTCGTCGAGACGACTAAAAAAATTTTTTACCAATAATGGTTTCTTTATTGCATGTAGGTTGCGAAGCATCTCAAACTTGTGCCAGAACTCTGCCGATTTCAAAAAGCATAGATATCTGAAAAGTGTTTGTTCCGATTCGCTCAAAAATATAGGCATATCATTATCGTCCTTGTACCGCACAGCGTACTTGCCATCTTTTTTTAGATATAACTCATACCGCTTACCCTCGCGTATTAGCTCCGGCTGAAAATCTTTGATAAATGCCTTTAGATATGCACGAAAAGCTTTGGTTTCGGATAGCAGGTCGGTGCGCCTTGCAAGCTCTTTTGATGCGTAATATCGGTCCTCGTCTAAATATTGTAAAAGCTTGAAGAGAGTTTTATCGTTGTCACCGTAAAAAACATCGGATAAATCCTGCTCAAGACAGTGCGATGTTAAATATAGATACTCTTTGGTCAGATCGTTGCCATTTTCATCATAGGCACGTAGGCATAGATTGCATGACTGGTTTTTCATCTCAACGTGAAATTCTTTTCCTTTGATACACACAAACGCTTCAATCACGCTATCCCTCCTCGCCCGATATTCGGGCAGGGAGGAATATTTATGACCGAGAACTAAGCATATCGCATGGGCGATCTCATCGGTATAACGGCTCTTGACAATGTTCAGCCTTTCTTCAAAATGGTATTCGAAATGCTCTAATGCGCCAAAGCTTTGAATCGTAATTCGCTTTAAAATCATAGCGAATAATCTTCAGATTGCACCGTTACAGCGCAACGGATGTAATCTTACAAGTCTCCTTAATCTCTTTGATATCCGACATCGCAAGGAAGCCCTTTTTAGCCAGAGCACAAGCAAGCTTATCAAAGAATTCTTTGTTACACGCCAGAATCTCTTTAGCTTTTCTGTAATACTTTTCGACCTCTGCCGAAACCGCCTGTTCCTGCGCAGACCAAAGATGCTGGGAATCCTCATACATATTTTTGTGGAGATGGAATCCGCAAACGCAATTGTTTACAACCAAGTCCTTAACCCCGTCAAAAGCCTGATCAAGATCTCTGCTGTTTCCAGCATCAAAAATGCCGAAGGTCTGCTCAATTGCCGCCATACCTCCAAGAGAACCGACAATTCGAGTCTTATTCCAATACAAAGGAGTTGTGCTGCGATCATTATAATAATCCGTGAATCCACCGTTCACGCCGCCTCTCGAATATGCACAAACCAGTGTTACGCTTTCGGGGCAAAGAATCTCGGAAACAACAGCGTGCCCTGCCTCGTGATATACAATCTGGGAAATCGTATTGTTCGAATCAGACAGTCCCGAATAATTATCTTCGTCATCATAATCATCGTCATCGAACGAGGAGGATACAACATTGAAGATCGTTCTCATACACGCTTCCATAAAGTGATCCATCGTAATATAATCGGCGCGTTCATAGCCCGCATAAAGTCCTGCCTCGTTAATTACTGTTTCGAGCTCCGCGCAGGATCGTCCGTCCATAATTCTTGCAATCGTTTTGGAATCAACTCCTTCAACGAACTTTTTGTTGCCAAGATAGTGAGCAATAATGGCTTCGGCATCCTTTCCGTGAGGAGCTTCTACCTCAATTGTGCGGTCAAATCTACCTGCTCGACGAAGGGATTTCGGAAGATTGCGGATGTTGTTTACCGTTGCAAGAACGAAAACCTCTTTACCGCGAACCTCGTCGATGCAAGACTGTACCGTAACGTATTCCTCAGCATCGGGGTGTCTTTCATCACCGTTCGTGAACTTATCCATATCGTCGAGAAAAACGATAGAGGGAGCGTTCTCGGCTGCCTTGTCAAAGATTTCCTTGATATGCTTTACAAAATCTCCGTTGGGTTTGTCCTTGCGGCAGATAAACGCCTGTCTTCCGCTTTCCTCGATGATAGCGGATGCCATCAGAGATTTGCCAACACCGGGCTCACCGTAAAGGAGAAGTCCGCGAGGCGAGGAAACGCCCAGCTTGTCATAAGCTTCGCGATTCTTGAGAGTGTCACCGATTTGCTTGAGTTCGCGCTTGATGTTAGAGTATCCGATAATTTTGTCCATTGCTTTCATGTTTATATCCTCATTTCTTATTTATTACGTGTTAATTATAACATTTGTAATGTACCGAATTGCGTACTTAACAGAAGCCGATCCGTCTTTTTTGAGGTTTTGCAATCTCGGGAATTACGATATCGTCTGCGGTTATCGTTGTGATTTCTTCAGTAGTAATGGCTTCAAAGTCCTTTTCGTGAAGGCGAGACGCCTGATTCATCTTTGCCTGCTCAAATACATTACGAACATATCTGCCGTTTCCGAAATCTTCGTTGGCTTTGACTATATCAAATGCCTTTGTGAGCTTGTCGTAAGCGTCCTTGTCTATCTTCATTCCGTTCTTTCTGCTGATCATATCAGCGATCTGACAAAGCTCCTGACAGTTATAATCGGCAAACGGAACGTGAAAGGCAATACGCGAACGGAGACCGGGGTTCTTTGCGAGGAAGCCCTCCATCTTGTCGGGGTAGCCCGCAAAAATAACAACAACGTCAGCACGGTGGTTTTCCATCTCCTGAACGATGGTGTTGATTGCCTCATCGCCGTAAGAGCCATCTCGGTCATCAACGAGAGAATACGCCTCGTCGATAAACAATACGCCGCCCGTAGCTTCCTTGAATTTTGCCTGAACCGTCTGCGCTGTCCAGCCAACATATCTACCGACAAGATCTCCGCGCCCAACCTCAACGAGATGTCCGCGCGAAAGAAGTCCGTTCTCTCGCATAATTCGTGCGAATAGACGAGCCACTGTAGTTTTTGCCGTACCGGGATTTCCCGAGAAGATCATATGCATTGCGGGATTATTTCGTTTTACGCCCTTTTCCTCGTAAAGTTTCTGCATCTTATAGTAATTAAGCGCCTTTTTGATTACCTGCTTGGCATCGTTAAGACCGATCATTTCCATAAGCTCGTCATAAGCCGAGCCCTGCGGCTTTGCCTTGACTGTCTCTTTTCGAGCAACGGTGACGTCCTTATACTGCGGATACACTGTCGTTTTCAGCTTCTGGTTGTACCACTCGTCAAACACGCCCTGAAGCTCGGTTGCAAGGTAGGAATGACCGTCCTTAATATCTGCAAAAAGCTTTTTATCGGTTCTTACGTGATTTTCCTTTGCGCGAGAGGCGAGAAATTCCTTCGCGGATGCACTGTCAATGAAATCCTCGCGAAGCTCAATGAATGCCATCGTTCCGAGATTCTCATAAAACTGAGCCTTCACCTTTTTGCATTCTCGTGGGAAACAAAGCACAGTCAAAACCTTGTTGCGATACCTCTTTGCCATCTCACAAATATTCTCAATCACATCACGTTCGCTTGATGCATTGGAATCGTCTTCGGAGTCATCGCTCGCAAGATAGCGAACAACTACAGCACCTCCCTCGGAAATCTTATAAAGAGCCTCGTAGGTCATTCTGGAATAATTCTCTCCCGGGCGGAAGTCGAGGAAGGAGTAACGGCAATTTTCAAGACGGAGATTGGCGTGCAGAGCATCCAAAAGGACCTTATAAATCTCGCGCCGGATGTCACGATCGTCTGCCTCAACAATATAATGGACGGGATGTCCTGATGTGTAAAGATATTTGCTGCCGGCATAAATACGCTCAAGCTCGGGTACGAGAGTCTCATTCGTAAAGAGCCTTTTTGCCGAGGCAAAGAGTTCATCTTCCTTGGCTGCATAATTGATCAGATTTTCACCGAATTCAAGTCCACGTCCGCGCCTACCGCTGATGCGGTCAAGTCCAAAGCGTTCAAGAACGGCATTCTCATCCTCAATATAGCTCTGGCGATCAGCATTACTCAAAAGGTTTTGCAGGTTGGCAAATGTTACCTCTTCCGGACACTCCATTTGGGCATCCAACCCAATGTGATTTGCACAGCTTTCGGCAAAAGCAACCAAATCCATACTCTGGGTAGCAATGATGCCCATTGTTACGTATTCCTCTCCCAGATCCGACAAAAAACAATACCTTGTATTGTTCGCACCGTTGAACTCCGCCGTCTTCTCGGCTATTCTGTGCGCTATCTCCTTGCGCGTCCTTCTCTCGCCCTCATTGGCTTCACCAGCAATCAATTCTCCGCAAATCTTGTAAAACTGCATATAAAAATCCTCCCGAAATGTTCTTTCGAGAGGATTATATCATTTTTTGTGTACGCAAAAGGGGACGTAAGCGATATATTCTTATACTTCTTTGTTGAAATGAATTTGGCAAGCTCTTTTGAGATAACCAATCATTTCTTTTTCATGATCCTTGAAAGCGCTCTCTTTCCAATAGAGGCTTGCAACCTTGTCACCATTCTTTTCAGTGAGTTCGCTCATAATGCGTAATTTTATACTACCTTTGGCTATCATATCCTTGAATGTGCATTTCTTCGCTTCCGGAGACATATTTGAAAATTTGGAGTTTACGTTTCTCTGTATGATGCAGAGATTACCAAATTGGTCTACACCATCTTTCCATTGCTCAAATGTTCCTTCAGAAGGATTTTGCGGATACCAATGCTCAACGGAATTTCTAAATTCAAATATAAAATCACTATATTTTTTCTTATTATTTCGGTCATCATACCAGAGCAAATAATCAAGATAATTAAAGACAATATGTGGTGTATTTACTCCCATTGCATATTCGCCATCTGCACAGAGGTTAAAAAAGTTTTCTCTAACGGCATCAATAGCAATATTTTCCGAAACTTTATCAAAACTAGTTATATCATCATTCTTTAAGTGTTCGCAATCAGACTCAGAAAGCCATATAAGCAACTCGGTTATCCAGTGCATTACCTTTGGAGAAGTGTAGGATACACGCAATGCAGATTGTATCATAATGTTCGTCTTGGTTCTCCAATCGTTTGTAGAGTCCCATTCCTTAGCTTTGACAAACCGAGAGTTTTTGTAATAAGGTTTTTTCTTTGATTGTTTCCCTGAAACATAGAGACTCTTTAAGCTCCATTCGCCATCTGCACTATCGTTTGCATACTCTCTCTTAACGATATATTTATCGAACAGGAAACGAGTTCTCAACAAACACACGATAAAAGTTCGAGCAAACTCCTCTTTACAGTCAGCAATCTTTTCACGATTGGAAATACCATAAGAGATAACTCTATTAAAGGCATCCAATAGTTTCTTGTCATCAAGGAGCTTATCTACTATCTTTGATTCTGCTTTTTCGTGAGTTATTCCATTGATGCGTATATATACTCTTAAAGCATGTAACAAGAAATATGGGTACTCTATTACGCTTTCAAAACGAACACGAACATCTCCGTCAACATAACCTTCATCATCTTCAACTTTGAAGTTTTTATCAATCAAATCCGAGATACGGTGCCCAGTGGTTTCCTGTGTTGCTTCGGCTATTACTTTTTTATATTCTTGCCAACTGTTTGAAGGCATATTGTTCCATTCGGAACCAAAGATGGATTCTCTAACCGTGTTGTTTTTGCTTACAAAGTGCATTTGAACATATCCTGTCATATCACTGCAAGCATCCCATATTTTCGCAAACAAACCTTTTTCAGCATCATCATTCAGATAACTCATAAGTGTGGCTTTTAAAATATCGTGCTGTTCTAATTGCTCGCCTCGTGTATTCATTATTTCAAAATAGCGGTTGAGGTCAGTATTTTCCGGAACTTCAATTCTATAAACAATAACTTTCGAAAGTTTTTTGATGAAAGACTCTTTATCAAAATCGGCTCTTTCCAACTCGTGAGACAAAATCTTTATTCCTCTTTGAATGCCAGGTTCAATTCTGTCTATGTCCAGTTTGCTACGGTTTTCAAGAAGCAGTTCTTCGATGTTTCTAAGGGTATAATTCGATTTTTCTCTGCAAGCAAAAGTGAGTGTAGGTTTCGCTTTGATTCCAAGACAGTTTAACAATAAATAAAGCGAAGTAAGGCGCTGTTGTCCGTCAACAACTTCGTATCTACCATTCTGCTCGGATACAATCAATGAGCCAATGTAGTAGTTAGCATCTTCGGCGATGTCTTCTATGTCTTCGACTAATTGTGTAAGTTGTTTATCTTCCCATGCATATGCACGCTGATACAGAGGGATTATATACTCCATTTCGGTATCAAAAATATTATTATTTTCACCGATAACATGAAGTTCTGTCACTAAATTACTCATTGTTCACCTCCGTATCCGTTGATTTCCTTAATTGTGTTGTACAGTTCTTTCCATTTTTCATGTAATGGCGCATCTGGAGCTCGACACACATTTATTTGTAAACCAGATATCTCGTAGTGCATACGGGCGAGACTAATTTTTTGAAAAATTCCAATAGTGTTAGTATATCTTGAATTCTCATCGCCGATTGCATATTTGTTTACGCTATCAAAACCCAAATATTCCAAATCAATACGAAGCATAAATGCCCATGAAAACAGTTTTTTAACTGCCATTTCATCAAAGTTATGGAACTTATCATAGTAGCAAAGGAGAGCACAATAAAATAGATTTTTTGTATATCCAAAGCCGGCAGAACCAAATTTTACCTTGTCCATCTCTTCGGGCGAATCAACATTTTTCCCTCCGCATATAACTTGTTTTATTTCTTTAAAGCGTGGATTATTGCATATCTCTGCTTTAATATCTCGTAGTAGATACATATAATGCTCGACCATTTCAAAGAAATCATTTCCTGCAATAAACGGTTCTGTGATTTGGAAGCAAGGCATAGCCTTGATTGCTCGTCTTGCATAAGAATATGTTGAATTTTCAGCAATACCCTTGTATGTGTCAATTTCCTTTGAAGTAAAGGGTTTGCTTTTGTTGCCTCTACTCCAATTCCAAATGGGGAATAAGTACAAATCAAACAGTTCTTTTATTTTATCTGTATCTTTAGCTTCCCATTTGGTAACAGCATGTTCCATTTCATAAGGATATTTCTTCATCTCGCGGAGATGGTATGCCTTCAAAAGGTCATGGGGTTCTAACGCTTTACCTCTTGTGTTCTGAGAGTCGAAAAGTTGGAATGCTTCTGTTACTTTATCGACACAAACGACAACAACTTCCAAGATGTTTTCAAAAGCTTCAATAAAGCCTTTTTTAACATTATCGCTTTTTAATGAAAACCATTCACGGATAAATGTATAATTACGATGGATATTGTACTGAGTAGTTTTGTTCGTAAAGTTTTTTTCAAGAATTGAGCACTTGAATTCAGGTTTTATGCATAGCTTTAGAAGCACCAAAGAAATGATTCTTTGCTGCCCATCAACAATATCATATATGTCATCATTATTTTTATGTAAGATAATAGTACCTATGCGATATTTAAACTCAGTTCTATATCTATACGCATCACTAATTGCGTTTGTGATATCAAAAAACAAGTCATCGATGTTTTGGACATCCCACTTATAAGGTCTTTGATAATCCGGAATATTCAAATTCATACTGAGTAGTTCATTTATACTTTTAATCTCAGCCATATATTTATGTTACCTCTTTTCTGTTACAACATAGTTGTACTTGTCAATACCATTATTTATCGAGTTGCGTATTCTCTCCCTCAAACTCTCCGGCTTTATCACCTCAACGTAATTGAGATATTGCATAGCCCAATGCTCCATAGCGTTTGGACTGGCAACGAGTTCGACTTTAACCTTTTTTTCGTTATCGGGAAGCACTGACATTCTGATATCCTTGCCAAACCAATCAACGATCTGGTCAACGATAAACTCATCGGCAATAAACTCGATTCGCTCGGGAGTATCGGTATACATATAGGGCATCGTGGACGCGATCTGCCTGAAATCAATGCCATTTTCGTAGCCCTTGACGCTTGTGATAGGCGTGGCAGGCTTATCGTAGATTCGCATATTCGAGATTCGATCCAAACGATGGAATGTCATATTGCCCCAATAGTCGCTATATCCCATCAAATAGTATCTCTGGTTGTGAAGGATCAATTGATAAGGGCTAACACGCTGGAACGATGATTTGTGAAGCTTGGCATCAACGCCGTATTTGTTGTAGTCATACTGTACCTGTTTTCCGGTCGCGATTGCTTCGTCCACAACGTCAATGTTATAAAACAACGCCTGATTCTCGGTCTTGCTCCAATCGTTAACCGAATATACGTTTTTAACGTGTGAACGGAAATATTTATTGGACAGACCGCAAAGCTTTTCAATCAGATCCTTGGAATGTCTCGCGGTGATATGTTTACTCTGGAGAACACCGTCAATCAAAAGCTTCAGCTCCGAATCCTCAAACTCACGACTATCGATGTAGCTTCCCGCTCGGCGAGAGCCAATATCAATTCCGGCATCACGAAGATCTGCAATATTCTTACCAACCGCTTTACGCTCCATTTCAATGCCGTATTCATTTTCGAGATGTTTGATAATATCCTCTTGCGTGAGAGGATGTTCATAATCACTATGCTTTTGCAGTATCTGCCAGATACGTAAAAGAGCCAATTTTTTAGGTTCAAGACTAGGCATAAGCATCTCCCTCTAATTTAGATAGATTCGTTTTGCACGGGTTGTTGAGCTAATTGTCTGCACTGTCTCGCAAATTCTTTGCTTCGTTGAGGATTAGCAAAGTGCTCACCAATCAAATAAATCAACTTATCCAATTTATAGGGAGGGATATTCTCTTTATTAGCGGCACTGCATTCCCTGTACATATCTACAATGTATGTATATACCTTCTTGTCGCTTATATCCTTGTCCTCACCAAACAAAACGGAAATGAATCTTTTTACATGTACGTCAGCCTTGATTAAAAACTCACGTCCACAAATACAGTCTTGCTCCTTAAAAAAATCCGGCACCAATTGCGTTGAAACATTGTAAATAGTCGAAGAAACGCGGGTTAAAATTTGCCAGTTTTGTTTTGCATCATCACTAAAACTATGCTCATCGATAAATTCAGACAAAGTGGAATAAGAGCTTAAATATTTTTTAATGCACTGACATGTTTTAGCCAATTCTAAAAACTGAATATCCTTACCTTTTTCCAAAGACAATTGTGCAGCCACTTTATCAATTGTTATCAACTTTCGGAATAAGTCAATGTAAGAATAGTTGTCATCAAAATCAAATGAATGGCCCTGAATACAGTTCCAAACTTGAACCGCAAAATTTCTATCCCCCTCAATCTCTTCTTTAAAGAAATTGATAGCATAACCTTGCGACCTGTTTTGCGAATGGTAAACAAAATTCTTGTATATGTCGTCCATATTCTGCGGAGATTGAATATGAGAGTTATTATCAAAGTCAAACTTTATTCCTAACTCCTCTACCTTATTCAAACAACATTCGTAAACAATTTCGTATTTAATCATAATTACTCCTTTATTGACAAGCTCTAACCAACTCTTCCCACACCTTAACCATAGCGTAGGTATCGAGTTCACAGTATTTAAGCAGATTGTGTCTTGCGGTTGATTGTTCGTCGAGCGGAAGGTCCTTGATACGTGGGAATAACTCCATCGCCTCTCCGCCATTATGCACTCCCTCAAGATTGTGATAATCAAGTGCAGGATCATTGGGATAAATAGCAGGTAGAACACTCTTAATTGAGAACGAACCACCCATCGCACGATTGTAATAGTGCCCGGCACGGAAGGGATCAATCAGATCCTTGATGTTTTTCTCAATGTTCAAGAGGTGGTCCGCAAGGTCAGGAAAATAAGAGGCAAGCTCGCGAATGCGACCGCACTCAAAACCTTTGTTGTAAGCAAGCACGCACACGTTCTTCGGAATATCCGCACAAAGTTGCTCAGCAATTGCGCGGCGAGGATCTTCTCCGGAAACGCCGAGAAATTCCTTATGCTTCAACTCGCCGTTGGGTGACTCCAAATAATGCAAGGAATACTGAAAAGGGATCTGTGCATACGGTTTTGTTCCAACGAACTCGGGAATGATCGGTTGCATTGTTTCAAAATCAAGGAAGTACAGTGGAAAAGAGAGTGTGTCGAGAAATTTTTTGATCCCCTTTTTTTCGGTATACGTTCCGAGGTCATGCAGCTCATGGCTCACCTGCAAAGACCGAATATGATTTTTCATTACCGAATCATGCTCAAGATCTTCGTACGACACGATCCCTTTTTTATAATATTCGATCTCTTTTTTAAAGCCAAATCTGTAAAGATCAAACACTGAAGGCCTTGGAAGATGTGCCGAGCAATGCTCCCAAAAGGAACAAGGATACGGAGAGTTACAGCTTTCGGACAATCCGTAAAGAGGTTCTACAGGATCGTCCATAATATCGTTTGCCGCCAATATGTTACTCTCAACGTATTGGTATTCTTCAGCGACCTCGGTGGAAAGATCGATAATTTGAAAGAATTCATTCAGTTTCAAAGTACCATCAAAAACATAATCACTATTGACACATACGAGATACGTTCCCGTAACATTAATACCACAGTTCTCAAGAACATATTTTTGATAGGCAATATCGACAGCGTAAATCTGGTTTGCACGAGTAGAACTCTTCACCTCGTAGATAGCATAGCCCCCGTTCTCGCGCTTCAGAATATCTACCGCGCAGTAGTTGCCGTTATAGGAAAATGACGCCTCACAGATAACGGGACATCTTTCAAGTATCAATTCGTTTGTTCTCGAAATCATCTCGGAAAGGTCAATTTTGCCGTCATCCTTATAAGCGGTCACTTCCACAAAATCTCCGAACAATTGCATAGCAAGATCACCGATTTCATTGCCGCTCTCCATTCTTGCATCCAATGATGTATTAGGAGCCGCCAATTCGGGCTTATATGTTTTTAACCACAGATTTCTGGGGCATTGCACGAATGCACAGTATTTCGACTTTGATAGCATATATAGACCCTCCGATCGATTATTACTTGATAGCCAATTACATTATATCACAAAATTCGAAATATTACAACAGTTATGAGACAAATTCGGGACATAACATCTTCTTTGTTCGGACTTTGCGGTTATTTTATAAACTTTCTTATGACAACGAGCTTGTAGCCTTATTCTTTGTTTCCTACGACGTAAATTTTGAAGGGAAAAGCAAAAAAGAAAAACCACCACAGACTTTTTGTCTATGATGGATTTTCTTACGGCTCTCGCAATCGGCTGTCTTGTAAACTTCCTTATAACAACGAGCCTATCGGCTTGGATTTTTTCATTTGTGCCGTAAGGCACAACATCATTTGACCGAAGGTCAACATCATTTCGAGCGAAGCGAGAACATCATTATTCATTTTCGGCACAAATGAACGAGGTTGAGGCTTTGCCTCAAATGATGTTGCAACAAGTTGCAAATGATGTGATGCTTCGCATCAATGATGTTGCGCTTCGCGCAAACGAAGTTGTATCTGTTTGTTTGGATTGCTGATCTGTTTGTTTGGATTGCTGATTTATAGTTGATTTTTAAGCGAAAGTATGATACAATTCGCTTAAAAAAGGTGGTGTGGTTGTGAAAGAGGATAAGCTTGGGGATCTGTCTATGGAATTATCCGTAGAAGTTTTAAAGCTGACAAAAGAGTTACGCTCAAAGCACGAAACCGTTATCTCAAATCAAATCGGCAAAAGTGCGACAAGTATTTGCGCAAATATTGCCGAGAGTAAATATGCTCATAGCCGTGCCGATTTTATTGCAAAGCTTGAAATTGCGCTCAAAGAAACAAACGAAACGGGCAAATGGCTTGAAATGCTTTGGAGAAGCGAATATATAGATGAAGCAAGGCATAAAGCACTTGATAAAACCTGCTCAACGATAAGATTTTTGCTTGTTCGATCTATTCAAACGGCAAAGCAAAATGCTAACAAATAATTTTCAAAAACTTTTCTTGCATTTCCGTTCCTTTTCGGTATAATGTGTTTACCACCCGAAAGGAGAACGAAAATGTCAAAATCAAATTTATTACCATACTATCAAGTAAAATTAACTCTACTGCGATGTAAGCTGTCTTTTCTCGAAAATCCCCCGAAAAACGAGGACGAGCATTACGCTTACGATATTATCAAAAAGGCGTATGAGATCAACGAGAAAAATATAGAAATGCTTGATTTTGATAAGAACAAAAAGCTGTTAGAGGATTATTACAAGTGGCTTGATAGCCGACGAAAATGATAACGAAAGGCGGTAAATATGAGAGAAACGTCTATTAAAGTTCATGCAATAATTGCAATGATAATAAGTCTTGTCAGTTTTTCGTTAATGATTGCTTCTTTTGTAGTAATGTTAACTGAAACACCAGTTGACAAAGGAGTCAGCCGTTCATTTGCTATTTGGGTGTTCGGAATGATTGTTGCCTATTTCAGTTTAATTTTTTACTTTGTAGATGCAGTACTATCTGTCATAAAAATATTTCTCAAGATACATCCTGCCTTTAACGCAGTTCTTGCTATTATGCTTATTGGTGCGATTCCTATGGCATTATTTGTTGGTGGTGGTCTTGGAATTAATATTTACATTTGGAACGCTTATTATTTGGCAATTTTTGTTTTGGAAATCGTATCTATCGTTAAACACGTTAAATTAAATTCTTCGAAAAGCAATGTCATCTAAAACGGTCGCCAAACACATGATTGCCGACCGAAATAGATGACGTCGGCGAAATCCCAGAGCCCACAAGGGTTTCTGGGATTTTTTATTGCAAAAATCCCTATGCAAACAAAAAGATGACATTGGGTGAAAAATCGGGTTTACAAGGATTTGAACCCCTGCACACAAATTTTTAGGGCGGAAATTGCGAAAAACAATCGCAATTTCCTCCCTTTTTTCGTTCTGACAGAAAAATATAAATGTTAATTTAAGATGGCGGAAATCAGGGCGACACGACCAGTCCGAAGACGAAAAATTACAGAAATATCCTGATCTGGTTTATGCTTTTGATTATGTCATTTGCTATAGTTATTTTAATTATTTTAAACAACAAGAGAAAAAGAAGAAACAATTTCTAAGAAAAAAGGTAGCCTGTTTCGTGTAATATACGAACAGGCTTTTTTTTCAGCAACTAATGCCGATGGATTTATTATAAATACAATTATTAGAGGAGTTTTAGGCAGAAACGAAAAGCAGACTATATATCAACAGTTCGCGCCTTGCATGCGAAAGCTTTTATCCAACATTATGTTTCTTTGATAAATCAATCGTTTTCATCAGCTTTTTCGCAGCTTCTCATTGCCAGGATCGTTTTGTTTATCAGATCATCCAAAGTCCAGCCAAGCATATCTGCGCCCCGCTCAATAACTTGTCTTGAACACCCTGCGGCAAAATTGAGATTTTTGTATTTCTTTTTTACTGATTTCGGTTCCAGATCGGAGACGCTTTTGGAAGGTCGCATAATTGCTACAGCCCCTATAAGGCCGGTAAGTTCGTCCACTGCATAGAGCACTTTTTCCATCTCATGTTCCGGCTTGATATCGACTGTCAGAGCATAACCATGACTGGCGATAGCGTGGATCATGCGCTCATCGATCCCTTTTTCTCGCAATATTTCCTGCGCTTTGATGCAATGCTGGTCAGGATACTGTTCAAAGTCAATGTCATGCAGAATGCCCGAAGCTTCCCAAAAATCAGCTTCATCACTGTATCCCAACTCTTGCGAAAACCAACGCATAACACCGCCGACTGTTTTTCCGTGATTCAGATGAAATTCGCCGTTGTTATATTGTTTCAGTAATTCAAATGCTTCTTGGGGCGTGGGTATCATTTTTATCCTCCTGCGGTTCATATCCCGCCATTTTCAAGAAATAGCGGTGTACTGACAAATCTTCGTTAAGCTCAGGGTGAAAGGCGGTAACCAGCTGATTTTCCTGCTTTGCTGCAACGATTTTACCGTTTACAGTTGCCAGTATCTCAACGTTTTCTGAAACCGCATCAATATACGGAGCACGAATAAAGGTCATCGGTACCGTTCCGATACCTTTGAAATCCGCCTCTGTATAAAAGCTGCCGAGCTGTCTGCCGTAAGCATTGCGCACAGCGGTGATGTCCATCGTGGCAAAATGCTGACGGTCATCATTTTTTATTTTCTTTGCAAGCAAAAGCAACCCTGCACATGTGCCGAATACAGGCAGCCCGTTTTCGATCTGCGCTTTTATAGGCTCAAACAGCCCAAGCTCGCGCATAAGCTTGCCCTGTACTGTACTCTCACCTCCCGGTATGATCAAGCCGTCATACGGGCGTTCCAGATCACGCTTCTGACGGATCTCAATGGAAGCAACTCCGAGACGTTCAAGCATCTGTTCATGCTCAATGAAAGCCCCTTGCAGGGCAAGCACAGCGATCTGCATATTTTACTTACCTCTTTCTGCCATTAAAAACTCGATCTCCTGCTCGTTAATTCCTACCATAGCTTCGCCCAGGTCTTCGGACAGCTCTGCCAGAAGCTTTGCGTCATTGAAATTGGTTACAGCCTTCACTATAGCGGCAGCTCTCTTTTCGGGGTTGCCCGACTTGAAGATGCCCGAGCCTACGAATACGCCCTCTGCGCCGAGCTGCATCATGAGTGCCGCGTCTGCAGGAGTTGCAACACCGCCTGCCGCAAAGTTTACGACGGGAAGCTTCTTGTGCTCGTGAACATACTGTACAAGCTCGTAAGGAACCTGCAATTGCTTTGCCACGTCAAACAGCTCGTCCTCCGCCATGGAGCCTATTTTGCGAATTTCAGACTGCATCATACGCATATGGCGTACCGCCTGAACAACGTCGCCTGTACCCGGCTCACCCTTTGTACGGATCATAGCGGCACCCTCATTAATGCGGCGCAGAGCCTCGCCGAGATCCTTTGCGCCACAGACAAACGGCACATCAAATTTGGTTTTGTCAATATGGTATTTGTCGTCTGCGGGGGATAGAACCTCGCTCTCGTCAATATAGTCGATTTCGATTGCCTGCAGGATCTGAGCCTCTGCAAAATGACCGATACGGCATTTCGCCATGACGGGAATTGAAACGGCGTTCTGAATTCCCTTGATCATTTTGGGGTCGCTCATACGGGACACGCCTCCTGCCGCACGGATATCTGCGGGAATACGCTCCAGTGCCATAACGGCGCACGCTCCTGCGGCTTCTGCAATTTTTGCCTGCTCGGGTGTGGTTACGTCCATAATTACACCGCCCTTGAGCATCTGTGCTAAATTCTTGTTTAGTTCAAATCGGTTGTTTTTCATTGTAATTACTCCTTAAGTATTAAAAATTTATTTGAGTGAGAGCTTTCAAAAGCAGTGGTTCCGGACAGGCAATATTAATACGTATAAAACCGCTTTTACCGCCTCAGAATTGTCGCACTGCTATGAAGCCACAAAGCCTGATATTTGGATTTGTGTGAGAAAATGCCATGCACACAAAACCTATGTTTTTAATAAGTGATATTATAAAGCTTTTCTGTAGCGTTGTCAAGAGCAATCGGGCGAGAAAAAGAGAAACTTATGACAGAATTACGTATCAGACCGGCAGAACACCGCTTTTGAAGCTCAACAATTACGAAAAGCAATAATAAATAATGCTGTTTCCTTATATATCAGCTCATATGATCAATCATTCATATGCCGTTTTTTCTGCTGATCGAGTATATCCTGTAGGGTAATGCTGTCAAGATATTCATTGATCACCCGATTCAATTCCTGCCAAACGGGGAGCGTGGGGCAGTCTACGCTGCGTTCACATTCAATAGGGTCCTGAGTCAGACAGTCCACCGGCGCAAGGTTGCCTTCCGTTAAACGAAGTATCTCTCCTACTGTATATTTTTCAGGAGATCTCGACAGCCTGTATCCGCCCTGTGAACCGCGGGCGGTTTTCAGAATATCGGAATTATTGAAGATAGGAATTATCTGCTCTAAATATTTTTTGGATATATTCTGGCGGGCTGCAATGTCTTTTAGGGCGACAAAACCGCAGTTTTCATGCTCCGCCAGATCAATCAGCATACGCAAGGCATAGCGACCCCTTGTGGAAATTTTCATTCGTTTTCACCTCTTACAGTTGATAATACTATAATAACATATGCATAGTAGGTTTTCAAGTGGAACAGGCACAAATTTAAATAAAAGAAATGAACTTATCCCGTGCACAAAGGCGCAGTAAGATATACATTATAGGTTTATCCTATTACTGAGTATACTTATAGGATATTTGACAAATAGCGGAGCGCGCTGTATACTGTACACAAAGATCTGAAGTAGAAACAAGGCATTTTGAAAGGGAAGTGAATTTGTGAAAAACTATTTTGAAATCTTAATACGGGCAAACTTCCGTAACGGCCGAATGTGAACGAGAGCCGTCATTTCAGAAGTAATACAAAACGTCAATGATTATTTATTTATAAGTTTAAATCCAAAAACAAGGCAGCAAACGAAGACGCCGAAAACAATCAGAAAAATATCTAAAACAAGAAAGAGGTAATTACAGTGAGCAACTATAAATTTGAAACTTTACAACTTCATGTAGGACAGGAACAGCCCGATCCGGCGACCGATGCAAGAGCCGTACCGATTTATCAGACTACTTCCTATGTATTCAAGAATTCCGCCCATGCCGCCGCACGATTCGGTCTCGCCGACGCGGGAAACATCTACGGCAGACTTACAAACTCCACACAGGACGTTTTGGAAAAGCGCGTTGCCGCTCTTGAAGGCGGCGTAGCCGCTTTGGCGCTGGCATCCGGTGCGGCTGCCGTGACCTATACCATTGAGGCACTGGCTCAGGCAGGCGAGCATATCGTAGCGCAGAAGACCATCTACGGCGGTAGCTACAATCTGCTTGCACATACACTGGCGCAGTTCAATGTCAAAACCACATTTGTAGACATTCATAATCTTGCGGAGGTGGAAGCCGCCATTCAGCCGAACACCAAAGCAATCTATCTGGAAACGCTCGGAAACCCCAACAGCGACATTCCCGATATTGATGCAATATCAGAGCTTGCGCACAGGCACGGACTTCCCGTAGTAATCGACAACACCTTCGGCACCCCGTATCTGATCCGTCCAATTGAACACGGCGCAGACATTGTCATTCATTCTGCTACGAAATTCCTCGGCGGACACGGTACCACGCTTGGTGGCATTATCGTGGATTCCGGTAAGTTTGATTGGAAGGCTTCAGGCAAGTACGCACCCATTGCGGCTCCGAATCCCAGTTATCACGGCGTATCCTTTGTGGATGCGGTAGGCCCTGCGGCATTTGTCACCTATATCCGTGCAATACTTCTCAGAGATACCGGTGCTACTATTTCACCGTTCAACGCATTCCTGCTGCTTCAGGGTGTTGAGACGCTTTCTCTGCGCCTTGACCGTCATGCGGAGAACACCAAGAAGGTTGTTGAATATCTTGCCAACCACCCGCAGGTGGAAAAGGTCAACCATCCGTCACTGCCGGATCATCCGCAGCACGCACTCTATGAGAAATATTTTCCGAATGGCGGTGCTTCGATCTTCACATTTGAAATCAAGGGCGGTCAAGAGGAAGCTCACAAATTCATCGATAATCTGGAGATTTTCTCGCTGCTTGCCAATGTTGCCGATGTGAAATCGCTGGTTATTCACCCTGCAACCACAACGCATTCGCAGCTTACAGCAGAAGAACTTCTGGATCAGGGAATCAAGCCGAATACGATTCGCCTGTCTATCGGTACGGAGCATATAGACGATATTATTGCCGATCTGGAGAAAGGCTTTGCAGCCGTCAGATAATGCGTGATGCCGACTCCGGTGCAGAAGGCTCTGCACCGGAGTTTTCAGCATGTTTATATATCAAAGAAAAAGGCCATGAAAAAACGTGTATGACCGATAAATGATCCGGCGTTGCTGACAGTCCAAGGAGCTTTTTTATTACAAGCGGCATGGATCATCATACCGCCCTTATACAGTAAAAGAAACAAACTTTTGACGGATACCGGCGAGTGATTGCAATATCTGCTGAATTGTGATATAATATATAATCATATATGCATCCTGCCGTTCCAAAGGAATATGTGCTATGAAAATTAAAGACCTACTTAATCAAAATACGCTGACGCTTTCTTTTGAGGTTTTTCCTCCGAAAACCGAAACCAGCTTTGAAAGTGTGATATCCGCTACCGAGGAGATCGCAAAGCTGTGCCCTGCCTTTATGAGTGTTACATACGGAGCGGGTGGAGGAACGAGTAAATATACCCTTGACATTGCCAAGAATATTAAAGAGCTTTACGGAGTGCCTACGCTGGCTCATCTGACCTGCGTTTCCTCAACCAGAGAAACCGTCAGGCAGAAGATACGGGAGATACAGCATGCCGGAATAGAAAATGTCATGGCGCTGAGAGGTGATATCCCTGCCGGGCAGGAAAACGCCGACCGCAGTGGCTGGGATTACCGGTATGCCATTGACCTTGTCCTGGAACTGAAAGCGGCAAATCCTGATTTTTGTATCGGAGGCGCCTGCTACCCTGAGATTCATCCGGAAAGCATCAATCAAAAAGAGGATATCCGACGTCTAAAGGAAAAAGTAGATGCGGGCTGTGACTTTCTTACTACACAGATGTTTTTTGACAATAATCTGCTATATAATTTTCTCTATAAAATCCGCGAGGCCGGAATTACCGTTCCGGTAATTCCGGGCATTATGCCCATTACCAATGCCAACCAGGTGGCAAGATCCATCAGGCTTTCCGGCTCCTTTATGCCCCAGCGGTTCAAGAGCCTTGTGGACAAATTCGGTTCCGACCCCGCCGCCATGAAGCAGGCCGGCATTGCCTATGCTACCGATCAGATCATTGATCTGTATGCAAACGGCATAACCAATGTGCACGTTTACTCCATGAACAAGCCTGATGTCGCCGGGAAAATACAGCAAAACCTGTCCGATATCCTGGGAAAATGAATTCTGTGATTTTAAGTAAAACGTATGAAGCGCCGGCTCTTTGCAAAAAGGAGATACTGCGTTATGCAGGATGCCAAGAGGCCGACGGCGGGATAACGGCCCTTTTGGAGTCGTGTGCGGAAGAGGCCGGGGACAAGCTCACTTATAAAGTCTGTTACCGCGAGCTGCCTGTAACGGTGGACGGAGATGTCTGTGACTTTGAGGTATTCCGTTTACGGTCGTCACACTTAGCTTGCAATCTCAAAGACTGTAAGCGTGTGATCGTTTTTGCCGCAACCGTAGGAGTAGGGATAGACCGGCTGATAGCGAAATACGGCAGGCTTTCCCCGGCAAAGGCTTTGATGCTTCAGGCTATCGGGGCCGAGCGCATCGAAGCGCTTTGCGATGCTTTCTGCGAAGATATTGAAAATGAGCTGCACGCGGGACAAAGACCACGCTTCAGCCCCGGCTATGGGGATTTACCGCTTACGGCGCAAAAGGATATATTTTCAGTTCTTGACTGTGGCAAACGCATAGGCCTGGTGCTTAATGACAGCTTGCTCATGTCGCCCTCCAAATCAGTAACCGCCTTTGTGGGAATCGGCGGTGAGAAAAAACAACACAAAAACAGATGCAGTTTCTGTCAGATGCGGGACTGCACATTCAGAGGTGCTTTATGACCTTTAAAGAGTATTTGAAAACCAACATAGTCTATCTCGACGGCGGTATGGGCACCATGCTGCAGGCGCAGGGGTTACAGCCCGGTGAATACCCCGAGCGATGGAACCTGTCTCACCCTGATGTGATAACAGCGCTTCACAAGGCTTATTTTGACGCGGGCAGCAATGTTGTATGTACCAATACCTTTGGTGCAAATACGCTGAAATTTGCGGAGGATGAGCTGGATGATATCATACGAGCGGCGCTCAACAATGCAAAAGCTGCAAGGGAAGGGAGCACGTCTCCGCAGGAGAAATTTATTGCACTTGATATAGGTCCGTCGGGAAAACTGTTAAGGCCATTCGGCGACCTTGATTTTGAGGATGCGGTCGGAGTGTTTGCCAAAACCGTGAGGCTTGGCGTCAAATACGGCGTAGATTTGATTATTATTGAGACAATGAATGACAGCTATGAGACTAAAGCCGCCCTGCTTGCCGTCAAAGAAAACAGCGAGCTTCCGGTCATTGTATCCAACGCTTACGGTGAAGACGGAAAACTGATGACGGGTGCTACTCCCGCAGCTATGGTCGCCCTGCTGGAGGGCATGGGCGCAGATGCGCTGGGGGCAAATTGCTCACTGGGGCCGCGCCAGCTTCGGGGGGTAGCGGAGCAATTACTTAAAAGTGCTTCCGTTCCCGTGATACTGAAGCCCAATGCCGGATTGCCAAAGTCAGTCAGCGGAAAAACGCTTTTTGATGTGACGGTTGATGATTTTTCCGATGAGGTTGCTTCACTTATGAAGCAGGGGGTGCGTGTGGTCGGAGGTTGTTGCGGCACCACTCCCGAGTATATCAAAGCCTTGCATGACAGGACCTGCGGTTTCAGTCCGGTACCGACGAAGCCCAAAAACAGGACCGTGGTGTCTTCGTACACCCATGCCGTGCAATTCGGTGAGCAGCCTGTCCTGATCGGTGAGAGGATCAACCCCACCGGGAAAAAGCGATTCCGGCAGGCATTGATAGAAAACGATATTAATTATATCCTGTCTGAGGGAGTAAAGCAGCAGGAAAAAGGCGTGCATGTCCTGGATGTCAACGTTGGGCTTCCGGAGATCGATGAAACCGGTATGCTGAAGAATGTAGTCTGTGAAATGCAGGCGATCATCGACATTCCTTTACAGATCGATACTTCCGACCTCCGTGCCATGGAAGCGGCCTTACGCTGTTATAACGGAAAGGCAATGGTCAACTCCGTCAACGGAAAAAAGGAAAGTATGGAGGCAATTTTTCCGCTGGTAAAGAAATACGGCGGGCTGGTTGTCGCATTAACTCTGGACGAGAACGGAATCCCCGAAACGGCTGACGGCAGAGTTAAGATCGCTGAAAAAATACTGAAGACCGCGGCCGAATACGGCATTGAAGGCAAGGACATCATATTTGACCCTCTGGCACTGACGATCAGTGCGGATCATAAAGCTGCGCTTGTGACATTGGAGGCTCTCGGAAAAATTCAGAATACGCTGGGCTGTCACACCTCTCTCGGTGTATCCAATGTGTCATTTGGTTTGCCCTGCCGTGACGCTGTAAACAGTACCTTCTTTGCACTCGCTCTGGAAAACGGACTTTCCGCTGCCATTATGAACCCATATTCTGCGGATATGATGAAGACCTATTACACCTATAGGGCTTTGAAGGGTCTGGACGAAAATTGTGCCGAATATATCAGCGCGGCAGATTCGTTTGCGATTGCCGCGCCTGTAGCATTACCCGAAGCTCCCAAAAGGACGGCAGAATTCTGTTCCGAGCTGCAGCGCGCGGTCATAAAGGGCTTTCAGGACAGTGCAGGTGAGCTGACAAAGCAGCTTTTAAGCACAGTTCCGCCACTTGAAATTGTAAATCGGGAAATTATTCCCGCGCTCAATCAGGTAGGAAAAGGGTTTGAAAACAAAACGGTATATTTGCCGCAGTTGCTGATGAGCGCGGAGGCTGCAAAAAGAGCTTTTGAGGTCATCAAGGCATTTATGGCGGACGGAGAAAAGGCTGCCGGCAAGGGAGTTCTTGTTATCGCGACCGTTCAGGGGGATATCCACGATATCGGCAAAAACATCGTAAAGCTATTGCTTGAGAATTACGGCTTTGATGTGGTGGACCTCGGCAAGGATGTGCCGCCGGAAAAGATCGTTGATAAGGTCGTGGAGCTACACGCTCCGCTTGCAGGATTAAGTGCCCTGATGACGACTACGGTCCCGGCAATGGAGAAAACCATCAAGCTACTGAAAATACAGGCACCATGGTGCAAAACAGTTGTCGGAGGTGCGGTCCTTACGCAGGAATATGCCGACAGGATCGGTGCGGATAAGTATGCAAAGGACGCTATGGAGAGCGTTCGATATGCACAAGAGGTCATCGCCGAAGCCGGTATATAACCGGATGTTTTCAGTGGAATGTGCATAAGCAGTCATATCTGTAAAGTATTCGAGCTATCTGCCTGGTCCGACATTTTCCGTAAGGCTACGGTATTGAGCACTGCAGGATGCAGAAAGGAGAAAATATATGACTTTACAGCAGCTTCATTATGTGATAACCATTACCGAAATGGGATCATTCAATAAAGCGTCTGAGGTCCTGTATATTGCGCAGCCATCGTTAACCGGTGCTGTGCGGGAATTGGAGAAGGAGCTTGGCATCGTAATTTTCCACCGTACCAGAAAGGGAGTCACGCTTACAAATGACGGGCTTGAGTTTATCAACCATGCACGTCAGTTGTACCAGCAGTATGAAATTATTCTGGATAAGTATGGAAAGGAAGGGACGCTGAAAAAGAAATTCGGTATTTCGACGCAGCATTACTCTTTTGCCGTCAAGAGCTTTGTCGAGATGGTAAAGAATTTCAACACAGCGGAATATGAGTTCGCAATACGTGAAACAAAGACAAGAGAAGTTATTGAGGATGTAAGTACCTCAAAGAGCGAGATCGGCATACTGTATCTCAGCGAGTTTAACCGTAAGATCATTACCAAACTCCTCAGGACTAATAACCTGGAATTTCATAAATTGATTGAATGTAACCCCTATGTGTACCTTTGGAAGGGGCACCCGCTGAGCAAACTGAGAGCCATAAGGTTTGAGCAGCTGACAGATTATCCCTGTCTTTCGTTTGAACAGGGCGATAACGGATCGTTTTATTTTGCGGAAGAAATATTCAGCACGAATGTATATCCGAGAACTATCAAGGCGAATGATCGTGCAACTATGCTGAATTTAATGATCGGACTTAACGGATACACACTTTGCTCCGGTATTATCTGTCAAGAGCTTAACGGAACGGATTATATTGCCGTCCCTCTTGAAGACGAAGGTGATTCTGCCGGGAACAACATGGAAATAGGTTATATTGTGAAAAAGGATGTCATACTCAGTTCCATGGGCGAGCTGTATATCAGGGAGATTGATCGCTACCTGAGAGAGTCTGTAAAGTAAGCATTATTGCGTATTTTTTGTAAAAGGATTGGAGCGGCACAGTATTCTTACTGTGCCGCTCTATTTGTGTATGTATATCTGTCGTTTCTGATACGTATGGCATAGGTGGGATGCTGTCCTCACGGTTATCAGACATGGTTTTTATCCGCAGATAGGTTTTACAGCCAGATCGCTTTGAAGATCAGCCACGCGAACAGTATCCATATTAGAATTATCGGAATGGCTAAGTACCATTTCTTCGGCTTGCCGTCAGACCACATGTTTTCTGACTCTGCCCGACAACGAGCCCATACTTCTTTCGTAATCAGTTTTACGGTCAATGCAATCATTGCAGGAAGCACAAGCACATCGTCCAGATACCCAAGTACCGGCACAAAGTCCGGGATAAGATCAATGGGGGACAGAGCATATGCAACTGTAATGGCGGCAAGGACTTTTGCAATCAGCGGAGTATCATGATGCTTTAAGGCAAGAAAGACCGCGGGGACATCGCGCTTCAGTTTCTTTGCCCGTTGTTTGAGTGTCATATCAGGTGTCCTCCGAGCGATTTATTCCGCCTCTTGGCGGTTGTCGCCATTCTCAGGCTTCATGCTGTGGGAATTATTGTGCAATGACGGTATACTGTTTCTGCGATAAAAGATCAGCCCTGCTATATCAGCAAGGAACCAGCCAATTGGGATGGAATACCAGATTGCGACCACGCCCAGCGGGGTATGCGGAGCCAGAGCATAGGACATTGCCACCCGTGTCCCGAGGGAGATTATCGTCAGGATCAATGAAATATGCGGCTTATTGATCCCTCTGAAATAACCGTACCAAAGCAATAAAATACCTATGCCCACATACATAGCTCCCTCAATCCGCAGGTATCTCGCACCTTCTGCGATAATTTCCGATTCACCAGAATCTATGAAAAACTGCATCAGCTCTCCGGCAAATGCAAAGATCAAAGCGGAAATAATCAGGCAGAAGGCGGCAGATGCCAGAAAAGAAAGCGCCGCTACCCATGCAAAGCCCGATGATTGAGGTAATAAAAATCATCAACGTGTAGGCAGAGCCGACGGATGCCAGGGCATCTGCTCCTATATACTTGCCGACTATCAGAGTATTGACAAGATTATATACTTGTTGTAACAGATTTCCCGCAATCATCGCCCGTGCGCTATCGCCGAGAGCAAAGAATTTTCCAATGGCTAAAGCCCCAACGGAAAAATCACCGATTGCGATTGCACCGAGAGATATGATACCTAAGCTGATCGCCCCGGCAGCAAATACGCCGATTGAAAAACAGCCTGCGGAGAGAATGCCCAGTGCAAACATACCGATAGTAAGCACCCCGGGTATGGGGAATGAGATCAATCGGTCGCATATGCCAATGAGGTTAAATGGTCTTTCAATGTATACATCTGAATGGTTTAGGCTGAGATCAGTTACTGCCCGAGCTTGAGCTGGCAGATGCGGCCGCACTGGATGCCGCAATAGCAGCACACATTGCAGCTTGTTGTGCTACTATCAGCGCAATCGCACTATGTGTTGCCGTACTCTGCATTGTGTGGGTGTCCTTTAAATAATCGCTTGTAACGATCATACCCGCATGCATCAGTCTTTGCTTCCTGCCAATGCCAAAGAAACCGTACCCCCTCTGATCTGCTAAAAAGCCATCTGTTTCAATAATATCCTGAATAATCGTTTCCCGTTCTGCAGGCAGCATAGCCAAAACCCCTAATGTCGAAAGCTCATATTCAGTTCCGTACTTATAGCCTCTGGCTTTCAATTCACGGAAAAGCTCCATTACAGCGTTGCATTTTTCTTCCGCACTTCCCTCGCATAACGTCAGGACAAGGGACAGGGACTGCACTGCATTACTGGAGAAAAACTCAGGTTTCAAAAGTCGGTAACAGTTCTCCGCCTCATCAACAATGTCTTCTTCACTTTGTTCGGACAGTGCGAGCATTGCGGCATATATACTATCCTCTCCGGATGTAAGGAACGGATGAACATTCTTCATGAGTTCATATATACGGCGCGTTTGTACAGCTTTTTTTCTGTACAGATCGGGTTCTACCATATCGGCAATGAACATCGATGCAACCGGCAGATACTGTGAAGTCCAAAAGTGTTCTTTTAAATTATCATATACCAACAAGGCGTTCTTTAGTTTTTCATTTGGATTGCTATCAACCGACATCATGGCAATCATGGCAAGCTTCGCCGTACTTCGGAAGTTTGAGAAGACACCGGTCTGTTCATTGAGAAGTTCTTTGCATCTTCTTAATCTGCCTTCATCCGCCTGTATTCTCTTATCCGTGATAATGGACGCACAAACGGGATACATATAATTGCTTTCCCATGTAAATGTGGACTTAACCACATCTCTGTTTTCAATAAATAGACTGCACAAGCCGGCTAACGATGATCTCATGATACGTTTTCTCCTTGTTTCAGTTAATCATTCCTCGAGCATTTTTCCGCATCAATGGCAAGAACCAGCATTAGGGCGCAAAGGGCGTCCTGCGGATTATATACGTCGATCACATATGTATCGGTCCAATTCCAGATCTCCTTTGATACATTGGCAACACCCTGACCGGTTCCGTTGATGATGGTATAATTCCACTCAAACCAATCTCCGTCTACCTGCCAGCCATTGCAGTCAATATTGAATTTAGGCTTGAAAAAGGTAAACTCTTTGTGGATGCAGCCGATATATCGGTTTCCTGAATACATTTCAAATTTCGGCAACCAGGTAAATACTCTTTCCTTAATCGAACCGAGCTCATTTCCGTTTGCATCATAGATACGGAGAAGATGCCCCCAGGCAAGCTCTCCTCTTACAGTGTAGACCGTCTCTCCGGCTTCGTTATAAATATCGTAGCTGTCAAACCACGAGAAAAATCTTTGCTTAAATAACAGTTTCATTTTGATATCTCCAGCCCATTTTCGGGGAACGGTGTTAGCCCCTTGTAATTAAAGTACGTACGCACGATATTTACATGTGCATTATACCGTTAAGTGCACGTAATGTCAAGCGATTTCTCATGATGGATCTCTTACGGCTGTGCAGTGGAGTTGGCTGCTGCATTTTCCGATGCTCTTTCCGCCTCCATTTCAGCAAAATATTCCTTGGTGGTTTTGACAAACTTCTTTATCAAGGAATCACCCGGTGATGATTTGTAAAACATTCCAAAAGAGAATTTCGGAGCGTTTTCAAGGCGTATTATTTGTAAGTGCATTTCATTCGGAATATAAATCTCGGGAAGAAATGTAATCCCTATCCCCGCTCCTGCAAGGATTAACGATGATTCTGAAGACATAGCAAAGTGTGTATTGGACGGCGTTCGTCCTTGGACAAGCTGTTGCTGAAGTCTGGATATATCGGGAGAGAGCGTCATGGGGTCGCAGAAGATCAAGCATTCCTCACTTAATTTTTCAATTGTGATGGGTTCATCCCCGGAAAATTTACCGTTCTTGCGGCACACACAAACAATATTGCTTTGTGAAATTTCCTTGAATTTCATATCCCCCTTCAATTCGCAACCTTCCCGTACATCAAAAATAACATCGACCTGATCCGTATCGAGCAAATGAAATAATTGCTCACGTTGAACGACCTGAAGCCGAGGATGGAAATTCCGGATTTCGGAATTCATGCGGTTGAGTATCTCTGTCAGATGACGGAGTTGAAGATAGCTGCCGCAACCGATAGATATGTTTTCAATTTGTGTTTCAGAAGGTATTGTAAAGCGAAGTTTTGCTTGCTTGGCAATTGTTATCATGTTATTGGCGTCTGTAACAAATTCCCGGCCCGCAGGTGTAATCTCCACCATTCTTGTGGAACGCATGAACAGTTTGACTTGCAGTTCGTCTTCAAGTGACTTGATTTGATTGGTGATCGTAGTTTGTGTAACATTCAGATGCTTTGCTGCTTTTGTGAAATTCAGAGAGCTGGCGACTGCCAGAAAACACTCCAATTGAAAAGTATTCATAATAATTCTCCTCAGGGCTTTTCTTGCTCAAATATCTACATTAGTCAATTTGAGCAGGCATACTGAAAGGAGAAAATAATATGAAAGCTAAATATATAACGATCGAGCGTGAATACGGTAGCGGCGGCACTCAGATCGCCCGCCGGCTTGCCGAAGAAACGGGCATCCCTTGCTATGGAAGAGAGATACTTGAAGCGGTATCAGCTGAACAAAATATCTCGCTTGCACAGATCGAACAATACGAAGAAAGTGTGACAAACAGCTTTCTGTATTCGGTTTATGTGCTGGCACAGGCAGCCAACGGTAATTCCGATATGTTAAGCAAAGAAGGACATATTTTTGTTGCTGAACAAGCTGCAATACAGAAGCTTGCAAAATCTGGTAGAGCTATCTTTCTCGGCCATTGTGCCTCGGAGGCTTTAAAATATCATAACAACACGGTCTCGGTATTTATCCGGTGCGGCGATGAAAACGAAAAGAAAAAACGCATCGTTTCTGATTACGGTGTTCCGGAACACGAGGCCGACAGGATCAGCCGAAAATTTGATCGAAAACGAGCCAACTATTATTATGCCAATACAGCCCGCAAATGGGATGACTTTAAAAACTATGACATTGTTCTTGACAGTGCCGCGCTCGGAACAGACGGATGTGTTGACATTTTGAAAAGTGTGCTTTATTAACTTACATGGCATGCAAAAATCCGTCTGCGGGAAATTTACAAAACCAAATTTACGGATTGGTACAGTACAAGTGAACAAAAGACCGAGCAACTGTTCGCAAAAGATACAAGCGAATATTACTTCCATGTGCAAAAGAATATGTACAAACTTGTAGATTTTGCGGCAGATAAGCTTGGCAGAACCGTGTTCTTTAATGCTTCGCTTTCTATGGTGGAAAAAGCAACACGAGCATTTAAACTACGGCGATCTGATGCTGAATGCATGTGAGAAAACCGGAGAAGCTTTCTTCCTTTTGCTTGCAAAATCCTTCCTTGGAAGAATGGAAAATGATCATTGCTACCGCGGCGGAACAGACGAACAAGTGATCACGGTTATGGATAAAAAACTATACGCAACGAGAAACTCAGAGCAAAAAATGAGTCATTAAATCATTCGTTTGACCATTATTCCGAGCAAGTGCGAAATAATCTTCTTGGATGGAATCTGAATTATCTATCTAACGCTACAGGCGGAAGACGCGCGGAACTGTTGAAAAATCCTACCTATATATCAGTTATAGAAAAATACAGATAGTATCGCTACCTCGCCCGCCTTGTGCGGGGCTTTAAAGATTGTGAATTGTTGAATTCGGAAATCATACGTTCGACAGACATATTTTGTCGCGTCAGGGCTTTTTATATATGTTGAAATGTAACAAGTTATGTGGTAAAATAAGATGTACGTGCTGCTGCAAGTCATTTGGCTGAACTATGATCTCCGAAATCCCCACAAAACACAACAAAGGAGCCTGCCATGCTTGATTTTCGTGAAAAGATATCCCACGGAAACGCACAGTTTCCCGTTGCTCTATACCGCATTACCCCTGACCATCCGCGCTATCAGATGGCTTTTCACTGGCATCCTGAACATGAGATTCTTTACGTCGTGCGCGGAAAGCTGAATCTGACTTTAGGCCAAAACGAATACCAAGCCTGTGCGGGAGATATGTTTTTCATCCAGGGGGGAACATTTCACTCCGGCATCGCTTCCGAACAATGCGAATACCATTGCTTTGTCTTTGATCTCGAACGCCTTATCCCGCACGAGCATAAATGCAATGAATTTATAGGACAGCTTATCACGCTTGCTGTATCAATAGACGAGCGATTGGGTAAATATCCGGATGGTTTAATGCCTATATACCAAGAGCTTGCCGACCGTTTGTTTAACAAAAAATGCGAGGGGAATGAGTTTGCCGTTACGGGCTTGTTGCTGCTGTTCATCGGAACGCTGGTGGAGCAAGGAAGGTTTGTCCGTCGCTCACAGCCTACCAAGCACACTCTCAAAATGATGTCAAATATACGCAATGTACTGTACAAGATAGAAAATGAATATGCACAGCCGCTGACACTCGAGCAGCTTGCAGCGACCGCAGGCCTGTCGCCAAACTATTTTTGCCGCTTTTTCAAGCAGATCACCTCCCGCTCTCCGATTGAATACCTTATTGCTTATCGGGTAAATGTAGCTGAGTATCTTCTGCGTACCACCGACCGTACGATTACCGATATCGCACTTGCCTGCGGTTTTACTGACGTTTCGCATTTTATTAAATATTTCCGCCGGGAAAAAGGGAATACCCCAAAACAATTCCGGGTTTTGGTCAATCAACAGAAAATTTAATAAAGCGTCACCCGATCCCCGTATGCCGATATAGGTATACGGGGGCTTTTTACTGCAGTTAAATTGTTAAAAAGATAATATTTTCATATTATTCGATTATATTGTACAAGAATTTTATTTCAACATGTTGTAAAATAATAAATGATCAAAATCCAGTTTTCAGTGCATATTTAATATAAAAACAATATTTAAGTAGCGAAGAAAGGATATAAAACATCATGATTTCAGGACTTCACAATTCACTTTCAACTCTGCATCTTCTTTCAAACGCCAAGACACGCTCGATCTCTCCCGAAAATCTCACAGGTGAAAAAGGCCAAGGGGGTATGGCTACCGAGGGAGCTTCTTCCCACGATGCCCGCGAACTGGGGCAGGGCTGGAAGGTAAGCCCCAAGCTATGGATACAGTCGGGCGAAGAATTAACGCTTGCCGATATCCGCGGCTCGGGGGCGATTCAGCACATCTGGATGACCTTCGGAAGACTCAAAGGCAAAGATGTATGGCGTGATTTTATTTTCCGCATCTACTGGGACGATCAGAAATGGCCCTCGGTTGAAGTCCCGGCAGGCGATTTCTTCGCCAACGGCTGGAACGAGTACGCTCACGTAAATTCGCTCGCAGTTTGCACCAACCCGGCGCGCGGCTTCAACTGCTACTGGACGATGCCTTTCCGCAAAAGGGCGCGCCTCACAATGGAAAACCGCAATCCCGAACCGCTGGTGATATATTATCAGATAGACTATGCACTTGCCGAGATTGACGAGGATATAGCTTATTTCTGTGCCTCATTCCGCCGCTCAAATCCAACCGTAGGCGGGATTCATACCGTCATTGACGGCATTGAGGGCAAAGGACACTACGTCGGAACATATATGGCATGGCAGGTCAATAATAACGGCTGGTGGGGAGAGGGCGAGATCAAGTTCTTTATGGATGGGGATCAGCAGTTTCCCACCATCTGCGGAACCGGAACCGAGGACTATTTCTGCGGAGCATATAACTTCGATGTTGTTGGGCAGGGCTATACCACTTTTTCCACTGCGTATTCCGGAATGCCGCAGGTCATACGTCCCGATGGGCTTTACCGTGCAAACACACGTTTTGGACTGTATCGCTGGCATATTGCCGATCCTATACGCTTTGAGCATGACCTGAGGATCACCATTCAGGATCTTGGCTGGAGAAGTGAGCGCCGCTTTTTGCCCCAGCAGAGCGATATTTCGTCGGTAGTCTATTGGTATCAGACACTTCCCACCAAGCCCCTTTCTCCTCTGGGGTCAAGAGATGATCTTGAGGTGATCTGAGATACAAAAGGAAAATAGAACATGAGAAAAAGACTTATCGGTGATCATCCTGCCATAGGCATACGTCCCATTATTGACGGCAGGCGCGGCGCACTCGGTGTCCGTGAGTTGCTTGAAGAACAGACAATGAACATGGCTTATACCGCCAAGCACCTGTTTGAGCAAAATCTGCGCTATACCGACGGCACTCCTGTTCGGGTAGTCATAGCAGATACGACCATCGGACGTGTTGCCGAAGCCGCAGCCTGTGAGGCTAAGTTCCGCCGCGATGGTGTAGCGGTCACACTTTCGGTCACGCCCTGCTGGTGCTACGGCTCCGAGACAATGGACATGGACAAGGAGACAATCAAAGGAGTCTGGGGCTTTAACGCAACCGAGCGCCCCGGTGCGGTATATCTGGCGAGTGTGCTTGCCGCACACGCTCAGAAGGGGCTGCCGGCCTTCGGAATTTACGGCCACGAGGTTCAGGAGCGCGATGACACCACGACTGCCGCAAATAGCAATAAGAGCGGTTGCGGAGGCTTTATCGGTCTTGGCGCAATAGCAGCCCTCATACCTGCGGCGGTGTTTACCGGAAAAAAGAAAGACTGACATACCTATATCAAAGTATTTAAGGATGAAAACTATGAGAAAAATCGCATTTTTGACGTGTATGCTCATGTTGATTTCTGTTTTTGCCGTTGCCTGTGCAAACAATGGTGTCGGTGATGACACTACTGCACCGCAAGGTACTACTTCCGCGGAGTATTCGGGCAGCGATACTGACAGCACCGGATATGACACGACCGAACTGGACATTTACGCCGATCTGCCCACCGGCAGCTACTCCGGCTTTCAGTTCGACATTCTTACCTCTCCGGTATCCTGGACGGCATATGAAAATATGTGTGTCGAAGTGGAGTCAGGTGAACCGGTCGAAGACGAGATATATTACAGAAACATCGAAATTTCCGAGAAGTTCGGAATTACCGTTGCCGAGCGTGTAACATCCGGCGATACCGAAGTCAAATCTATCATTTCGGCACAAATAATGTCAGGCGATCAATCATACGATATGTTCTCCGCCAGTGCGGCCTTCAGTACCAGCCTTGCAATTGAGGGCTATCTCGCCGATCTCAACGAGCCAATCTCATTTGACTTTGACAAGCCGTGGTGGGATAAAGGTTACAACGAAAGCATAAAGCTGGGCGACAGAATGTACGTAGCCTTCGGTGATCTCAGTATGTCACATGTAGGCGGTGTTTTCTGCATGGCATTCAACCCCGACATGATATTGGCTTACGGGCTTGAAAATCCCTATGACATTCACTCAGCGGGCAACTGGACATATGAAAAGGTTCATGAGATGATGAGCGTTGTCAGTGAGGACAAAAACGGCGACGGCACCAATACCACGCTGGACTCCGACGTGTTTGGTATTGTCGGACACAGCAACCAGCTCATTCACCTGGTCCTCGGCTCGGGAGAGTCACTCATCAAGCGCAATGACGCTGACGGCACTATGACGCTGTATGCGGATAATGAAAGATTTTTTAACGCATTCACTTCCGTAGTCAATAATTTTGTAAACTCCGAAGGCTCTGTCTGGGCTGGGATCACTCCCGGATATGCCGATTATAACGCGCAGTTCACTGTGTCCGGCTACGCTCAGATATTCAACGATGGTCGTTCGCTGTTTCTGACTGATGTTATGGCGGCATTCAAGGACAACCGTGAGGCGGAAATACCTTACCAGATTATCGATTTCCCCAAGTATGATACCTCTCAGGCCGATTATTACAGCGTTCGTTACAGCGGAGGACGCGGCATCACTATGATCAGCGGGTTTAGCGACAACGATATGGAACGCAATGCCGCAATCATCGAAAATATGGCAGCTTACAATCACAAAAATGTCATTCCTCAGTTTATAGAGGTCACTTTGTACTACAAGTATGCCAAGAATCCGCAGTCACTCGACATGCTGAAAATTATGCTCAGCCGCACCGGTTTTTCCGATCTTGCCTTTCTTTACAACTGGGGTTCTATTTCGAATATCACAAACACACTGTTCTATAACGGACGTACAACGCTCGCTTCGGCGCTTAAAACAATTCAGTCCAAGTTCAATAAAGATGTTGCCTCCGCCCTGGAATATTTTGAATAACCTGTAATTTTAACCATAGGCGCCTCCCGGGGCGCCTATACTTGAAAGGAAATCAAAAATGAAAAAATCAATGGCAATATTGCTTGTGTTTTTTGCGATTGTGATCATGTTGTGCGCCTGCTCAGAGTCTACAGACAATAGCAGTGGGGACAGTTCATCTGCGACCACCGTGTCTGCCGATACGATCGCCCCGACAACATATATATCGCTGGACGGCTATACAGTAGTACGCGCCGAAAATATGGGGCAAGCGACAATTTCCGCTGCTTCGGATATGTGTGCAAGGCTCGGGCGGCTGGTGGGTAAAACGGTAAGACTGAACACGGATTGGGTTGCAAGCTTTAACGGGGAGCTGACCGTGGAAAACGATGAGCGTGAAATACTTATAGGTGCGACAAACCGCAAGGAGTCAAAAGAAGTGCTCGCAGAGCTTACTGGAGATGCAGACTTTGCCATTCGTGTCGCGGGGAATAAGATAGTTATAGTAGGCAAATCGGACAGCTCAACGCTGTTGGCGCTGGAGCGTTTCAGCTCGATGTGCCTTGTCGGCGAGGCCGCACTGGTCGCCGATGACCTCAACGTAATTCATACTCCCGGAGTGATAGGAAGTGTTGCATACACGCTTGCCACAGAATACACTGCCATACGCAGCGCTGATGGCGGAAGCTATTCCGCAGCCATGCTTACTTCCATGAGAAGTGTTCTGGAAGAAATTACAGGCCAGAAGATAGCTATTTCGACCGATGATGTCAATGCCGTTGACATTCCCGCTTCGGGTTATGTTTCTGACAGCAAGGAAATATTGCTCGGAGTCACCAACCGTGCCGAAAGTATTGCCGCCTCCAAAATCGTCGGAGCAATGGATTATACTATCAGTGTCACCGAAAACAAGGTGATCATCTGCGGAGGAACTCCGCTGTCTACACTTCGCGGCATTGATTATTTTGCCGAGTGTCTGCGTTCGGGAAGGTTTGATTCTCTTGAGGAAGGGAGCTTTACATACACAGAGGTGTTTCCCGATATTTATTCCTACAATCCGCTGTGCTATGATATCTCCGCATTTGTCCCCTATTGGAGCGGCAAATATTCCTATCCCGACTGGGTGCTTGATTTTGAAGAAAAGACTTACGCCATAACTCAGAATAATCTTCGTAATATGAGCGTTTCACATCACTCAGAGATAGTTTACTACCCCGAAAACAGCATTGAAGGTATTTTGTCGGCAATACTCTGCGGTGCAGACGTGATAGAGGTTGATGTGTCAATAACAAAAGATAATGTTCTGGTGCTCATGCACGACATTACTCTTAACCGCACCACTGATTTTTCAGAAAAAGCCGGCAAAAACGGTTTGCCAACCTCTGCATACATATACGATTGGACATATGAGGAGCTGCGGCAACTCTGTATCAGAACCAACAGCGGTATTCAGACAGAGTACAGAATCCCAACGCTTTATGAGGCGTTAATGGTTATGAAGGACCGTTGCTTTGTCATTATTGACCAGAAAATATCGCTCATGCCCACGCCGCGCAAGCTGGAGCCTGACGACGAGGTTTATGCCATGGCAGATGCAATAGGCTGTAAGGAAATTTTCTTTTATAATTATGGATTGACTACCATGAAAAAATGGCAGGGCAAGAATAACAACGACACTGATTTTACGGCTTTTGTGCAAAAGGTGTCGGAGTATCTGAAAACAGGCGCACTCAGAAAACGCTACTGGTGCTTCGGCGATGCCGCAGTATCGGCGCTCAACACGGCCTATGAGACAGTTCAAAATTGGTCAATGCTGAGAAGCGAGGGAAAAACGCTGCTGTGGACCAACAGCCTGCCGGAATACACCAAATATATCTCCGAAAATTATTCTCCGGCGCTGCCTTGATATTCTCCATACGTTGTCAGCGACTGGTCAATCACCAAAGCATTTATTGCTATTTTAACCTTGTTTTTCTTGACGTGTCGTGCCATATCTGTTGAAATCACAGAAAAAAGTGAGAAAATTTTTGTCAAGCTCTTGACAAACACGTTTTTGTCGTGTAAAATAAGGCTATTCTGAGAGAGGAGGTACCGGGAAATGAAAAATGCTGTTATGTCTGCCGCATGTAATACCCGTACTCTCGCTGTCTCAGTTTGCTCCGGTTGTGACGCTCAAAATGCTTGTTCTGCCCGCCGTGCAGGCTTTTATGCAAATGCAGTACGCTTTTTTGCGTATTGCATTTTTTATTATTATTACTTTACCGATTCTGCACATCAGCCGAAAGGGACACAGGCAACGACATGGGCGGTGGCTTTGTAACAGCCACGGGGCAATCCTGACTCCGTCATTTGCATGCAGCGGTTTCCTTTTCGGAGGAAGCCGCTTTTTCTTGTCATATAGCAGGTAAATAATATAAACAGTTTAAAAATAATAATAAATTGATATTGCGGTCCGCAGAATCACAGTTATGTGACCGCAGGTAAGGAGTAACCATGGATGAACTGAAAGAGAACCGCGCAAAGTTGGAAGAGATCGATGCCCGTATGGCGGCTCTGTTTGAAGAACGCATGAAAGTAAGCGAGAACATTGCAGACTACAAACGCGCTAATTCACTGCCGGTACTGGACGAGGAGCGCGAACGCGAGTTGATTGCCAAAAATTCCGCGCTTGTGGACGATCCGACCTGCCGGGAATACTATGTTTTGTTTCAGAAACAGCTTATGAAGCTGTCCCGAGACTGTCAGACACGTATCATTTCCGGGCGTAGGGTAGCCTATTGCGGCACGGAGGGCGCATTTGCCTATCTTGCGGCAAAAAAGCAGTTCCCAGAGGCGTCCCCGGTCGGATATTCTGATTTTGCCGGTGCTTATACGGCAGTGGAGCAAGGAATATGCGACTGCGCAGTGCTTCCCATTGAAAACAGCTCTGCGGGTGATATCGGCACAGTCATGGATCTGATGTTTTCCGGTAGCCTGTATGTCAACAGCATAGTGGAGCTGGAAGTGGTGCAGAACCTGCTGGGACAGCCGGGCGCACCGGCCTCCGGCATACGCACTGTTGTCAGCCACCCGCAGGCGCTGGAGCAATGTGAGGAATACATCCGTGCGCGGGGGCTGCAGACGGTTTCTTATTCCAATACCGCACTGGCGGCACAGTATGTCAAGGGTCTTGGGGATCCGACGGTCGCGGCGATCGCCTCGGAAGAAACAGCGCAGCTGTTCGGTCTGGAGATCTTGGACCGCGGAATCAACAACTCTCATGTCAATACCACACGCTTTGTGGTGCTGTCACGTGCACAGCATATGCCCGAGCCTTCCGGCGGCAAGGAAAGCGAGCATTTTATTCTGATGTTTACCGTCCGCAACGAAGCGGGCGCGTTGGCGCAGCCGTTGAATATCATCGGTGCACACAATTTCAATATGCGCAACCTTCACAGCCGTCCGATGAAGGGGCTTCTGTGGAATTATTACTTCTTTGTAGAGGCAGAGGGCAATATTGCAACTCAGAACGGTAAGGACATGCTTACCGAGCTGTCAGCCGTCTGTGCAAGGCTGAAGCTGGCCGGAACCTACCGTTGACGGCGGATTGTTGCCACGAAAAGCATAAGGAGCGAATACAAGCCATGAAAATATCCGTTTGCATGAAGTCAGACAGCTATGACATTATTCTGGAGCGCGGTGCGCTTGCACGCGCGGGAGAACTGTTGCAGTTGAACCGCCGTGTGCTGATCGTCACGGACGACGGAGTTCCCGCCGCATATTCCGGAGCGGTTGCCGCCGCCTGCAGACAGCCTACCACCGTAACGCTGCCGCAGGGCGAGTCAACCAAAAACTCGGAATCATATCTGACGCTGCTGCGCACTATGGCAGATGCCGGATTTTCCCGTGGAGACTGTGTTGTTGCAGTGGGCGGAGGCGTGATGGGAGACCTTGCCGGCTTTGCCGCCGCAACATATATGCGCGGAGTGGATTTTTACAACATTCCGACCACGCTGCTTTCCATGGTGGACTCATCCATAGGCGGCAAGGTAGCCATTGATCTTGACAGCATTAAAAATATAGTAGGAGCGTTTTATCAGCCCCGTAGGGTGCTGATCGATCCGGATGTGCTCCGCACGCTCAGTTCACGGCAAATCAGAGCCGGGTTGGCCGAGGCTATCAAAATGGCGGCCACCTGCGATGCCGGACTACTGGAGGATATTGAAAACATGGATCCCGCCCGTACAACCGATGAGCAATGGGACCGCATCATTGAGGGTGCACTTCGCATCAAAAAATCAGTGGTGCAGGAGGATCCGACGGAAAAGGGCCTGCGCCGGGTACTGAATTTTGGCCATACCGTCGGTCATGCAATTGAAAGCAGTCAGCATGGCCGGTATCTTCACGGAGAGTGCGTGGCGCTGGGTATGTTGCCCATGTGTGCTCCGGATGTGAGGGATCGCCTGCGCCGCTTGCTCGAGCGTTGGGAACTTCCTACACATGTCTGCACAACTCCGGATGAGCTGCGCCCCTATCTTTGTCACGACAAAAAAATGTCGCAGGACAGTATTGTAACCGTCCATGTGGAAACAATGGGAAGTTATGTCTTTTGCCGCGAGACCGTACCTGAAATCCTCTCCGGTATTTCCTGTGTGCTTGACGGCAATGCAGAATGAGCCGGGCTTAATAGTTCACCAACATAACACACGAAGGGATTGATTTGTTATTATATGAAAAATACATTTGGCACCAGTATCCAGCTTACCCTGTTTGGCGAAAGTCACGGTGAGGCCATCGGCGCCGTTCTGGACGGGCTTGCCCCCGGGATCTCCGTGGACGAGGCCGAGATCGCCCGTCAACTGGCCCGTCGTCGGCCTTCATCACCGTTGGATACGGCCCGGCGTGAGCCGGATCCTTTCCGTATCGTCAGCGGTGTATGGCAAGGTAAGACCACCGGAACACCGATTTGCTTTATCATTCCCAACGAGGATACGCACAGCGCCGATTATGAGGCCATGCGCCAGCTGGCACGTCCGTCACATGCCGATTATGCCGCACACTGCAAATACCACGGCTTTGAGGACTATCGGGGCGGCGGCCATTTTTCGGGACGCATTACAGCCGCGCTGGTAGCAGCCGGAGCCATTCTGCGCGTAGCGCTGAGTGGCGTGGGAATATCAATCGGTACGCATATTCTGCTTTGCGGCGGTGTGAGAGACCGGGCTTTTGCAATGTATCCCGAGGCGGATATTGCCCGGCTGGCTGAGGCAGATTTTCCTGTTTTGGACGGGGACTGCGCGGCGCCTATATCAGCGGCTATACTTCAGGCAAAATACAACTGTGACAGCATCGGCGGAGTTGTACAGACTGCCGTGACCGGTGTACCTGCCGGAGTGGGAGAGCCGTGGTTTGACAGCGTGGAAGGGAGACTCTCACATGCGCTTTTCGCCATAGGCGGCATTAAAGGCGTTGCGTTCGGCGCGGGGTTTGATACCGCGGTACTTCCGGGGAGTCAGTTCAATGACGCTTTCCGTGCGGAAAACGGAAGAATCGTTACCTGTACCAACCATAACGGCGGTATCAACGGCGGAATTACCAACGGAATGCCCATTATGTTTGACTGTGCGGTCAAGCCGACGCCTTCTATTGCACGACCGCAACAAACAGTCAATTTCGATACCGTTGAGAATGTTACGCTATCAATTCACGGGCGGCACGACCCTGCAATTATCCGCCGTATTTGTCCGGTGGTGGACAGTGTGACGGCGCTGGTCGTGGCTGACCTTATAGCCGAGAGATACGGTACAGATGTGTTTCTGAGAGGTGATTTCGAATGATTTACGGTTTGATCGGCGGCAGGCTGGGACACAGCTTTTCCCGTGAGATTCACGCCAAAATTGCCGATTACCCATATACGCTCCGGGAGCTTGCCGAGGCGGAGCTTGAGGACTTTTTACGCCGCCGGGAATTTGAAGCCATTAACGTTACGATACCGTACAAGCAGGCGGTAATTCCTTATCTTGACTGTATTGACGATGCTGCCCGGCGTATCGGAGCTGTCAATACAATTGTTAAGCGTGACGGGCGGCTTTACGGGTATAATACCGATTACAGCGGTGCCGAGGCGCTTATCCGTCATGCAGGAGTTGAGATCCGCGGACGTCGAGTGATGATTCTGGGGACCGGCGGTACCTCGCACACGCTGCATGCTGTGGCAGAGGGTATGGGCGCGGCAGATATCGTTACGGTTTCCCGGCATCCGGCGGGGGAAAAGTCTGTATCCTATGAGCAAGTGGACTCACTTTGCCGGAATACCGAGGTAATACTTAACGCAACACCTGTGGGCATGTACCCCGATATGGCAGGCTGTCCGCTGGAAATTGATAAAAATCGTTTTCCGGATTTATCCGGCGTGATAGACGTCATTTACAATCCTCTGCGCACGCCGCTTATTCGCCGGGCACGGGAGCTGGGAATACCTGCCGAAGGCGGGCTGTATATGCTGGCGGCTCAGGCCGTTTACGCCTCGGCGCTGTTCCGCGGAATACCGGCGGATACAGACAGTATTGAACGTGTCTTTGGGGCAGTATTGTCCGAAAAACAGAACATCGTGCTTATCGGCATGCCGTCCTCCGGAAAAAGCACTGTCGGCACCTGTCTGGCCGAGCGTACCGGAAAGCGCTTTGTAGACAGCGACCTGGAGATCGTCAGGCAAGCCGGAGCAAGTATTCCGGAGATATTTGCCGAGCGCGGAGAAGCAGGCTTCCGTAAACTGGAGCGTGAGGTTATCGCCGGGTTGTCCGGGGAGCAGGGAATTATATTGGCTACCGGCGGCGGTGCCATTCTGAATCCTGCCAATGTGGACTGCCTGCGGGCCAACGGGCGACTGTTTTTCTTGGATCGGCCGCTGGAATTGCTGACGGCCACTCAGGACCGGCCGCTGGCCTCCGATCGGGAGGCGCTGGAGCGGCGTTACCGGGAGCGCTATTCGCTGTATGTGGCCTCGGCTGACGTTACAATTCCCGGTTACGGTACACCCGAGGAGGTCGCTGAGCGGATAATGGCTCGGTAATATACCGGTAATATGTTCATTTTTTCAGAAATAAAAACGAAAGGACCGGCGATGCCCGCAAGGTTGGGGATCGCCATGAAGAAATATGAAGCTACTGATTATCAACGGTCCCAACCTGAATCTGCTTGGCGTCCGTGAGCCGGACATTTACGGAAAGGACAGCTATGACGAGCTTGTGCGCAGGATTTTCGAACACGCCACCGCGCGTGGGGTAACGGTCGATATTTTTCAATCAAATCACGAGGGCGCGATCGTAGACCGGATCCAGCAGGCGTATGCCGAGCAGGTGGACGGTATCGTTATCAATCCTGCCGCCTATACTCACACAAGCGTAGCCATTGCCGATGCGCTCAAGGCCGTTTCCATTCCCACTGTGGAGGTTCATATTTCCGCGGTGGAAAAGCGGGAGGCTTTCCGGCAGATAAGCTATGTGCGCGATGTGGCCGTTCATACCATTACCGGCCACGGCTTTGACGGATACACGGAAGCGATGGATCTGCTGATTGACCGGGCAGGGCATGAGCATGAAGGTTGAGATCGCAAAAAGACGGGCGCAGGGCGTAATAGTTGCCCCTCCTTCAAAAAGCTACGGTCACAGACTGCTCATATGCGCAGCGCTGGCCGAGGGGCAAAGCAGGCTGTACCGTCCCGGTGAGAATCAGGATATTCTGGCAACGATGGATTGTCTGAGGGCGCTGGGAGCGGATATCCGTACTGACGGTGAAACGGTGACAGTGCGTGGATGCGGCAGGCATGTCAGTGGCGGTGGATTTCTCCCATGCCGTGAAAGCGGCAGCACGCTGCGGTTTATGATTCCGGTCTCGCTTTTGGGTGGCGGAGGCTGTTTTGGCGGCACTCCGCGGCTGATAAGCCGGGGCGTTGGCGTGTATGAGCAGATACTGCCCTCTCACGGCGCGTACGTTAGTGTGAGCGGAGCTTCCATTCGGGTGTGCGGAAGTCTCAGCGGCGGAGAATATGTGATCCCGGGTGACGTCAGCAGTCAGTTTATTTCCGGGCTCATGTTTGCCTTGCCGCTTTTGGAGACCGACAGCCGGATCAAGATAGTCCCCCCTTTTGAGAGCCGGGCATATGTTGATATGACGGCAGACGCGCTGGCCGGCTACGGAATTGAACTGCGGCAGGAGAAGGATGGCGTATATTTCATTCCCGGTCGTCAACGGTACCGACCGGTGGACACCGCCGTCGAGGGGGACTGGTCGAACGCGGCGTTCTTCTATGCGCTCAATGCACTGGGCGGAAACATACGTGTGCAAGGACTTCGCTCGGACAGCCGTCAGGGCGACCGTATCTGTCTGGATTATCTGGAACGTCTGTCGCGTCCCGGAGCACAGCTTGAGCTGTCTGACTGCCCTGATCTGGCACCGGTGCTGTTTGCCGTTGCCGCCGCGGGCAACGGCGCCACCTTTACCGGCACGCGGCGGCTGGCCATTAAGGAAAGCGACCGCGCGGCGGTAATGGCACAGGAACTTGCCAAATTCGGCGCTCACGTTATCTGTGGGGAAGATACGGTGCAGGTCATGCCGACCGGCATCCATGCTCCGACCGAACCACTCTGTGGGCATAACGACCACCGCGTGGTAATGGCCCTCAGTGTGCTTGCAACGCAGACGGGGGCGGTATTACTCGGTGCGGAGGCTGTTAGCAAGAGCTATCCCGATTTCTTTGCCGCGCTTGCAGGTCTTGGCGTATCCGTTACGGAGCTCACTTGAAAGTGTGCCGTATCCGGACGTTCAAGTACTCCTCCAAGCTCCGCCGGCCAACGCGGCACGGCAATGAAGATGCTTGATTATGTTTTGAAAAGAAAGGATTCCTGCTTATGAAATCAGAACCGGGAGCCAAAATACTTATTGTCGGTCTCGGATTGTTGGGCGGCAGCTATGCGGCCGCGCTGACGCAGAAGGGCTTTTGCGTAGGAGCTATTGATACCGATGCCGAGGCAATCCGATATGCGCGCTCAGAGGGAATTATTGCACACGGTGCCTGTGTGCCGGAGGATGAATATGTCGGGCAGTTTGATCTGGTGGTATTTGCGCTGTATCCCCATATTCTCATAGAGTGGCTTGAGCATTACCAGAAATTTTTAAAACCGGGAGCACTGCTTACCGATGTCACCGGAGTCAAATGCAGTGTTGTGTATCGCCTTCAGTCGATCCTGCGGCCGGATGTGGAGTTTATCGGTGCGCATCCCATGGCTGGGCGGGAGGTGTCAGGCGTCCGAAATGCCACTGCGGAATTGTTCCGCGGTGCCAATTATATTGTGACTCCTACCGAAAAAAACACCGAGGCGGCTGTCTGCCGCTGTGAAGAGCTTGGGCGACTTATCGGTTGTTCCAATATCAGCCGTCTGTCTCCCGAGCAGCATGATGAAATGATCGGCTTTCTGTCTCAGTTGACACATTGTATTGCCGTGGCGCTGATGACCTGCAAGGATTCGACGCATCTGGCCGAATATACCGGAGATTCTTTCCGTGACCTGACACGAATCGGCAAGATCAATGAAACCATGTGGTGTGAGCTGTTTCTGGCCAACCGTGAAAAGCTGATAGCGCAGATGGATGTGTTTCTCGCCAAAATGCACGCCATGCGCAAGGCTTTGTGTGACAGCGACGCCGATACGCTCAAGCAGATGATGCGGCTTTCTACCGAGCGGCGTAAATATTTTGACAAAAAGGTGTGACGCACGGCTCATTGCCTCATGCGTGAAAAAACGGATCTTGGGTATTGGGAGCCGCAACTAAGAATAAGAACAAACATTTATTTTTTCCTCCGGCAAGGAGACATATAATTGCAATTAAAGAAAGGAAGAACAAATATTATGAACATGGATTTCAAACGCAAGCTGCCTGCTCCGCAGGATGTCATCAGTATGTATCCTCTGACCGAGCAAATGGAAAAGCAAAAGAAGGAGAACGACCGTGAGATACGTGCTGTCTTTTCCGGTGAAAGCAACAAATTCATACTTGTGGTCGGCCCGTGCTCCGCAGATCGTGAGGACGCCGTGCTTGACTATATCGAGCGTCTGCGCCGTGTGCAGGAAAAGGTCAGCGATAAAATTCTTATCATTCCGAGGATCTACACCAATAAACCCCGTACCACCGGAGCCGGATACAAGGGTATGCTTCACCAAAGCGATCCTCACGGTTCGCCTGATATGCTCAAGGGCCTTTTGGCCATTCGCCGTCTGCATGTCAAGGTGCTGGAGCAGACCGGATTCTCCGGAGCGGACGAAATGCTGTATCCTGAAAACCACCGCTATCTAGCCGACGTGCTGTCATATGTGGCTGTTGGCGCGAGGTCCGTTGAGAATCAGCAGCATCGCCTGACCGCAAGCGGGCTTGATCTGCCGGTCGGCATGAAGAACCCCACCAGCGGAGACCTGTCGGTTATGATCAATGCTATCACAGCGGCGCAGAGCGGACATGTCTTCAGCTACGGAGGCTGGGAGGTATCCAGTCACGGCAATTCTTTGGCGCATGCTATTTTGCGTGGTTTTGTCAACCGCCACGGTCAGGCCTATCCAAACTACCACTATGAAGATCTCAGCACACTGTATGAGCTGTATCAGAAGAGCGAGCTGAAAAATCCGGCTGTAATTGTAGATACCAACCACTCAAACTCCGGCAAAAAGTATCTTGAACAGATCCGTATAGCCAAAGAGGTACTACACAGTACCCGTCACTCTGCTGATATACACAAATTTGTCAAGGGCCTGATGATCGAATCCTATCTGGAGGACGGATGCCAGAAAATAGGCGAGGATATATACGGTAAATCAATTACGGACCCCTGCCTTGGCTGGGAAAAGACCGAGCGCCTGATCTATGATATTGCCGATCTGCGCGATTAAGCACGCTCGGTGATGGCTGTGGAGCCACTCCGGCTTAAATAAAAAGCGAAGGCATTACCGGCGTGCTTGATGGTAATGCCTTTGGTTTATACATTTATTTTTGTTCAAACCTGTAAAATGATTCCGCTGAACTTTATTCTGTCGAAAAAGAAAATTCGACCGTATTTACAAAATATTGATTTTGGTTTATAATAGATGCTAAAGCAAAGGTTGTCGCATATGTGAGACAAAGGCGTCGCTGTGTATTGATGATGTGACGGGAAAGGATACGGGTTATTGGCACTATGAAATATATTCTTGTAACCGGTGCATTCGGCGGTATGGGCCGTGCGACGGTGCGGCTGTTGAAAGAGCAGGGCTTTTGTGTGTTTGCACTTGACAGGAATGTCGGTGAGGCGGAGCAGAATATCATTCCGCTGCAGGCCGATATTACCGATGAACAAAGTATAAAGGCTGCCGCCGAAAGTGTGAAGAAGATCACAGACGAGCTTTTCGCCATCGTCCACTTTGCGGGGATTTATATGCTCGACTCTCTTGTGGAAATGGGCAGTGAAAAGTTCGAGCACATTTTCAGAGTCAATCTTTTCGGCGCATTTCTTGTCAACAAGATATTTCTGCCGTGGCTTCACAAGGGAAGCAGGATAGTTATGACAACAAGTGAGCTTGCACCGCTCGATCCGCTTCCGTTTACGGGCATTTACGCCGTTACGAAAAGCGCACTCGATAAATACGCTTATTCGCTCCGCATGGAGCTACAGCTTATCGGCGTTTCGGTTTCGGTAATTCGCACCGGCGCCGTAAAAACGGGAATGCTTGGTGTCTCAACAGATGCTCTCGATAAATTCTGCACCCAGACCAAGCTGTATAAATGCAATGCCGACCGCTTCAGGCGCATTGTTGACAGCGTGGAAGCAAAAAGTGTTCCGCCGGAAAAAATAGCGGCCAAAACGCTGATAATACTCGGTAGCGTAAATCCTGCATTTGCCTACAATATCAACCGCAACCCGCTTCTGAGACTCCTGAATCTTTTACCAAAGCGCCTGCAGCTGAATATAATCCGACAGGTGCTGAAATAAATCTGACTGACCGGAGTAAGCTATGACTGAAATTATCGCGCGGCGGGAGTTTTCGCCGCTTTATATTTGGTTTGACATTGCATTTCTTTTGATTTTTGCAGGACTTTTGCTTTGGAGAAAGAAATACATGACCGTTCTCGTCGGTACGCTTGCCGGCATACTTTATATGCTTGTTGATTTCGGCATTTTTCACCTGGTTTGCCACTCACGCAGTATCTCGGATGGATACAGCTTATTCTGGGTGCTGCTATGGATGTCGATGAGCTACGGCTTTACGAATTTTGCATGGATATGGCTTTGGATCTCAAAAGACAAGCACTTGTTTGAGTGGTCGTTTCTGATACTTATGTGGTGGTTTGTCTGCCCGCAGTTGACAAAAACATTCACACCGGCGCAAACCGCGACAATTGTCATTCAGCGCACGACCGGTGAATATCACGGTTATATGGCGCTTATTCTGCTTTTGGGCTATCTCGGACTTATCATTTACAACCTGTGGCAAAGAGAGCGAAAAAAGAAAATTAATATTCCGTGGCTACTTGCCATAGGCATACTGGTGCAGTTTGGGTGGGAAGCAGGGCTTCTTGTAGGCGGTATCCGTTCAGCGGGCTTTGCTACATTTTCCGAAAAGCTACGCCCGCTTATCATCAATTCCTTGCTGGAGACCAATCTCGGAATGCCGTATATTTATCTTATCTTTCTTGCATATACAAGTAAATTTACCGAGCAGATGAGGCGCAGGAAAGAAAAAATCACTTTTGCCGAGCGTATTCTTGAAAACAATGAGGAAAAAGCAGACAGGTCATCAATGTCTGCTTATTCGTGTGGCAGATAGCATTATTGAAATAACAAGAACAGACGGAGAATATCAGCTCCGTCTGTTTTAGTTATGCCGCAATATGGAATAGCGCAGTTGAAATATACGGATACTAACCGAAAAGAGGTGGTAAAATGAATTCTGTTTGGACGGAGTGTACGGAGCATATTCAATTTGAAGCTCTGAATAAAAGCATAAAGACAGATGTGCTTGTCATAGGAGGCGGAATTGCGGGGATACTGTGCGCATATATGTTGAAAAACGCCGGTATTGACTGCGTTTTGGTTGAGGCAGACCGGATCTGCAGCGGGATAACCGGCAATACAACGGCAAAGATCACAATACAGCACGGCTTGATATACGACAAGCTGATCAAGAGGTTCGGTAGCGATAATGCACGGCTTTATTTAGAGGCGAATATACGGGCCGGTAAGGAGTATGCTCGTTTGTGCAGGGATATTCCTTGCGATTATGAGAAAAAGGATTCATATGTATATTCAATCAGTGGCCGCGCTAAGATCGAGGACGAAGTCGCCGCGCTTAATCGCCTGCAGCTGAAAGCAGAATTTGCAGAGGTGTGCGCACTGCCGTTTAAGATCGCCGGGGCCGTGCGTGTAAAGGACCAGGCACAGTTTCATCCGCTTAAGTTTTTGTACGGTATTGCAGAAGGTCTCCCTGTATACGAAAACACTAAGGTCTTGGAATTAATGCCGGGCAAGGCGGTAACAGACCGCGGCGAGATCAGCTGCCGAAAAATGATAGTAGCAACGCATTTTCCGATACTCAATAAGCACGGAGGTTATTATCTTAAGATGTATCAGCATCGCTCGTATGTTCTGGCGTTGGACGGCGCGGCCGATGTCGGGGGAATGTATGTTGACGAATCTGACAAAGGATTATCCTTTCGAAATTATCGTGATCTTTTGCTGCTGGGCGGCGGTGGGCACCGTACGGGGAAAAAGGGTGGAAACTGGAATGAACTTGAAGAGTTCGTACGCAAGCATTACAAGGGGGCAACAGTTGTAAACCAATGGGCAACACAGGACTGTATGACGCTTGACGGTATTCCGTATATCGGGCAATATTCAAAAAACACGCCCGATCTATATGTGGCTACGGGCTTTAACAAATGGGGCATGACCTCGGCAATGGCGGCCGCAATGATACTGACGGATATTGTTTGCGGTAAAAGCAATGATTGCGCTGCGGTGTTTTCGCCCTCGCGAAGCATGCTGCGTCCTCAGCTTGCCGCAAATGCATTTGAATCTATTGTGGGACTGTTGACTCCGACAGCGCCGCGTTGTCCGCATCTCGGCTGTGCTCTGAAGTATAATGCTCAGGAGCACTCATGGGATTGCCCTTGCCATGGCTCACGATTTAATGAAAACGGGCAATTGATCGACAATCCCGCCACGGATGATAAAAAATTATAATAGCTGATTTTGTGGGTATATTAGAGTGTAAAAATAATTGAAATGTTCCTGTTTATATGCTATAATCAAATCGTCAATCATCCTAAACAACGAGGTGCAGTATGATTTTCTGTTTTACCGGGACAGGGAACAGCCGATATGTTGCAAATAAGCTCGCCGCCGTCACGGGCGAGGAGCTGGTCAATATCGGCCCAAAAATCAAAGATGGCGACACTTCACCGATCGTAACCGACGGCAGAGCTGTTTTCATAACGCCGACCTATGCGTGGCGGATCCCGAAAATAGCGGAAAGCTGGATTTTAAAAGTGGATTTTCGCGGTGCGGACAAGGCATGGTTTGTCATGGACTGCGGCAGTGAGATCGGCAATGCGGCGAAGTACAATGCACGCCTTTGCGCTGACAAGGGCTTTGCTTATATGGGTACGGCGCAGGTCATCATGCCTGAAAACTACATTGCCATGTTCAATGCGCCGGACAAAGCCGAGGCGAGGAAGATAATCGTCAACGCCGCCCCGGTCATTGACGGAATTGCCGAAAAGCTCAAGTCGGGCGAGCCTTTCGCAAAGCCGCGCGGCAACCTTTATGACCGCCTGATGAGCAGTGTTGCAAATCCGTTGTTTTACCGTTTTGCGGTCAGGGCAAAGGCTTTCCATGCCGATGACAGGTGCATCGGCTGCGGCAAATGCGCGTCACTGTGTCCGCTAAACAATATCCGGCTTGAAGGCGGCAAGCCAGTTTGGGGTCGGAACTGCACTCACTGCATGGCGTGTATCGCTTATTGCCCCACAGAAGCCATCGAATACGGCCGAAAGAGCGTTGGGAAACCGAGGTATCATCTGGATTAGCATGAAATACAGAACAAACAAAATCATAATTCCGGCGGGAGATACCAGACTGAAACTTTTGATTCTCACACCCCGCGATAAAAAGGAAAACCACGATAGTGTGTGCTCACGTACCGGAGTCCTGTGGATTCACGGCGGCGGATATGTCACCGGTATGGCGAGCATGGTATACATGTCCCGAGCGAAAGATCTTGTCCGCAAGTACGGTTCTGTCGTTATCTCACCCGCCTACCGCCTTGCGGGGAAAGCCCCTTATCCTGCCGCGCTGGAGGATTGCCATCATGCGCTTTTATACCTGAGGGAACACGCAGAAGAGCTTGGCGTGCGCTCCGACCAGATCATGGTCGGCGGTGAGAGCGCAGGCGGAGGACTTGCGGCGGCACTATGTATGTACGAAAAGGATAAGGGCGGGGTAAGAATTTCCTTTCAGATGCCGCTATATCCCATGATCGACTGTGAGGACACCGAAACTTCGCGGGACAATCACGCCCCGGTCTGGAACACAAAGCGAAATCACTACGGCTGGAGAAAATATTTGAGCGGAATCACAGACAAGCAAGTGCCTTGCTATGCGTCTGCGGCGCGGCGAAATGATTATACCGGACTTCCTCCCGTGTATACGTTTGTAAGCACAGCCGAGCCGTTCTACGCAGAAACCATGACATATATTGACCGACTGAAAAAAGCCGGGGTGGAGGCACAGGTCGATGTTTATCCCGGGCTGTTTCATGCCTTTGATATGCTTTGTCCGTTTCTGAAGGTAAGCAGGCAAGTAGCTGAGCGATTTGAGGCGCGGTTTGTATATGCGCAGAAGCATTATTTTGCCGAGCAGAATGGCCGTCAATGAGCCGGACATGCCGCAGGAAGTCAGAAA
>ENA-ORSL01000284-ORSL01000284.1-human-gut-metagenome-genome-assembly--contig:-NODE-284-length-60154-cov-13.740628_pt1 | contig 60154 bp, 55 predicted proteins | sample MGYA00242190_ERZ509157 | MGnify/ENA primary metagenome ERZ509157 (study PRJEB26280, sample SAMEA2338664) | human gut metagenome | biome: human gut; feature: human-associated habitat; material: faeces... | reverse complement strand
TGACCTGCATTTATAATGCACAGAGCAGTACAACAAAACTAAGGCATAGCTTGCATCAATAATAATGAGATCATAGTCACTTTTTAAAGGTGCTAAAAGAGTAGCAAGCAATCTACTTTCATTTTCAAAAGTCCATGAGCGAGTTAATTTTGGCAGTAACATCAAATCAAACGTGCCAGGGATCAAGTCTAAATTATCAGTCAAATGAACAATAGAAGAAGCCAAGTTTCCATTTTTCAAGCCTTCATAAAAATTGACACGTGGCAATTCTACCTCAAAAGTTTTTGCTAAGTCTTTTGTCAATGTTGCCTGTAAGTCCTTATCGATCATTAAAACTTTTAAATTCAATTTGTCTGTCAAGTAAGCAAACATAGTCGATAATTTGGACTTTCCAACACCACCTTTAAAGTAATTATTCAAGATAATAATTGCTTCATTTTTATTGTTTAAAATACGTCTTAATTCTTCAAGTATTTTTAGTTTTTCCTTCTCCATAACTACGCCCCATTCTTTTTTTGTATAGTAATATTGTATCATTAAGAATCACAAATCACAAGTGATTTGTGATTAATCACTTGTGATTTGTGATAAGTGATTTGTGATTAATATATAAAAGCCCTCTTTAAAGGGCTTTTATGTTTATTTTGAAAAAGAGATAAAATCAATATATCCCTTTTCCCCAATTTTTACAACGGCATTGTAGGGCTTTTTCTCTTTGTTTTTGATTCCTTTTACCAGGGTTTCTTTTCCCTCCAGTAATTCTTTTACATTCGTTTTGGTTAGTTTTTTCTTTCTAAAATGTTCAGCTAAAGTAAACTTACATTCAGGATAATTTGAACAACCATAAAACGATTTTTTTAATACAATATTGTTGCCACACTTAGGACATTTTCCTACAAGGGGTCCCGAGCGCTTAGTGGGAATTTGTACCCCTTATCGATACAAATTCCCCGTAGGCGCTAGGGACCTCTTTAGCTTCTTGGAAGCTGTCAGTAGTATATCTAATAATTTATCTCCATTCCCTTTAGTAACGTGTAACTTTCCAAATTTACAAAAGCGACTCATAGAATTATTTCCTCCCGTTAAATAATAGATAACTATTAAAAATAGACAATACTTGCTCATAAGTAATGGTACTTAAATTGTTTACTTTGGCGTGTTTCATTGCTTGATGAAACTGATTTTTAGTAAACAGTTGACGATATTCTCGATTGACCCATTTTGAAACAAAGTACGTATATAGCTTCCAATATTTATCTGGAACATCTGTGGTATGGCGGGTAAGTTTTATTAAGACACTGTTTACTTTTGGTTTAGGATGAAAGCATTCCGCTGGCAGCTTAAGCAATTGCTGAATCGAGACTTGAGTGTGCAAGAGCAACCCTAGTGTTCGGTGAATATCCAAGGTACGCTTGTAGAATCCTTCTTCAACAATCAGATAGATGTCAGACGCACGGCTTTCAAAAACCACTTTTTTAATAATTTGTGTGCTTAAATGGTAAGGAATACTCCCAACAATTTTATACCTCTGTTTGTTAGGGAATTGAAACTGTAGAATATCTTGGTGAATTAAAGTGACACGAGTATTCAGTTTTAATTTTTCTGACGATAAGTTGAATAGATGACTGTCTAATTCAATAGACGTTACCTGTTTACTTATTTTAGCCAGTTTCGTCGTTAAATGCCCTTTACCTGTTCCAATTTCGTAAACGGTATCGGTTTCTTTTAAATTCAATTGTTTTATTATTTGGTTGAGTACTTTTTCACTCGTTAAAAAGTTTTGAGAATATTTTATATTTTTGTTCATGTAATCACTCCTGAAGTGATTACATCTGTAAATAAATACAGAAGTTAAACGATTTGTTTGTAATTTTAGTTATCTGTTTAAAAAGTCATAAGATTAGTCACTGGTAGGAATTAATCTAACGTATTTATTTATCTGCGTAATCACTGTTTTTAGTCTGTTTCAAAACAGTAGATGTTTTATCTACATTACGCATTTGGAATACCAACATGACGAATCCCTCCTTCTTAATTACAAATTTTTAGCATCTAATTTAACTTCAATTCCTATTATACAAAATTTTATGTGAATGTCAATGAATATTTGAGCCACGTGACAGCCAATATTTGAGCCACTTTTGCTAACGAATACTTGAGCCATTTGCAGCATTTGTGACATCGAATATTTGAGCCACTGCTCGTCTGTTAATACCAGGGCCAGTAAATAGCCCTGGTGGATATGTCTTTATTCAAGCGGAGTGTCCAGTTGAATCCGTTCCTGAATGTGAACCGGAACCTCAATGGAATGCTTGCGCAAAATATCAATCAGTTCGTTTACATCGCTTTTTAGGACTCGAATCTGCTCAAGAGCGTCATCGTAATCAGCACGAAGGAAGCTAATCAGGGCTTCGTTTTCTTCCTCAACTGTAAAATTGGGCTGCATGTTAGTCATTTTCATTCTCCTTGTCAGTGTCAACTTTACTCTGAGAACTAAGCAGTCTGTAAGACGGACCATTCATATCCAGCACGGCAGATTTGTATGTCAATCGATCTTCAATAACTGTTCATGCTTTTTTAACAGACATACCTGGTTATAATCAATTCCATCCTGCTCAGTCGAAATGGTTTCAAATAAATTAATCATAGCAATTTCACCGATTCCATACTGATACAGATATTTACTAATCTTCGTAAGTGTTGTATCGCTTTTGCCTTCACAGGCAACACTTGGATTAATGCCAATTACAACTGCCTTTTTATCTGACTGTTCATTTATTCTTGTCTTTATCATGGTTCTCATATTGTCCACTATGACACAATCGTAAGGAACAACCTTTAGCTTGTCATTAAGTGGCTGAGAACGTGTCAATATATTTTCCAATGTTATACACCAACTTTCTACAGATATTCCTCATATGGTTTCAAAGCACTCTCGGCAAACTTTAATCTACGACAGATTCCATCTGCGTCTTTGAGTACATTCCTGTATTCACCAATTTTCTCTGCAAAACCTTCGACATCAACTGTTACGATACCATTAGCCAATACTACAGCTAGTCCGAGAACCGTAGGTTCCTCTTTACCCGGAACATCAATTGTTAATCTATTTTTTCCTTCTGCTATATTTACCTCTTTAACATCACAATCCCCGTATTTCTTATGGCGAACTGTACCACCCTCTTTGATAACACTCTGAATATAGTCCATTGCCTCTTGAAGCTTTGAGAAATTAGATGCTGCAACCCTATATTCTTCTAACAAGCCTTCCGCTTTCTTACGATTCTCAATATATAGCTTCTTTTCTTTTGTGTTAGGCTTTTGAAAAGGTATCAGGTTCAAGAGATCATATGCATAGCAACAATAAATCATATCAAATAGCAAAATATGTTTCTCGCTATCCGGATGTAAAGGGATATCCCTTAATTTCTTAAATGCAGGATCAAACCTGCTTTCATCCGTAGCAATCAATTCCGGGCATTCTTTTACCCGCTCCAACATTTCATCGCACATACGATAAAACACATCCAACTTAATGTTGTCTCCACTTCCCCAGGAATCATAGAAACCAATACAGTCAGCCATATCCTTACATTCTGTTGCTTTGTACATATAATGATGGTCTGGATCATATAAAAACAACATAGCAGACACCGAATGTGAATTAGGTTTGTAAAGAAATGTTCCTGGAAAATATGTATCCAGCAAAGTATTACAACTATCAAAAAATGCTTCTATCTGTTGCATCTGTTTATCTATATCTCCACCATCAGGGGCATATAAATCTTTCAGCATCTGTTTCACTGCTGCCGGTTCTCGTTTTGCAAGCTCTACTAATCCTGCAAACGGCTGAGTGTAACTATCTATAATATTTCTGGTACAGTTTCTTGCCTTCATTAATTCAGTTGCAAAATCTTCATCAGATGCAGCCAACGCATTATCCATAAGCTCAGGAAATTCATAGCATACCTGCCACTTGTAATATTCCTCATGCTCGTCGTCATTCAATTTCACAAAATTCTCGATATAATGTGCAAATACCTGGCTGATGTTATCATTCATAAAAGCCATTGCTCTTCCTCCTATCTCTCAGTATAAGAAATCTGATACTCATAGACCTTCATTCTATTATCCTTATGTACCTTATCTAGTAATTCCTGGCTTGGGTTATTCAAGCATATAATTCCGAAGCATTTCCTTTCTTTGAATTTCTTTGAAGACGCAAACCAATCGAGATAAGCTGCGGTCTGCACATATGCATCGTCATAGCCGCTGTCCTTTTTTAATTCGATAATATAAAGGTTGCCTTTATCATCCTCACACAACAAATCCAATCTGCCGATTGGAATAATGTACTGACGACCATATTCCCCTTTTCTTCTGTATATTTTAAGATTCAAGCCAAATACTGGAACACCACTCTCTATCCTTGCAGTCAGCTCATCCTCTAATAGTTTTTCATTTGAGAACTGCTCTAACTTTGCACTGTTCTTTGGTTCTGCCTGAGAATCAACTTCGCTGTCTTTAAACTCCTCTGCTACTTCCTCAGTTTCTTTTTTTAATCTCTGATTAGTAGATGCCTTTTTCTTTACCTGATCCTGTATGGTTTTGCTAATCTTCAAATCCGTTGATTTTATAAAATCTTTCGCATCCTTGTATCTTCCCAATGCAAGAAGACATTTCACATAATTATTCCCAGCATATGGCATGTCCTTCTTTTCTTCGATACATTGCATGAATACATCACGAGCCGCCTGATACTTTTTCTGCTTGTATATGGCATAACCATAATTGTTAAGTGCAAATGGTATCGTTTTATCCAATTCCAACGCCTTTTGATAGTATTCAGCCTCTTCCTTATATTCTTTTACCTTTCCATGTGCCCAAGCCAAATCAAAATACAAATCCACCTGTGCTAATAAATATGTAGCTTCAACTGTTTCAAGACACGCAATCACATTGTTCCACATACCAGCCTGACAGTAACAATAACCCAGCCATTCCTTAGGCGATTTTAGTTCCGGATGCATCTGACAGAGTTTTCCTAATAAATCAATCTGTTCGTTGATATCCTTTGTTGCGTAATATTTTGCCGATGTTACACAATAATCCATTACACCCGATTCTACATTGGCTTTTTTTATTCCAGATACAATACAATCCCACACAGATGCTGGTGCGTCCTTATAAGGCACAAGAAAATCCGCAAGGAAATCCACTTCCGTTATTGGTAAACCATTCGAGCTATATTCTGCAAATCTTTTCTTAAGCATTTTGATACACTGATCATATTCATGCTTCATGTAATAATAAAATGCCCAGTAAAAAGCATGTTCTTTAGAGATTTTCTCAATATTATTCATGCACAAGTCTATGAGACTGCCCTTCTCATACTTAAACGGATTATCTCCGTAACTAAAGTATCCAACAGTAAAGCTATCTATCAAATCGTTAGTACATGCGAGCAAAATATTCTCGTACAGTTTATGCCCCTTGTACTTTTCCTGCCGCTTTATCATTTCTTCCCATGTAATATCTAACGGAAAGTCTTTCTCCATAATCTTTTCAAGTTCTAATTCTTCTTGTTCGGTCATGTACCCTACTCCTTCTTATCGTCATTCCCTGCAAAGATGTCAATCATCTCCATCGCTGCATAGGTATCCCAGAATTCATCTTTTCTTTGTCTCTTTGCCATCTCCTTAGCAAAAGCTTTATCTCTTTCAATCTGATTCAAGCAGTTTTCCATGTCATCAAATGCCTTTAATGCTTTATCCGCTTCTTTCTTTTGTGTTTTATCAGCAAATTTTCGCACCTTTTTAAGAGCACGGCGATGATCTGCTGCCAAAGCATACCGTTGGTCTCTTGTCTTCTTATTCTCAGAAGTCATTACCAACTGAACACTCTCATATAAGATTCTTGCATGACCTGCTATGTATTCTGCAGTAGCGATATACAACGCACCGTCATTTAATAATTCAGGATTCTGCGCTGATGGCATTACAATCTTTGCCCACTTCTTTTTGTTATCACGAGGATTACTAAACAGTCCCATTGCTATTCCTCCTGTTTTGATTAAGATGCTTTATCTTACAGCTTAATTCTAACAAATCAGCTGTCCCATAATCAGGACTTCTTACTACAAATTAGCGTTATCTATACGTCTTATCGAAAACGATATACAATAAAATTATACCATGATTCTTACCGTATAACATTATTTTGAACGAAATTTTCGTTAAATTTCTGACAATTCAGAAGTTTAAAAAGGCACACCGCCTACCTCCCAGTAAACGGTGCACCCAAATCTTTATTTTATCTGCTCTTCTCTGCCTGTTTGCTTACAATCTCTTTACCACTATCCTTCGTTGCAACAGCCTCATTCCCCCTAGCCTCGAAAGCATCGGCATTATACTGATACTCTTTCTTCTCCGCCACCATAGGAATAAGTTCCGCTTCTGACATATCAATTATATTGTCCGTAGCCTTATCCACTGTAGTTTCTTCAAGCACATCCTTTGAATCATCCACAGTAACCTTTTCCTGCGCCTTCTCCTTCTGTTCCTTGTCAATCTGCACATCCAGTGCCAGATTATCAAGCTTATCAATAGAACCATCCAATCTTAGATTCATGGATACTAGAAGTTTCTTTGTAAGCTGCATTGGTTTAATGATTGCATTTGTAAATTCATGCTTCTTCTCATCCTTGCTATAATCCAGCTCTGGCTTATCTGCAAAAGTACGAAAAGTATTTGCTATCACATGACCTGCCTCACGCATTCCTTTACCAAGAAGTGCTACCTTTGCAATATTCCTGTCTGTGGACTTAATCGCATGTTTCACAGATTCTCTTATTGATACCAGTGCTGGCTTTATACGGGTAAATTCTGTTACTCTAAGAAGAGCTGCTCGCCCCTTTATCTTTGCTTCTGCTACAATGCTTCTTGCTGTAGTCTTCACATTTTCTTTAACTTCGAATATCTTATCTTTTGCCTGATGATAAGTCTTATTCAGATTATCCTGTGCTTCCTTAATTGCAGCTTTAGCATGATTCACAAGAGTGTCTTCCTTCATCTCTTTAATTTGCTGTTGCATTTTTGACATTTGCTCTGTCAACTGCTCCATCTTATTCTCTAAGCTATCCACATAACTGCATAGTTCAAAGACATCATTTGCCTGCTCTTTCATGGCATTTTGTTTCAGCAAGCCAAGTAGCTCTCTGACCGCCTCATCATTTGTAAGTGTCTGTTCTAGATCCATCTGTATTTCCTCCAATCTTTACATTTTCTAAACGAGCAGGACAGCCATTGGCCGCCCTACTCCTATCATTCATTAGCGAAAGGGTGTTGCTTCTTTATCCTTATCCTTATCTGGATTGCCATGATTCTTCTCAGCATTCTCTCTCGCCTTTTCGTTGCTCTTATCCTTTGCCTTCTCATATTCAGAGATAATCTCGTTATATAGCTTCTCTCTAAAATCCTTAGTTACCGGATAGCAGACATCCTGGTACACAGCCTTTCCCTGGTCGTCTACCTGCTTTGTCTTGTAGGATGGCATAGATACAAAGATTTTCTCCTTACCCTGAAGGATATTCACATTATTTACGATGAAGCTGTTTTCAAAGTAAATTCTGGCAAGTCCTTTGATATTACTTCCTTCTCTCTCATAAGGGGTTACGGTCACAGAAAACTGTGGTTCCTCCTTTGTATGCTCCTGCTTCATACCTGCCTCTTTCTCAGGCTCTTTGCATTTTGCATAGGCATCAAGGATATTGGTGTAAAGCTCCTCACGAAACTCTGCTGTGATTGGATTGCATACATCCTTGTAAATCACACCATTGCTCTCGTCACGCTCATTGGAACGGTATCTTGGCATAGATACGAAAAGCTCACCTTTCTCCTTGTTCTCTAAGATTGCAATATTGGTAATCTTAAATGAATCACCAAATACAACTGTTGCAAATCCCTTAATATTGCTACCTTCTTTTGCTCTTACTTCATTAACCTTTACTGAATATTTCATACGTTATTCCTCGCTTTCTTTAATCAAATGTTGTTTCCTGCTCTGGTACAATTAATTCGCACCAAAGCTGTTCTAAATCGCCAAGTGACATTCTGCCATTCAGCCAGTTACCAAGTGTTACTACAAATCCGTCCTGTTCAAAGTAAAGCCAATCAGGATTTTCCCTGCTGCTTTCCGACAGATTTCCTTCATACACCACAGTCACATCAAAGTCTGGCATATACATCTTTGCATCCTCATCCCATACACAGACAATGCCCTGCCGCATACTTAGATTTAACGCTTCAACATACACATGCCATCCACTAATGACAAGCTGCATATCTTCGTCAGTTTCAGCAATATCATCAGCCACATCCGCAAGGTCTTCTGACTCTGCGATAGCTTCCTCTACATCAACTAATCGGTATCGTCTACTCATTCACTCCCTCCTTTGTACCTGCACTTCACAACAAATCGCCTAGTGCCTTTTTCTGCACAAGTAAAAAGGGTTAATTCTTTATCTTTTCCCTGTGCCTTTATGCTGTTATCATTTGGTGCTATCACATCCGTTCCGGTCACTTCGTAAATGTGTTTCTGTCCTTCTTTATCAAGAATCTGTACCTCATCGCCTGACTTCACCTGATTCAGTGGTGTAAAAAATGTGCCGTATCTGCTGCCATTATGACCACAGAGAACACAGTTTCCTTCTCCACCTATCTTTGCCGTCTCACTGATATGACCGATTCCTGCATTAAGAACTTCTTTGCCTGTTCCTTCCATGACCGGATAACGGATATTTATGCTCGGTATCTCAATAATGCCGATAACATTGCCTTTCTCAAGTATGGCTTGTGTCTCTTTACTAATGGAGGTTTGCTCTTCCTCCACGCCTGTCTCTTCATCGCCTGTCTCCTCCAATTCCTGCTCAAACTCTGTAATAAGCTGATTTGTTTTCTGCTCTCCGCTAAAGTGCCAAAAAAATGGGACTGCCATTACAGCAATCCCGCCAATTATCAGTAATCCTGCGACTACTTTTCTTATGCTCATTGTCATCTGCCCCTTCCATATTCTTTCTTATCCTCTGCTACAATTCCCACATCATCTCTACTCTCTGCTTCCTCTGGTCCGCCAAGGTCTGCGTCCACAGCTTTAGCATTTTCCAAATCAAGCTGCGCATTTAACTCGCACTGTCTGGCAAGTTTTTCTTCCAGTTCTTCACTATATGCGAATGGCTTTTCATACTCAGCCTTGGAAGCCTGTAAGTCATTCTGATACTGCTCAATCTTTTTCTCCAGGAAATCAATGTTTTCCTGCATGTTATTAAAAAGGTTTTCAAGCTTTACCATACTTCCCACAGGACTTGTGGAAAGCTCTGCCTTGTACTCTGTCTTTCCTCTTAAAACCAGGTAATTGATTCCGAGAAAATTCTTTTCTACAAGAAGATCCATGCCATGAAATTTGCCAATGGCTGTTGTTTCTCCCGTCTTACATTTACTGATTGCCTGTAACATCTGTGTTCCACCATCCACTCGTTCCGTGTAAGTGATAGCTCCAACTGTAATTGCAAAGTCAGGACTATTGATAAGTTCCGCATCCCTCATTTTCACATCTTCTCTTACACAGGCAAGCTTCTCTGTAGCTGTCTTTATAAGCTTTGGATACTTAATCATAAAGTTATCCTGCAAGCCGTATCGCTGGTTGTCGTAGGATGCCTTTAAGAGCTTCAATCTCTGCACATCATTGTCGATTTCCATCTTTTCCTTAATCAGAGGATTACCAGTGGCAACTGCCTTAATCTCCGCATAGGAAAGTGTTGCTTCATCAATGTCCTCACAGCTTCGGCTCACTGCCTTGCTTGTCATAACCTGACTGATAAACCGCTGCTTATTTTCAACAAGCGACCAGTTATAAGCATCAAATGTGCCTTTTGTGACATAACGATAAATTGCAACCTCTTTATTCTCATTTCCCTGTCTTATTCCTCGACCTTCTCTCTGCTCAATGGAAGAAGGCTTCCAAGGGCAGTCCACATGGTGCATGGCAACAAGGTGTGTCTGCACATTGACGCCAGTACCGCATTTGTCTGTAGAACCGATAAGCACTTTCTTCTTACCCGTCCTCATTTCCTTAAAGAGTACATCTCTTTGTGCGTCAGTCTTTGCGTCATGGATAAATGCAATCTCATCTTCAGGAATTCCGTACTGTATCAGGGTTTCCTTCAAATAATCATAGATAGTAAAATCCTTATCCGGTCCCGGTGTTCCGATATCCGAAAAAATAAGCTGGCAGCCTATATGACCGTCAGCATTTCCTTTTTCATATTCTTTCCAGACATTTTCTACTACTTTGTTAAGCTTGCCATCTGGGTTATTTGGTGCATCCTTATCAATCAGCCTTGCATCCGTTCCAAGAAGTCTCGCTTCGTGGGTTATCTTTAGGAAGTTATCCTCACTTGGATCAACGCCACCGCCTCGGATTCGCTCCGCTCTTACCACGAAATCTTCCATCACCTGCTTTACATACCAGTCTGGCTCCGACTCCACGATAATCGGTTTACCCTCACGAAGTGCCGGAACATCAAGGTCAAGCATATCCGCTGTCTGTACATCTGCAACTTCTCTGAAAATGTTCATAAGCTCTGGTAAGTTCGTAAACTTATTGAATCTGCTCTTAAAACGGAATCCGCTTCCTTCTACAGTAAGTTCAAGAGCTGTAGTTACTTCTCCAAAGTTTGCAGCCCAGGAATCAAAGTGATAAATACCCATTGCTTCTAATGCTGGCTTTTGCAGATAAAGCTGCATAACATACATTTCACACATGGTATTGCTAATCGGTGTACCTGTGGCAAATACAATTCCCCTGCCATCATTTATCTCAGACAAATACTGGCATTTCAGCTGCATATCCGTTGACTTCTTTGCACCGGAACTACTGATTCCCGATACATTATTCATCTTGGAAAATATGGCAAGGTTCTTAAAATTATGAGCCTCGTCAACCATTATGGAGTCCACGCCAAGCTCCTCAAAGGTAATAAGGTCATCTTTTCTGCTCTCATCAGATAAGGACTTTAACTGCTCCTCTAACTTTTTCTTCTGGCTCTCCATCTGCTTAACCGTCCATCGCTCCCCGTTCTGGGATTTCATATCATCAATGGCAAAGCTTATTTCCTCTATCTGCTCATTTAACATTCGTTCCTTTCGCTCTGCTGATATCGGAATCTTTTCAAACTGGGAATGCGACATGATAATACAGTCATAATCTCCCGTAGCAATCCTTGATACAAATTGCTTTCTTCTGCTCTTTTCAAAGTCTCGCTCTGTAGCAACTAAGATATTTGCTGACGGATAAAGCCTTAAAAACTCACTTGCTGTCTGCCCGATTAGTGGCTTTGGAACCACCATAATTGTCTTATTAGCAAGTCCAAGTCGCTTCTGTTCCATACAGGCTGCCATCATTTCAAATGATTTACCAGCACCAACGCAATGTGCAAGCAGGGTATTTCCACCAAGTAATATTCTTGCTACTGCATTTTTCTGATGTGGCTTTAGTTCAATCTCTGGATTCATTCCCGGAAACTGCAAATGACTTCCATCATATTCACGAAGCCTGATATTGTTAAAAGTCTCGTTGTAATACTCCACATATTTCTGTCTTCGCTCCGGCTCTGCAAACAGCCATTCCTTGAACTTCTCCTTGATCATGTTCTGCTTTTCCCTTGCAAGCATTGTCTCGTTCTTATTGACTTCGTAATGATATTTGCCATCACCGTCATCAATCCTGTCCCTTACTGTTACAGTTTTAAGATTCAGCGTATCCTCAAAAATAGAATAAGCATCCATGCGGCTTGTACCATAAGTCTTAGTAGCTGCCACTGAATGCTTATCCATTGATTTATTCTCGATGAACCATTCCATGCTCATCTTATTTAGGTGTATCTGAATCCCTGAGTTGTAATACTCAGTTCGAACTGCCCTTGCCCGCCTTGGTGTATTAAGAAGTTCATAGATAAATGCTTCATAATCTGTAGGCTCTATCCAAGTGGTTCCAATCTTTACATCAATATCAGATGCCTCAATCCACTCTGGCTGTACTTCCTCAAGAGCAGCCACATTTCCTGCAAATCTTTCAGCCTGCGGATTGTCTGAATCTGCTGCCATTGCTTTCGCTGCTCGAAGCTTATCTCTTACATTTCCAGATAAATATTCATCCGCTGTCTCCCAGCCTGCATTTAAGTTATTCTCATTGTAGTTGTCAGGATTTAAAAAGATTAGTCCATTAAGTTCTTCTATAAGAACTGCTCTCTTAAGCTCCATTTCAGCATCTTCACTAAGAGATACTTCATCAACTGGAATACTACTTCCCTCTGCAATCTTTGTCTTTGCTTCTGATATATCCGGCTCATAGATACTTAGCATATATGGAATATTCACAAAGCCAAATTCATTTACTGATACATTAAGAGCTTCCACAGCTGTCTCCACTCGGTCAATCACTGCCTTTGCCTTGATGGTCTGCTTGTAAAACATATCCGCTTTCTTCACCTCGCCGTCTTCATTAACTTCCTCAAGACTACACAAAAGCGGATAATCACTATCGTCACGAAATGCAATCTTATTGGCTTTGGATGTGATATAACCATACTGGCTTACAAACTTGTCATATCTGGTATTAAGAAGCTTCTGCTTATCAGCAAGTTCTTCCTCCTCACAGCCTTCCATCTGAATGTCAATCAGGTCTCTTGTTATCTGTCTGATTTCATCAAGACCTCTGATTCGCTCCTCGGCAGTCTGTGATACTTCCACCTGCGCCATCTCTGAATTTTCTCTGTAATAAAGCTTTCCTTCAAAGAATGTGTAGGTAAAGTTTTTCACATCTGGATCTGCTGGAATGACATTTACAGTCTGCACCTCATTATCAGCAATTCTCTCAAAGTCAGTCATTTGGGCTTTGATATTTCCGATGGCATTATTTAATGCTTCATAGAGATTGAAGTTCTCATCGTCATTGACACAGACTGTATATCTGCTGTCCTGCCCGTAAATCCTTGTATCATAAATCATATGACCGAGCATCATCTCCGGATGTTCTGCAAAATATGAATTTACCGCAATACCTTCTTCTGTGACACCTAAGTGCACCCAGTCCGGCTCAATATCAATCTTACGCTCTCTTTTCTGAAGAAACAGAATATCTGCTGTAACCTCTGTACCTGCATTATCCTTAAATGCTGTATTCGGAAGTCGGATAGCACCTACAAGCTCCGCTCTTTGTGCCAGATACTTTCTGATAGTCGGATTGCTCTTATCAAGTGTTCCCTTTGTAGTAATCACAGCAACCATACCGCCCGGTCTTACCTGGTCTAATGCTTTTGCCAAGAAATAATCGTGAATACGAAAGTTGTACTTATTGTACTTTGGATCAAATACCTTATAATCTCCGAAAGGCACATTTCCCACAACTACATCAAAGAAGTTATCGGGATAAGTGGTATTCTCAAAACCTGTAATACTGATGTTGGCATTCTGATAAAGTTGCTTTGCAATTCTGCCTGAAATACTGTCAATCTCCACTCCGTAAAGTTTGCTCTTATTCATGGCACTTGGCATACTTCCAAAGAAGTTACCAATTCCCATAGATGGCTCTAATACATTGCCGCCTCTGAACCCAAACTGTACTAATGCTGAATTGATACAGGTTGCAATCTCAGGAGAAGTGTAAAAGGCATTGTTTACTGTAGCTCTTGCATTGGAATATTCCTCATCGGTAAGAAGTTCTTTAAGCTGCACATATTCCTTGCTCCAGCTTTCATTATTCTCATCAAATGCCTGTGACAAACCACCCCAGCCGACACATTTCGACAAGATTTTCTGTTCGTCTGGTGTAGCAAGTCGGTTCTCTGATTCTATCTGCTTCAGAGTTGTAATTGCATCCACATTCCACTGAAAGCGTGTCTTGGCGCCACCTTTTTCCACATTCCAGATGTCATAATGGAAGTTTGTCTTATTCCCTTTATCTGCATCAGATATTTCTACAGATTCCAACCCATTTGTGACTTCACCTACAATAACTGTTTCGTCTCCATGAGCTTCCACGTGTCCGGTATCGTCAATACCAACATTCCAACCATTATCAATCGCCCTCCGCCTTGTCTCCAAGCGATTCTGTCTGATGCTATCCTCAATCTCAAAGAACTTTCGATATACAGGATTGATATTCTCTCTGTCTGAGTTTGCTTTGGTCTCCTGATAGTACTTCTTCTGGTCCTCTCCACAATAATATGGCTGCTTCACCATATAAGAAAGAATCTCATAGACCTCTCGCCATTCAACATTATTCGACAACCTTTCACCAAATCGGTTCTTATAGCTTACTGCTACATGTTCACTGGTAAGTGTGTACTCATTCAGTCCATAACGATTGTTGCTATATGCTTTTCGCTCACTATCCTCTCGAAGCACAATCTCTGATAACAAGGCAAGTTTGTTAGGCATAAATGCAAACTCTGATTCCACCAAATCTATAAGGAAAGCTCTGAATGGTGTATAACAACTACAATCTGAAACAAGAATCTCAATAGATTCTCTCAAATCTTCATCCATAGCTGCAATGCGCTCTGCATAATCAATCGGTGTAATGAACTGTAGCTGTGAACGATCAGAATCTTCTGTCTGCGCAGATTCTCGATTTATCGCATAGCTTTCCGGCTCATCAGGAATTGCATATTCATCAATAACCTCGTCAGCAGTCTCTTCTACTGAACCTTGTGTAGATCCGTCTAAAGAATCATCAATATCGCCCTGTTCTTCTTCTGTTACTACCTCGACCTCTCGATACTCACCCTCTACAATTTCATCATCTTCACGAAGTCCATCCATAGCAAGTTCATCAATTCTTGGATGTTCCGGTTGATATTCGCCTGTAAGAATCATTGCGCTAAGTTCTTTTTCAATATCACGCCATGATACATAGCCTTCGACTTCGCCCTCTTCATCTCTCCACTGAAAGCGGATTCCATTGCCATGATAAGTGTCATAGCCGTGCAGTCCTAAGCCATCAACTGGCCAGCCTGCACCGCCTGTACCATATTCTGCTTTGATTCTCTTTGCTCTGGTTCCGGCATCAATCTCCGTATGATAAATTTCACACACTCTGCCTTTACCACCAACAAAGCCAGTGCCTTTTAGAAGTACTTCTTTGACATACTCCGGCGGAACAGTTGTTGCTTTCTTGGGATTCAGATAATTGTATTTACCTGAAAGAGCTTCTTTTTTATCCTGCTCAAAGCGTTTCATATAGCTGTTCTGCTGTGAATTGCTGTCATTATGAGGCAATACTCCAAAGCTTGCCTGACCATTTTGGTCGAAAAAAAAGGAAGCCTGTGAATACTCGGCTTCCTTTGTAACTCCTAATGAATTGATTTCATCAAGTTCTTTATTCAGTTCTCTTTCTAACTCTGTGTCTGTTTCTAGTGGAACTTCATTACTATCTGGTTCAGGACTATCTCCTCTGCCTGCATCTTCGCCTGCTCCCTTATCATCCACATTTCCATTGTGGATGATGGATCTGTCGGCTTGTGCTTCGCTAAGTAATCCTCCATCAGCTGGTCTAACAGATTGTTGGCTTCCTCGTCCACTTCCGACATCTTCTCGTACATCTTCCCGAATCGAAGAAGTGTCTTGTACCTCTCCGGCTCGTTCTCCTCTAAGTACTTCATCGCCATTCTGCCGTATTTGCCCAGCTTCTTTAATTCCTCCGTCTCGTCCGGCATTGCTATATCCGGATACAGGATTCCGTCCACTTCCGTGTAAGTCAGTTCTTCTACCATATCCAATTCTCCTTTCGCTCTCGATGGTCTTTAAGTTACGACTAAATTCTCTAAGAACACTACAGGAGACATCGCATACAATGGAACCAAGACGGTAAATTATTTCTTCGTCTTTAATATTTACGATCTGACTAAAATCCTGTTCTTGCACAGACAAGTCAAATCCGCATCTCGTCCCTACAGCATACATGACACTTGCATATACAAGCTGCGCCATATCCTGCTGTAAGCCATTGCGTTTTTCGTTGAAATCCTTTATCACACTACCTGATAGCTGCGTGAGTTCGTTCATTCTCTGCCCAAACTCTTCTTTTATTATAGTCCAAACATTTGTTCCTGTAAATGATTTTAGCACATTTTTTAGAGATTCCCTTGTAACGCTATCGTATTGCTCGATTTGTCCTTCTGATACAAGAAAATCCACATAGGACTTAAGATTATCTCCCTCTAAGTCCCAAGTCAGCTTCACATTCTTTCCGCCGGTATCACTGATATCGAAAATATATCTCATGCGGGGATCAAGTGCCCTGGAAGGAAAGATAGCGCAGCCTTTCGCACCACGTTTTACATATCTTCCTACTTTCTTCCAGGTATCATAATCCGCCATAAGTGTGCTTTTCTCCGGAGAACGCTGGGCTGTTACCATGACAATATTGTCAAATTCATAGCGATATAACTGACCTGCCACACGAAGTACATTTTTCCAGTTCTGCTCTGACTTAGTAATGTTACCAATTTCAGAGTCATATATCGCTTTGGCTTTTACATCCACGCTCATAAGCTGCACCTCCTACTTCAAGCGGTCTTCGAATAACCCTTTAAACATTTTGTACTCCTCTTTATCAAGTTCAATGGCAAATTCATCATCCATCGCTCTTGCTTCGCATTTTTCCTGTGCCTTGATAAGTTTTCTTACGATTCTTAAAAGCACATAGCAGTTCTTGGATTCTTTTACGCAGTCTTTAAAGGAATACTCATCATTATCCAGTGCCATCTGGGTGTGATAGGTCACTTCCTTTAATCTGTCTAAAATTTCTCCCGCTTCTTCAAGAGGAATAAAAACGGATGCTTTTGGTGCACCCGATCTGTCCCATTCCTTATGAAGTTCTTTCATAAGAAACTCCATATTTTTAATTATTGTTGTAGAATCACTTTTCATCTAACTTTACCTCCGTTTTCTTTTATTGAAAAAGGAAGCGGTTCACTGGCATACTCTGTGAAATCCACTCCCTTCATATCATTTGCATCAAGAATAATCTTTTCTGCATAATACATATCCATTGCTTTATTGATGGCGTCATCTAATGATTCCGCCTTTACTGTCTCAACTCTTGAGAGTATCTCCTTAATCTCAATCTCAAATTCTTTTTCCATGCTTTCTCCAATCTAGCGGCACTCATTACGCTTAAACTCGTCCTTCTTAAAGCCTGCATCATATTTGCCATCTTCTAATCTCTCATAGAAAGTATCCTCATCTATGGTGTGGAACTTGTCATAAATCTCATCCAACAAGCTGCTCTTTATATTAGCCGGAACATCCTTATCCTCTGACAATTCCAGTAAATATCTAAACTGCTTCTTTAAGGAAATGCGATAATCCATAAGATTGTCGATAGGTTCCTCGGTTCCGTACCTTTGCTTATATGCTCTGAAATTCGTCTCAGATAAATTGGAACCAAGGTAGATACCATGATTCCATGAGACACCCACTTTCGTATTTTCACTTGTTGGTTCCTGATTCGATGGATAACAGTTATACTCTGTTGCCCCAAGAGCGATTATAAGTGAACCGCTCTTCATATCCATTACTACAAGATTATCTGGAGAAAATGCTTCAAGCACCATATAGTCATGTTCGTTGAAGTTATGAAATACCTGTCCTCGCTCAAACTTTCTATCAGTGCTTTCATAATGCATGTGAAAATCGTCTGCTAAATCGCTGTCTAACATCTTCTTTACCTCCAATTCTTACGGTCTGCCTATCAAAACAATGCTTCCCACACTGCTTACATCACGATAGACAACTCCATATTTTTCATTTAATGCTTCCACAGCCTTGCCATTTCCTACATAAATTGCAACATGGCTGATATTTTTGTATCTTCCATTATTTGTAAAGCTGTAGAAAATAAGGTCTCCCGGCTGCATTTCATCATAAGATACGCTCTTACCTGCTTCATCAAGTCCCTGCGCTTCTGCTGCCGCAGTTGTTGCACCGCCGTGGCTGATGTCCACGCCTGCATCCTTCCAAGAATAATATGCAAGTGAACTGCAATCATAGTAATTGCCACTGTCACGCATATCCTGGCTGTATGGATAGCCTACTCTGTGAAGTGCATAAGAACAGGTCGTCTTTAATCTGTTATCCGTAATTCCACTTAGGACTGCGTTAATCTCGTCCTCAGTCATGGAACTTACACCAGGACTTCCACCTCCTCCGCCACTTCCGCTTCCGGAATAGCCAAGCTGTGCCATGAATTCAGAGTTCATCATATCTTCCAACAGTTTCTTCTGGTCATTATCAAATCCATAAATCGATATCATGTCCCGATAGGATTTCAGCGTAACATTTACATACAGCACTGACTTTGTGGCAGTAACTACATTTCCCTGGTCATCGGTTTCTTCCACATCTTTATTCCCTGTGCTTGTGGTGTAAGAGCACATATCATTTACCACCGCTTGCAGCCAGTCTTTTGACTTATCATTCATAACCGTTGCTGTGTCACCAACTCCATGCTTTACCATATAGACAGCCATGATGTCATAATAATTACTTGGGTTCGCTTCCATTCCCTCATAATCCACATAGACAATCTCGCCTAAATCACAGCCAGTATGCTCACTTGCGAGAGTATTCACATCACGATTAAACTCCGATACATAAGCACTTGTAACAGTCTGCACCGTGTCTCCACTTTCTAATGGAGGAAGGAACAGGGCAAAGGGCGAGTTATAAAGAACTGCAACTATTGCAACCACAGGAATTGCAACGATTGCTACTAACAGGACAAGCAGTAATAATACAAGTCCTACGACTGGTGCAGCCGCCTTCACCCACAAGATTGCCTTACGAACTACCAAGTCTTTTACAAGCTTTGCCACGCTGTCTGTCTGATTTTCCTCTGCTTTCATCTTATCCAAGAAGAATTTAATCTTACGATTTCGGTTCGTAGCTTTCGCATCCTTTGCTTCTATGGATACTCCTGTGGCATAGCCTGCCGCCATTCCGATAGCTGTACCAACTCCCGGAGCAACCGCTGTTCCTGCTGCTGTTGTCGCCGCAGTAGTTGCAGTCTTTGCCGCAACCTTAGCTCCAGCCTTGGCAGTCTCCTTGGCAGTTTCCTTGGCAACAGTCTTAGCAGATTCTTTTGCTGCATTTTTCGCAGTCTTTGAAGCAATCTTCTTTCCTGCTTCCACTTTCTTAATACGCTTTCTCGCCTCATCTGCTGCCTTCTTTCTAAAAAGAGCTGCACCCTTTGAAGCTGTCCCGGTAATCGGTCTTGTTATTTCATAGGCTGCATAAGCTGCCTGTGTTACTTCCTTACCGCCTTCGACCTGCTCCGTGGCAGCCCCTGCAGCTAGTGCTCCGGTTCTTCCTGCCACATGAAGTTTTGTGTCCTTCGTCTTGATAGAAGCATTGGATTCTCTGATACTCTGCTTAAATCTTGATAAACCTTTCTCCTTCACCTGTTCCTGATGAACTGTTGCTTTACGGTAATTCTTCTTACCACCATTCATTGCACTTGCCCTATCCGAAGCAGTCTTTGGACCTCTTTGAGTGGTATAGACATTGCCACCTTTAATCTTCGCAGTCTTAGGCTCGTGGGAATGAATCTTTGCTTTCTGCTTTGTGTGAATGACCATAGGCTTGTCATCCACCTTCTTGATCTTCATTTGAATCTCACCTTCTTTCTACATCCATTGCCTGAAAATGGGCAAAAATATAGCCATCTAGGTTTTTGACCTAAATGGCTTATGTAAGAACCAAGTATGTAAGGTACTTTTGCACCTTACACACCTGATAAAACAAAAAATTATTTTCTATCCCTGCTTTTTCTTAGCCTCCGCAATCTTTTCGTTTATCCAAACCTTAATATTATCTAAACTTTGTTTCAAAAACGACATTAATTATAGCGACATTAAGTCTAAAGGTTTGGATTTTATTTTCCATGGTATGATAAACCAAAAGAAAAAAGGAGGTTAACATACCATGGATTTAACAAATTTACGACAACACCATGAAGAACTTGTCAACCATATGAAGAACTCTGGATATTCCATGAGTTGCATCTATATGTACAAGCGCCAAATTCGTGAAATTCTTGAGTTGGATTTGGAATCATGGACTTCGTATCAGGACATTTACCAATATTTTGTGAGCATCTCCTCAAATCAAAAAGACCTAAAGTGGAGACGCTCAGTAATTGGCAGCATTGAATATTTTGATATTTATGGTCTGTTTCCGGACAGACGCAGAATTTGCTCTTTTATTGAACCAAGAGGTGCATACCACTCTCTGAATCATGTTTATCAACAACTAATAGATTACTACAAGACCTATGCTGAGAGAATTGGTAAAACAAAAGACACAACAATAGACAGCGAAAGTCATAGTGGTTCTGTGTTCTTTTATCATTTACAGCAAAGAGGCTGTTGTAATCTGGAATCAACGGAAAAGATGATGTTTTGTCTTACTTCCTTGATGAATCGGGTAATTTAATTCGCTCCGCCGCTTGTTGTAAAAGTGTTAGAGCAGTTCTAAAAGCAGGATTAGAGGTTGATCCCATTGGTTGTAAAAAAGTATTACTTTTTCTGCCACATCTGACAGAACATCGAAAAAATATCCAAGTGCTCACAGATGATGAAATCTGTAAAATCAATCAATTATTGGATACAGATACACTGTCACTGCGGGATAAAGCCATTATAAATCTTTTGTTGCACACCGGAATAAGAGGCGTAGATATCATCAATTTAAAGTTACAGTCGATTGACTGGAATTCTGATGTTATCCGACTTATTCAATCAAAGACGAAGAAAGAACTTGAACTGCCACTGTTACCATCTGTAGGAAATGCTTTATATGACTATATCACTATAGAGAGACCTAAGTGTTCATTCGATGCTGTATTTATCTCAGAAGTTGTACCATATGAACCACTGAAAGTACAAACAATACGTTGGATTGTTCGTAAGGTGTTTGGTCTTGCCAATATCCGCATGAATAAAGGTGATAGGATAGGCACTCATTTATTCCGCCATCATCTGACTGTTAAACTGTTAGAAAAAGATACTGCTTTACCAGTCATATCAAATATCCTTGGACACACTTCACCGAAGTCAGTAGACCCATATCTGCATACGGATTTTCATCATTTGAAAGAATGTGCCCTAAGCATAGAATCTTATCCTGTGCGAAAGGGGGTGTTTGATATTGACTGAGTTTATATCAAAACTCTCTCCGCTTATGGAGCAGTTTAAAAAATATCGAAAAGCTTCTCAAAAGTGGAGCAGAGATTCTCATTACAAAATGCGTGCATTTGATCGTCACTGCAATGAATTATATCCGGAAAATGATAAACTCACCCAGGAAATGGTTGACAGCTTTTTTGTGAAAAGACCTACTGAAACCATAAACTCTTGCCGGCAACGCTGCTACCTGGTTTCTGAATTTATCAAATATCTTCAGGAAAGAGAACAGACAAATGTTATTGTTCCTGAAAGACCCCGTAAAAGAAGAAACACGTATATACCACATGCATTTTCGCATGAGGAATTATCTGATTTCTTCGAAGCCTGCGATAATCTGAGATATTTACCAAACCGGATTGATATGAAAATACGCAGCATGACAGCTCCTGTGATTTTTCGGTTACTTTATAGCACAGGAATGAGAACAATCGAAGCCCTGTCTTTAAGGTGTGAACATGTTGATCTCACTGAAGGAGTTATCAGTATAGTAGGCACAAAAGGATACAATGAGCACTATATTGTATTGCATGATTCCATGCTGGAACTTATGCAGCAATTCAATCAGAAAATGGATTGTATTTTTCCAGACAGAGAATACTTTTTCGTGTCAAGAGATAATGTCCGCTTTAACAGCAGCTGGTTAAGTGCTAATTTTCGTATTATATGGGATTCTGTTAACAGTTCCCATGCAACTGCCTATGATTTACGACATAACTATGCAATAGAAAATATCAACAGATGGACCAATGAAGGGTTCAATTTCTATGATAAAATCGCATATTTAAGTAAAAGTATGGGGCATGTCACATTAGAAAGTACAAAATACTATTACTCAATTGTTCCTAATCTAAGCAGTATTATGATGAATCAAACAAACGAAACTTTTGATTGGATTGTCCCGGAGGTAAATACAGATGAAGAAATCTACTAACCAAGGCGTATGCATCGCCCGTCACATATCGTTCTTTGTGAACGATTATGTGTCATCCTTTTTAACAGAGAGCGAACACACAATTAAAGCCTATAGATACACACTTACCCTTTACATCATGTACTTAGATGAGAAAAGGGGAATCACTATCAATAGTTTAAGCTCAGACTGTTTTAGCAGATCAGTCATAGAAGAATGGATTCTATGGTTAAAAAATGACCGTAACTGCTGTGCTGCAACCTGCAATAACCGCCTCGCATGTTTGCGGGTATTCCTAAAATATCTTGGAAGTAAAGAAATCGATTATCTATATTTATACCATGATGCGACGTTAATTCCACGATTAAAGGAACCAAAAACCAAGGTAAAAGGCATGAGCAAAAATGCTGTCAAAGCCTTGATGTCAGTACCTGATGTTACCAATAAAACAGGCAGAAGGGATCTTGCACTTATTATCCTGCTTTATGCGACTGCCTGTAGAATAGATGAAGTTCTGTCGCTAAAAAACAAGCAGCTGTATCTGGATGCTGAGAAGCCATATATCACTATCATTGGCAAAGGAACAAAGATTAGAACGATAGGACTTTTACCCAAGGCTGTAGCACATCTTAAAAAGTATTTAGCAGAGTTTCATGGTTCTGCTCCTGATCCTGAAGCCTACGTGTTCTATTCCAGAAATACAGGAATATATGGAAAGCTCACACAACCGGCTATTGGTAAGATGCTTAAAAAGCATGCCGCATGTGCACATGAAATCTGTGATGAGGTTCCGAAGAATCTTCATGCGCATCAGATACGACATGCTAAAGCATCACATTGGCTTGAAGATGGTATGAACATAGTTCAAATATCACTCCTGCTTGGGCATGAGCATCTACAGACCACAATGGTGTATCTGGATATCACAAATGACGAAAAAGCAGCTGCATTAGCAACCCTGGATGATGAAACCTGCAAAAAGGTAACACCAAAGTGGAAAAACACAGATGGTTCGCTTCTTAATCTTTGTGGTTTAAGCTAATCATCATCATTTAAAATCCAAACCTTTTATTAGCAATCAACTGATTTGTTCTGCCATTATTACAAAGGTTTGGATTTTATTTTGGTTTGGATAAAGCAGATAATCGAGAATTCTCGATTATCTCATGGATATTTGTATTATACAGTCTATACAAATCGGTATCCTTACTAATCTGATTGTCAAATGGAATCACCACGGAACCACACTTGATAAGTCCCATACCAGATGCCGTGTTAGTTACGAATCGAAGCTGCGCTTCTGATACTCCGATAACCTCTGCCATCTTGGAACTATCTGTATTTGCCTGCTTAAGAAGAGCTACAAACTCACTGTTTGCAAGCATTGTTGTTGCTGTGTAGTTCTGTAACAGGTCTACGACATTCTGTGTGATACCAGTACACAGACCTCCCTGCTTTCTTACTTTCTTCCAAAGCTGCTGCAAATATTTCGCTGAATACTCAGAATTAAGCAGAACATGGAACTCATCAATATAAAGCCATGTTGCCTTGCCCTTCTTTCCATTCTCAACGATTCTGTTCTGAATTGACTCCATCATAACAAGCATGGTAATAGGGCTAAGCTCTGTACCTAAGTCTCTGATACCATATACGGTAAATCTATTGTCTACATCCACATTTGTCTGATGATTGAAAATGTTAAGCGAACCATTTACGAAAAGTTCCAAAGAAAGTGCAATATCCTTTGCCTCTTCCTCCGGCTGTGCCAAGAGCAAATCGTAGAAGTCACTCATAACTGGGATATACTTCTCCTTGCTTCTTGCAATGTCAATATAAAGCTTTCTCACACATCGGTCAATGATAGACTTCTGTCTGGAATTTAAGCTGTCTCCGATACATTGCTCACAAAGTCCCAGCATGAACTCTCCCTTTTCTCTGACCATTCCCTTGGAATCATTCGGATCAAGGCTCCATACATCCATCTCAAGGGGATTCACATAATTATCCGTGTAAGTGGACATATTTACCACCGTTCCACCGTAAGTCTGTGCAATATCAAAGTACTCATTCATGGGATCGATTACGATTATCTCATCTTCCCCGGATAAGAATACGCTTCCCATCTCCATCTTACAGAAGAATGATTTACCCGAACCAGGAACACCGAATACGAAGCCATTACCATTAATCAACTTCTTACGATTACCGATGTTCACATTTTTGGAAATCTGATTGATTCCATAATAATTACCTGTACTGTCGTTAAGCTCCTGCACATTAAATGGCATGAGCACTGCAAGGGACTGTGTAAGTAGAGTACGCATGGTCTCTACCTGTCTTACTCCGATAGGAAGTGCTGTATTAAGTGCTTCCCTCTGTTTCAGATAATGCGTATCAATGGTACAGCTGTTACGCTTTCCAATTGTCTCCACTGTCTCGCACACACTCTCTAACTCTTTCTTACTTTCTGCCATAAGAATAATCGTCACAGCCACAAAGAAAAGACACTGGTCATTTTCCCTGACATCATCCATAATCGCCTCAATTTCCTTTTTCTCTGTTCTCTTTGCATAAGAGATTTCAGTAGAAAAGTCATTGTTCTTATTACGGATTCTCTGCTGCTTGATAATGTCTGATTCAATACCAAGGTATTTCTTCTGAAGAACTTTCGTAGTCAAATCCTTTGGCACAGGCACCACATCAATACTTGTGATGGAATGCACCGGAAGGGATGTGATTTCATTGATAAATCTGTCAGATAAACTGCTTGGATACTTTTTGATAAAAAGTGCCTTGCAGTATTTGTTCTCATCCTCGAAATGGTCTGGGAAATACTTCACCATGCCATTGCACAAATCATTCTTAAAATCAGCTCCTACTTTCTTTGCTTCCTTAATATCAAAATCAAAGCTGCCTTCATCACCTAAGTGATAATAATCGTAAAGAACCTTCAATCTCTCATTGCCATTCAGTGGTACAATCTCTGCACCAAGCTCAATAAATGCCTTGTGAATCGTAGCTTCTAAGGTTGCAAACTGTGCCTTTGCTTCCTCAAAGTTCTTTCTCTCGATGGTAATTGTCAGGTATCTCTCCTGTTCAATTCCCTGTCTGCCTTCGATAATCTTCTCCTCGATAATGTCATTGTAAATGTCACGATAGTTATTGAATCCATCATCTTTCTTACTAATCAGCACCTTATCTCGAAGATCATCCATGTTCTTATTTTTGTTATTAATTGTAATCTTATAATTACAGTCCAACGAATTTAAGAATTTGCAGTATCTCTCAAAAATACCAATCTGCTCATCCTCTGTCGCTGTGGTATAATTAATGTCCTGAAAGCGGTAGCACTTGGAATACTTGTTTTTGCTTACTTCAAAAATGCCGTTTTCAGCTACCGCCATAATTTCTATGGTTTCCTGAATGGACTTCGGCGTCTTATATAAAGGCTCACTTGCCTTCTTAAGAAGCTTAAATCCGTCTGTAAATAAACCCATTGTTTCTAACCTCGCTTTCTTCAATGTCAATAGTTGAATAAAGCCCGTCGGGTACTATCCCTAACGGGCCAGTCCCGACCATCCGGTCAGATTACTTTTTTAATGCATGGACTTATATGCTGCAATACCTGCAACTGCGGCTACAATCGCTGCAACAAGTCCAAGCAATAAGTTTCTCGTCTTTTTCTTCATTGCTTCAAATTCCTCCTGCTTCTTAATCACAGACTCTGTGGTCTGAATCTCATTGTCTTTTTGCTTACCCTTTTTCTTTACCTGTTCAGTCTGTTCCAGTTCAAGCTGCTTAATTGCCGGCTCTCCCTCCGTGGAAATATAGGTCAGTGCCTTATTTCCAAACATAAAGTGCAGCTTTTTACCCATATACTCATAGAAGCTCATTCCATTAAAGGAATAAAAGCCTCCCAAAGCAATCGGTGCCACACATGGGATTGCCACATAAGCTGAACCGGTAAGACCGATATATTTGTAAAGAAGAAGGACAATACCGCCACCAACTGCCACGCTTGCAACAGAAAATATCAGCTGCTTTGCCGTAAGTCCCATTGCCACGGATTCCTGATAACGGTCAATATCTTTGTTAATCTCGATTACCATGTTTTATCGCTCCCTTCTATAATCCAAATGCTTTGCTTGTCAGTGTCTGCGCACCCTTTACACTTCCGACAGTCATTGCAATCGTAAATGTCATTTCACACAGATAAATTAGCGTCTGTGCCCAATCTGCATAACTTCCTGTAAAGGATGGAAGTCCTGCGTTGATAAAGGCATTACATACCACGATTGCCAGTGCCATAGTTACAGCCTCAAACACACATGATAGGAAATATTTGCAATACGTCATCATGGTGTGGCTTACCATTCTGTTGCCTGCCATGGTTGAACATGCGATTGCTCCCAGTGGCACTACAACAAGAATCTTAAGGAATCTAAAATACACGGTATAGATGATAAAGAAGCCGCAGATGATTATGATAATTGCCAGTAATGCCGTTAGAATCAACATCACAAGACTTTCTCCGAATCCAAGATTCTTAATAACGTCTGCCTGGGTGCTGTCAATCGCAAGCGTTGTAGTATTGCCCGCTGATATCAGCGACACTAGATTTCCGATTGAGGTAAAGAACGCTTTCATAATCGTGACATTATTTGCCACAAACCATTCTGCAAGACCTAATCGGATGAGCATACGAAGAATGGATTCAAATCGTATTTCTTCTTTTACATCTATACTTTCCGAACAGAAGCCTATCACAAAGAACAGAACCACAAGGGATGAGCCAACCGCTACAAAGATTGGCTCGATTCCCTCGATAACTGCCCACGGACCTCCGCCCTTGAAACTGACCGGTGACTGTCCAAGCATTGAAAATACCAGGGATATCTGATTGTTCCAAAATCCAAAGACCATCTCAAGAAGTGCCAGAATTTTGTCTCCAAGCTTAAAAATATCCATACTTGTAATTCACCTCTACTTTCTTTTGGAGAGATTATCTCCCCGTCCTCTTGCCATCATCTCTTAGAAACCTAAGAATGTGAGCACCGTAGAAATACCAGCCATCATAACACCGGCAACGATACCCTTAAGTGCTGAGTTCATAGTGGATGAATCCTGCTGCTGATAAGCCTGCGCAAATTCCATGACATTCTTTGCAAGGATAATGACACCTACCGCACCAATAACAGCGATAATCAGTGTCTTTAAGTTCTCAAGTGGCTGTGTTACCGCTGATGTGCCACCATTCTGAGCAGCAAAACATGTTGTACTCATAAGCATCACACTTGTAATTGCTCCTGAAATAGCAGGAATCACCTTATTCTTAAAAGTCTTAAATCTTCCCTTCACTCTGCTTTCCTCCTTCTTTTCATTCTGATTTGTTGAAATAATCTGTTCATTTCTCATGTTGAACTCTCCTTTTCTTTGCAATAAAAATTGCCAGCATGATTTTCCTCATACTGGCTGTTAAAAGTTACTCTATATGATCAGGCAATGCCTGTTGTAAAGATTAATCGGGCTTTCCCCGATGTGTGTTGCTGCGATCACCTCCTTTGGGGCAAAAAATAAGCACTCTACCTAATTGGCAAAGTGCATTTACTTTCTATATTCTCTCATCTTCTCCACTGGTGTCTCTGGATAGAAATACGTCAGTATCGTTTCTTTTGGAACGCCTGCTGCAAGTGCCATCTTGACCTCTTCTTTTTGCTCACTGCTATATGACCAGTGAAGCATACGGTTCATTATGGTATCTTCCCAGGAAGGCTTTTCTCTTACCTGATTTCTTACTGGCTTATTTCCTGTAGAACTGTCGTCCTCTTTTTCCGATTCGTCTACATACTCAAGTTCATTTCCCTGCTCTCTATTAAGCTTGTCCTTCTGCTCCGCTTCATCCTGTAATGAGAATCGACGGCTTAGCTCTGCATCTCCAAGCAGCATGAATTGCTCATAAGTAAGTGTGTCAATAAAGACATTTTCTCCCTGTTCTTTCAGCTTCTCATAATGCTTAACTGCCTTATCAGATAACAATTCAAATGGTGGACCAATCAGATTATTACTGCCTCTGCTATGATGAACATAAGGCTCACCCTTACCATCTGCTGTCTGGTTAAACATTGGATGTGCAAATGGAATATACTTATTATCCATAATCGGATCAAATCCTCGGATAAAGATAATACATTTCTTGTTATCCAGCTTTCTTACTTCATCTGGTGTAAACAACTCACGACCTAATACATCATAATTTCTCGATGAACTGCCCTGCCTGCCTTTCGTCTCTCCACTTGATTTTTTATCAATCGTACCCTTACCAAGAAGCTCAGATACATATTTATGGGTACTCTGCTCATTGCCACCAAGATAGATAAAGGTATCGCAATTGCCGGGAATTGTCTCCCAGGTATCTTTAAATAATGCCTTTAGCTGTGCAAAGTTTTGAATGATGATAATACTTGATATCTCACGGCTTCGCATTGTCGATAACAAAGAACAATAGTCATCCGGCAATGCCACATTTGCAAACTCATCTAACATAAAGGTCACATGAATCGGGAGTCTGCCACCACAGTTAAAGTCTGCCTGATAATAAAGCTCCTGGAATATCTGTGTGTAAAGCATACCGATAATGAAGTTATAAGATTTATCACTATCCGGTATGACACAGAATAGTGCTGTCTTTGTCTCTCCATCACCATTTACTCCGATGCCAATCTCTGCAAGATTTAACTCATCCTTTGAAAGTAATCTAAGTACTTGCTTGTTTTCCAAAAATGCAAGTCTTGAGTTAGCACTGATAATAATGGAACGAACCGTATCTCCTGCACCACGCATACATTTGTTGTACTGCTTTACTGCCGGATGATTTGCTCCAAGCGGTGAGCTTTCCTCCAAGAATTTCATTCGAAAATCAAGCTTTGATGGTTTTCCAGGCTCTGTCACTTCTGCTTCTCCAAGCAGCTTCAACACAGTCTCAAAGTTTCTCTGTGCAGGCTTTACTTCCAGCCATACATAATAGAATATCGCCTGTAAAAACAGACCTTCAGCCTTCTCCCAGAACGGATCGGAAGGAGTTGCACCCTTCGGAGTGGTATTACTTATAAGATTTGTAATTAGCTTAACAACATCCGTTTCTTCACGGATATAGGAAAATGGATTATAACAATCCGACTTATCCATTTCCAATAGATTGATAACTTTCACATTGTAGCCATTGTTTTTTAGCATTGTGCCGCAGCTTCTAAGAATTTCTCCCTTTGGATCGGTGCAGATAAAAGAACAGTTATGCGGCATCTGCATAAGATTCGGTTTTACCTCATAAAATGTCTTACCTGCACCAGAACCGCCACATATGAGAATATTACCATTTAGCTTAAGTCGCCGAAAGTCCAGTGACATCTTTACATTCTGACTTAGGATTCGATTGAAATTCTCATCCTTATCTTCAAGAATTTTATTTACCTGCTTTGGATTCTCAAACTTCGCCGTACCAAATTCCTTACCGGGCATATAGTTTCTCTGACTGGTGTAATACATGATAATAGCCATCCCATAGACACCTATGGCAATGGCTATCATCTTTATCGTATTCTCATTGTAATAATTAGCAAAAGGCTTCGCACACACAACATTGAAGTTCTGTAAAAACTCATTGATATCGATTCCTTGATGCCAGGCACCACCAATCAGATAACCAAGAAAACCTGCTAATACTGCACCAAGAAGAATGAATATTACCGAAGGTTTCTTCTTTGTTGTCTGCATAGGCTGCTACCTCGCTTTCTTGGTAGTGGTCGTTTGTGTCTTGGTTGTGGTTCTCTCTGTTTTCTGTGACTTCTCGTAACGCTCTCTGACGGAGGATTCCACCTTGTCATAATGCGTGTAGAGTTCATCACCTTTCTGTGTCTCTACCACACGATTCTGGTCATCATAAAGCTTGTAGTCTTTACCGGAATCAAGGAAGGTAAGCATGGTCTTTCCATTATGGATATCCATAATATTTTCCTTACGAAGCCATACATATCTGGCACTCTCTCCCCATGTCCCAGGGATTCTTGTCTTAACTGCATGGTCATTTTCATCCACAATCAGCTTCCTGCTAATCGTAACATCTGAAAGGTTTGTGTTCTTATATGATGCTACTGCCCTCATTCTCTCTGCGAGGTCCTGATATCCTCTTACCCTGTTAATAAAGGCATCCTTATCCATCATAACCTTATGAGTTCCATCGGCATCCTTTTTACCAAGCACACCGATAGTTTCAAGCTGCTTAATGACATTTTCTGCCTGTTCTCCATTGATACTGAAGTTTTCCTTGACCTGATCCACACTGATAGCCTGCTTTTCCATAGCAAACAGTCCAACCTTTTCAATCAGACCATCAATGGCACTGTTGACACGCTCATCCTCTATCGTGTGGCTTTTCTCGTTTCCCTGCTTTTTTAGAAACTCCATCAGCTTGCCAAGCTGTTTTTCATCTCCATTCTTAAGATAATCGTCAAAGGTGGCAAGCTTACCATACTGTAACTTCTGCGCCATCATATTTACTCTTGGCACTGCCTCCGTATGAAAAATGATCTCGCTTAGTCCATCGCTTCTATTGCAATCCGGCAATACCGAATAAAGAACGCCATACTTTTTAGCCATCTTCTCAACTTTCTTCATATCTTCTGTCTTAAACTGGAATACCTGCAGGTCTCCGCCCTTTAAGAGCAGTTTTCTCATGGATGTCTTACCAAGCGATTTTTCATAATCAAGCATTCCCTTTAAGAAGTCAATTGCCTTTTGCATGGCAGCGATACCGCCACTTCCTACTTTCATTGCAATCTCAATCCCATCATATGCGACACGGATAATCTGCACCGCTTCCTGTATTTCTTCTGCCATCTATCGCACCTCCACTTTTTCCCTGACCGTTGTTTTAAGGACTTCTGTCTCTGTGGTTCTGATTTCATCTTCCGATACATCAATACCATAAGCATTTAGGATTTCAGCAAGACGATTGACCGCTCGCTCTTCCTCAGTTCGATACATTTCAAGAGCAATTAAAAGGTTCTCTACCTGTTCCACCCAGGAAGGCTTCTTTTCAAGCTTATCTCCGTAATCCTTCATAAGCTGCTTGGTCTCATCCTCGTTCTTTGCACGGGATAATGCACCTATTAACGCTACTGTTTCATCCATATCTCCACAGGCAAATGCAAAATGCACCACAAAGTTTTTCTCATTTTCCGTAAATACATGGTCAGTATTATTCATTTCCTTTGTTGCTTCATTTACTGCTGCTAAATTCATAGGTTCCTCCTTCTAGTAAGCAATGCTGTTTTCTAACACAGCAATCTCAATAATCTCTTTCATCTTCTCCGCTGATACATTGTTGTTGATAAGCTCTATAAGCTGGCTTTCTGTCAGACCCTTTTCTATGGCACTCTTAATCTGACAAAGCTGTGCCGGAACCAACTCACCACTGGCGAGAAGCTTTACAATGTCTGCTCTTGATTTCTTCTTAAATGAAAGCTTCGAAAACAGACCTGCCACTCCGTTACCGCCTTTTCTTACATTTCTATCAATAAAGGCTCTCTGTATCATATGCCCGGAAGCATCCACAACTGGAATCTGATAATAGATAGGAACTATTTTCTTATCCTCTGCTAATTTCTGATTAGCTGCTACATCTTCCGCAGTCTTTGCCGATTCTGATTTAACTGGCTCTTCTACTATCTTTGACTCCTTTGCAGCTTCTGTCTGTGTTGCCACACTCATTATCTTATCCTCCAATGACTCAATTCGATTGCTCATACGCACCATCTCCTTATCCTTTTTCTCAATATCATCACGCAGTCTTGCGATTGTACCATTTGCCTTGTTAAGTTCATTCTGCTGTGACTCAATCATGGCATCCTTATCTGAATTTTCCTTAACAAGTCTGTTCATGACTTCCTCATCACCCTTGTTTGTCTCTATAAGAGCAAGTTTCTTATTGAGGGCATCATAACGCTCCTCCTGGTGATGGATTTTGCCTACCATATCACGAATCTGCTCCACAAGCTCCTCTACATACTCCGGTGCTTTCTCTGATTCCTTCTTCATCTGTTCCATATTTTCAAGAATCTTACTGTAAGCACTTCTCATCGCTATGGTATTATCACCACGCACGATAATCTCTTTGATTGCATCAATAGGCACTCCCTTTTCATAAAACTCCAAGGATACACACATCTGATTCCCAGACAGATTATTCTCCTTAAGAAGTGCAATCATTTCATCTGGGATGCCTTTATGCAGACAGGACGAGAGAGCTTTCATCTGATCGATGTTCAGATTCTTATTCATGTAGATATCTGTCTGCTCTTCTGTCAGTCCGTCCTCCAGGTCACTTCTTACCAGCTTGATAACCTCTTCTGATACATTTTTAGAACGAAGAAGCTGGATTCGTCTTTCAATCTCCATCTTATTTAATGACTGTTTACTTTCTTCCATTTTGCCTCCTAACTAAAAAAACAGCCTATCTGCGTGGCTGCTCTTTTCTGTCTTTATTTCTAGTATTCTCTTTGATTTGTTCTTCTCTAACATTTGCTTCCGTAACGGATACCAGTTCATTCCATATGGACTGACCAATCTTAAGTTCCTTAGATGCCGCTCTTTCCATCGCACAATCCACAGAATATTTGTCTGCATATTTTTTTCTTAACGCCTCGACTTCATCTATGCTATACCCTTGATTTTTTAGCTCTTCGCACAACTGATTCCATTGATTATATTCTGCTTCAAAGAAATCATCTCCATTCTGGTAACACTCCTTAGCTGCATCGAGTTCTTTTATCTTATCTGCAATCTCAAATATTGGCTGAAACCTGGCTTTCGCTTTATAGGTTCTGCTCTTTTCTCTTGAAGCCTCTTTTTTCTTATCTGTAAGATTACTGACTACTGCCACCAGTTCTTCAGCTGAATGAACCTCATGCCTTGCAAGGAACAAATATTGTGCCTGTAGCTTCTCCATCTTACGGATATCGTCTTTATACTTCCACACCTGACTATACGGGCGTTTCTTAAGTTTTCCTACACGATATAGCTTCGCATAATATTTCTTTTGAAGTCCTGACATTTTTGCCCTGCGATATCTCTTGACCTTGCATTTTACAATCACAGCTTTTTTAGAATTTTGTTTACCCTGATAATAGGAAATGTCTTCACTAGCAATTCTTTGTATGATTCTTTCTTCCTCGTAATCCTGACCAAGCGTTTTGCATCGGCGAAACCTAGTCATACCAGGCGGCTTCACTGCCAAATATTTGCCCTGCTTCATCTCATATCCTTTCTCCGATAAAAGCTCCTTGAAATCATTAAAGTCTGTTGCCTGTAATATGCAGGCATCTAAATCTCGTTTAATCATATCTGACCATACAAAGCTGCCTTCCCGATATTCATTCCAGTCTTTGTAATTCTCGTGTTTCTTCTCCTTGATTCCGTCGTCAACATCAATAATGGAGAGACCATATTCTTCACAAAGTTTATTGGTAATAGGCTGAATATACTTAGCCCAGTCTCCTTTTTCATAGCGATACTTCTTACCATCTAAGAAACTGACACTATTAAAAACGATATGAGAATGGATATGATCCGTATTATCATGAACCACGTATACTGCCTCGTATGCTTTGCCAAGATACTCTTCTACAAACTTACTGGTAATTTCAAATGCCGTATCAGGATTTACTTCATCTTCCTTAAAAGACAGAATGATGTGATATCCTTGTCTCTTATCCGTCTTACCAAATAGTTTCTTCGTTGCCATCATCTGCTCAAAGGCATTATCAACCTGACAGTTAATTGCACCAACCAGCCTCCCATTCTGTGTCTTTTCTGGATTCATAACATAATCTAAAGACCTCTTTAAGTGTCTGGCATGAAAAGAAGTACCACAGTCCTTCATGTGCAATATCTTACTGATTGCCAATCTTAACCACCACCTCATTAACTGAATGATTGAGTTTCTGCATATATGCCATTAGCTGCTCCTTATCCTTCTTTGAATACAGCTCTGCATTATTGTGAAATGCAATCTGATTGATATTGATTCCAATACGATTTACCTCGTTGATTAGCTCCTTTATAAGCTTTCTTATTTCAGGATAATCACTTGGTTTTTGACGAATAAGAAAACGAATATACTCTGCCTCATTCATATGGACTGACTTTGATTTTTCAGCCAGTTCCTTTGCCTCTTCCGGCATAAGGCGAAGAGTCTTTCTGACGCAGTGAATACAATCTGCCATGACATCACCTTCCTCTCTTACCCGTCTGATAAATAGGCTTTTCATCCATAACAACCGCTGGTTTTATAGCAGCAAGACTCTCATTGAATACCGTAATGGCAATTCCATCTGAAATCTTTTTTGCTTCTTCTGACTCATGCTTTCCATAAAAGGTTCTGTCGAATAACTTTTCAAGGACACTCTCATCTGCTGTTAGTGCTTTTATCTTTTCATCTGCCTGAACCAATTCTTCAAAGCTATCTGTTTCTTCTTTAATTGCATTGGTGCAAAGAATCAAATCATAGTTCCAATTACAAACCGTATCAATAATGTCATCAATCTTTAATTCCATGACTTCACCATTTTCTTCTGCTATATCCACCTGGTACAGTTTTCCTTCATCATTATGCCCGATTGCATAATCATGCCCTTCCATATAGTTAAGTAGGAGTTCTGCTTCTTCTCTTGTAATGTTTAGTAGGATATCAAACTGGTCTGCCCAGGTAATAAGTTCTTCTGGTTCTGTAAATAGTGCAACTTCTTTATCCATTGCTTTCGTACACCTCCCTTATCTGTGTTTCGTAAATCTCTACCACCGACACGCCTTCTGTCTCATTAGGGGTTTACGGCTAGATACGCATCAGAGACATCTCTGTCCTGATGCCATCTAGTTAGGGGCAAATCCCCTAAAACCCCTTGTTATATTATAAGTGGGGGCGCTTTTTGCCCCCATTTTACGATTGTGGAGGCGCTTTCTGCCCCCACTTCTCTGTTTTGGGGGCACTTTTTGCCCCCACTTTTTATCATCCTGAAAAACGAATTAAAATCATTTGAAATTGCGGGGGCGCTTTTCGCCCCCATTTTGTCATTGTGGAGGCGCTTTCTGCCCCCACTTCTCTGTTTTGGGGGCGCTTTTTGCCCCCACTTTTGTTTCCCATCATTTTTCAGATATGACTTCTATCAGAAACTGATATTTTCTTATCCATACAATTAAGTCTGGTAGCTACAAGCCACTCATTATAATCCTTATATCCTGCCGGTGGCGGACAATCTTCTACTTCATATCCAAGTTCGTAGTACTTTGCCATAAGTTCTAATGCAGCTTTTCTTCCAGGCTCGTCTCCATCAAGGCAAAACCTTATGGAAGTAATCTGAGGATGCTCACCCAAGAAAGTCTCTAGTGGTGCATCCGCTAACATGCCAAGGGCTAACTTATTAGATTCAAAATCAGTAAAGATATCCATATAGCTCATAAGATCAATGGCAGCTTCAAATACAACCAGTTCTGTGCTATCTTCATTCACTACATTGAATCCATAGTTCTTGTCATTGCCTGCCACATCACATTTAAAAGGTTTTCCCTGCTTATCAAACACGCCTCGCATACTTGCAAACCTTGTAACACCATCTTTGTCATTTCCCTTGAACACAACATTGTGATAATGCCTGCTCTCATAGATAAGACCAGTTCGAAGAAACCACTCAATCACTGTTTTACTGATTCCTCTCTCCTGATTAAGATAAGATATCAGATACGAATTATCCCCCGCCGGTTGTGGCAGGATAAATTCTTTTCTTTCTTCCTCTCGTGGCTTTTCTACCTGATGGACTAACGGCTTTGGATTCGCACTTTCGATTCTTCGATACCCAGCAAAATCAAGTAACCAGAAAACCGCATCTCTTACATTCATACCACAAAAGACACGAAGGAAATCTATCTGAGAACCACCATTATTGCCCTTGTCATATTGTCTTGACCAGCGATACCAATGGCTTCTGTTATAGATTCTTATGGAATCCATCTCTTTTAAAGTGTGGTATTTTCCAATTCTCTTTACGGTATAACCAAGGCTTTCAGCTACAGCACATAAATCTACGCTCTTTGCTATGGCAAGCTCTTCCTCTGTGAATCTTCCATCCATAACAATCACCTTGCCTTTCCTTGTTCTGCCACCATCGGCGAGTTGATATCCAGAGTCTTATAATCTGTACTTAGCATGATTCTTGGATTATCAATCAAACCTTTCTCCTTAAAGCTGAAGAATGTCCTGTTATCTCCACCCACTATGATATGGTCGATAAGTGGTATCCCCATCAGTTCGCACAACTTATTCATGCGGTCTGTCATCATAGTATCTGCTTTACTTGGAAGCAGGTTCCCGGATGGATGACAATGGATGAGCATCATGCTTGCAGCATTGCTTAAGATACTTGTCTTAAAGAGTTCTCTTGGATGTGCCATCGCTTCATTTAAAGAACCGATACTTGCAAAATGCACATTGATTGGTTTTAAATCTGTCCGAAGATTCACAACACACACCACTTCCCTGTCAAGCTGGCACATACATTCTCCCATCACTGCAGCTACATCTGCCGGATTGCTGAAAGGGTGCTCCGAATAAATCGGAGCATCCTTTACAAGCCTTACAGAAACTACATCCAGCTTGAAATCATTTTTCTTTGGCATCGTCATCCGCCTCCTTTTCGCAGTCAATACGGATAACAAAGTCACCCTCCTGCTCATTGATAAGAGCAATCAGTTCTTCCATCGTAAGTTCCTGTTCCATAGTGCCTCCTATCTGGATGGACCTGTCTTCTCGTAGATAAGATTAGGCTCTGCCACAATACCATCCAAGCGCTTATTTGGTGTGTCAGTAGCAAGTGTGAGTTTTCTCAAATCTTTATCATAGTGATATACCTGATTTGACAATCTCTCATCCAAAGAAACCTCCTGCATATTTACTTCCACAACCATCTGTGCAAGTTCTTCCGGATCTCCAAGGTCAGAACTTACTGCCAGCACCTCATGCACACTTGATGGTAAGATATAAAGGTCAGAGCCTAAGTTTTCAGCCAGTTCATGAAGCTCATTTTCATAAAGCATAGACACGGCTCCGTTGATTCCTTCCTTGTTTGAAATAACCCACATGGTCTGTTCCGGTGGAATCTCTCCAATCATCATCTCAGCCATCTCCGCAGGCATTCCGTCCCTCAAGAACATTTCTTTCATAACCTCATTCATACTTCTTACAGTAGGTGGAAAGATTCTCTTGGTATTTTCTACCGCAGCTTTAAATAACTGCTCTTCATCCATGCCAATGTGTGCTGCTAATTCATTTGTAACCTTTGTGCTCTGCACACCCTCTGCTTCTACCTTAATTACCATCTTGTAGATAATGGAAAGGTCCTGGAATTCTCTGTGTGGTACCTGGGAAAGCAACTGCTCATTCTGCTGTGTGTTAATAAGCTGGAACACAATCTTATCCTTTGCATCACTAAAATCAATCTGTGGTTTTACTTCCGGAATCTGCTCAAAAGCGTGTACCATAAGCTCCGATGCAGCCTGAAGTGTCTCATTCAAATCTCCACTCTGCTCATACTTCTTGTACATGTCATTGATATATATTGTTGGGGAAATGTTTGTATTTCCTCCTGAAAGATTCAAGCCATCAAGTGTCATATTGACCTTGCTTACCGGTGTAATTCTTGGCTCCATATCCTTATACTTATCCGGCATATAAGACATAATCTTCTCTGCTACTACTTCCTTAAAAATTTCATAATTCATCATATTTTCTGTTCCTCCTTAATCTAAGTTGTCATACAAAAGACCTTCGTCTTCGTCGTCAAAATCGTCATCTTCTATGTCATCCTCATAATCATCGAAATCGCTGACATGAAGGTTTGTTTCCTGTGGTGCTTCAATACTTACCACTACCTCTCCATAACTTCTAACACTAATGTTAATTCTTACTGTACCTGCCATCGCATTTCCTCCTTAAAAAATGACAGGGAACATAAGTCACTGGCTTACATTCCCTGTCTGGTTTGTTTTAATATGCTATTCTACTGGTTGTCTTTCTTTTTCTTCTTTCCACGAAGACCTACTCCAAGTCCCGTAATAAGTGCAAGTGCACCGATTCCAAGATAGAGAAGTGGATTAGCATTATCGCCTGTCTGTGGAAGGTTTGGTTCTGTTGGAACATTGGTAAGCTCAAGAGTAGTTATCACTACTTCAGGAGCGTTATCATCATATCGAAGAACCACATCATGTGGTGTTTCGTCTAAGATATAACCGTTGGCTGCTTTTGTCTCAACAACTGTGTAATGAATATCTTCCTTGAATGAACCATCCTCATTGTAAGTACAGATTGGAAGTTCCTTGCTTTCTGCATGACCTTTCTTATCAGTAGTAAGCGTATCAACTACCTTTCCGTCCTTATCTCTGATTTCAAATACAACGCCTTCGATTGGCTTGCCTGTCACTTTGTCAGTTTTCTCAATTACAATCTTACCGACTACCTGCTCATCCTTCATGGCTACTTTCTGGATTTCTGCTGTTTCCTTTACTTCAAAAGTAACATCCTTAGCTACCTTATAGCCGTATGGAGCAGATTCTTCACGAAGTGTGTACTTGCCAACTGGAAGTCTCTCGATCAGATAAGTCTTTCCTGCCTCAGAAGTCCAGCTTTCAACAACATTCCCTTTTTCATCAATCACAGAAAGCTTAGCTCCCGGAAGCTCTTTTTCTCCTGTAATGTCAGTCTTAGAAAATTTCACCTTAATTGGTGTATTCTCAAATGCAGCTTCAAGCTCAATAACTTTTATCTTATCTCCCTGATATGTGGCATCCACATCGAATACCTTATCTGATTTTACATAACCCTTTGGTGCTTCAAGTTCCTTGACATAATATTTGCCAAGCGGAAGGTCTGATACAAAGGTAAGTTTTCCATCCTTGCCGCTGACTGCACGCTCAATCTGAGTATCAGCCTTAACAATGACTTTGCCCTCCTTGTTTACGATATCTTCCTTAGCAAAAAGTCCAAATACCGCACCCTCAAGAGCTTTCTTTGTCTCTGAATCAGTCTTTGTTACAGTAATCTTTACCTTCTGTCTCTCGTTAGTAACATCCATTCCGGCATATACTACTCTTGTGTTCTGATCCACATAAGAAAGGTCTGCATCAATCGGTGTCTCATCAAGTACAAATCCATCAAGTGTTTTTGTTTCTACAAGATAATACTTGCCACATGGAAGATTCTCAATCTTTGCAATACCCTTATCATCAGTTACGATGGTTGCAATTTTCTCACCAGCTTTGTGATAAATGTTTCCAAGTCCGTCAGCACTTACTATATCCTCTTTTGCATATACATCAAAGGTTACTCCTGCAAGGCTTTCCTTGAAATAATTGAAGATGAAATCATACCAGTGTCCCTTCATGAGATTGATATCTGTTACAAATTCACCGTCTTTGTTAATCACAATAGAACCTGTTGGAACTTCATCCTTCATTTCCACATGCTGCACTTTTTCAGTGTCTTCTACTGTAAACTGAATATCTGTTGCCTTTAAATATCCGTATGGAGCAAACTCCTCACGAAGTGTGTAAGTCTCTCCAACAATCAGTCTTTTAATCACATGAGCTTCTTTTGCATCAGATGTCCATGTGTCTACTACATTTCCATCCTTATCAAGAACAGTAAGTGTTGCTCCTGTAAGTTCCGCACCACTTGTGATATCTGTCTTGGTAAACTCAAATGTTGTAGGGGTATTCTTAAATACTGATGAAAGTGTTACGCATTTCACATCCTGTCCCTGATACTTCGCATCAAATGTGATAATTTCATCACTTGAAACGAATCCAGCTGGTGCCTTTAACTCTTTTGCATAGTAAGAGCCAAGAGGATAATCCTTTACAAATGCTACCTTACCATCTGTTTCTGATACTGCTCTTTCAAGCATGGTATCTTTTTCTACAACGATTTTACCATCTGCATTTACAATATCATTAGCCGCATAAAGACCAAACTCAGCGCCTGCAATTGGCTTTTCTGTTTCCTTATCAATCTTATCAACTGATAAATCAACTTTCTGTCTCTCATTCTTAAATGTGAGGCTTTCTTTGATAACTGGTGTCTGATCATCCACATAAGTGAATGTCACAAACTGCTCCTCGCTGTTTAATACAAATCCGTCTGGAGCCTGAACTTCTACTACCTTGTATTTACCAAGAGGAAGATTCTTTGCAACTGCTTTTCCTTCTTTATCGGTAGTAAGTGTTGTCACAAGGTCGCCATTGCTGTAATACTTGGTACGATTACCGTTCTCATCCTTCTGGTTATCTGCTGTGAAAATGTCTTCCGCTGCATAAACCTCGAACTTAGCTCCGGCAAGTCCTGCTTCTTTGTAGATAAATTCTTTCTTTTCTTCATCTGCAAAAAGACTTCCCTTATAATCAACTAACACTTCGCCACGCTTCTCTACTGTAAGCTCACCCACAGCAGGAGCATCAAAGCAGTCCTCTGTGATAATCACATCGTATGTGTCTGAATCAGTTTCATAAGGTGTGTCTGAATCCACTGCAAACTTAATTGGCTCTTTGTTTACCACATAGCCAAATGGTGCTGAGATTTCTTCAATCTGATAATTTCCAAGCTTAAGCTTCTCTGGAAGGATTAAATCTCCATCTTCGTCTGTCTTGAAAATCTCATGTTTCACCTTAGACGGATAAGTTGTGTACTGGACAACATATTCCTTCTTGTCTAAGTTATAAATCTTAAATGCTGCATTTGGTAAAAGAACAGTCTTCTTAGTATCTGCGTCTTTCTTTACCACACGAAGCTTTGCTGAAAACTCTCTGTCAAGGAACACTCTCCATGTCTGAGGCTTATCCGGATGGTTCTCCGTAATCTTTACTTCAAACGGCTTAATTGGAGTCATGTTGTGAGGTGTTACACTCTCGATTACCACATAAGTTCCATAAGGAATTGGAATGGAAACTGCATGACCTTTTTCATCAGAGAAGATAGATGTTGCTCCATCAGCTCCGATAACAACTGGCTGTGCATTTCCAAAGTCATAACTTCCATCTTCCTTTACAGGTAAAGCAGATTTCAAATATGCTGTAAATCCTGCTCCCTTTAAAAGCGGTGCTTCTGTGTCATCGCCATTGTCTGATACCTTGATAAGCTGGAATGGCTGCTTAATTACCTGTTCCTTGGACTTGGTGCTTCTTGATACCTCTGCCACAAGGTCTCCCTCATAATCGCAGACAATATCATGCTCGTCCTCATCTAAAAGATATCCTTCCGATGGTGTGATTTCTTTCACATAATAATTGCCAAGATAAAGATTCTTAACCTCTGCCTCGCCATTGTCATCAGTAGTAAGTGTTGCTACCAGGTCTCCTGCATTAAAGATAACTCCTGTTGCTCCGTCTGGATGTGAGATAATATCTCTTGCATAAAGACCATAAACTGCACCGGAAAGCTTAGCATCTCCCTGTGGAACTGCCTTTCCAGTTTCCTTGTCCACCTTGTAAATGCGAATCTTGGCTGTTGTTCTGTCATTCTTAAAAATATGACTAAATGTTGCTTTTGCCTGTGTTTCAGGTAATACATTGAAGTTGAAACTGTACACATCCTTCTCATTTCTCACATAAGCGTATGGTGCCTGTGATTCTGAGATATAGTAGCTGTTAGAGATTGGAAGGTCTACACTGTAATGAGCACTTCCATCTTCACCTGTTGTTACAGTTTCAAGTGCTGTTCCCTTTGTCACAATAACCTGACCAGCATAGTTTCTGATATCATTGCCGGCATAGATTGTATATTTGCCTCCGTCCAAAGGATTTTCTGTATCAGAATCCTTTTTCATAACAGATACTTCTGCCTTCTGTCTGGTATTCTCGATCGTAGTAGATTCGTACTGGACTGTTACTGTCTGGTCCTTATACTGGATTGCTACGGTCTGTGGTGCATTATTGATAGTAAAACCATCAATACTCTTTGTTTCAGTTACTACATAAGTTCCAAGATGAAGGTCTGTTAAAACTACCTGTCCATCTGTTCCTGTCGTAAGATTTTCTGCAACAACATCGCCAGCGTTATACACCTTTGTGCCATCTGCCTTGTAGATGTCTGCTCCTGCTGTCACCTTAAATACTGCTCCAGGAAGCTTCTTTTTCTCATAAGTGAAATTGCTTCCGTTCCAACCTGAAAGAACTTCACCCTCTTTATAGATGGTGATTGCTCCAAGCTGTTCCTTATCAGTTGCTCTGATTCCTGTTGTCTGACCTGCTTTTACTGTTAATGTGTGAACCTTACCGGAAAGCACATAGCCTTTTGGTGCCTTAATCTCTTTCACATAGTAAGTGCCTGCAACAAGTGCTCCTGATTTGGCATAACCATTTGAGTCTGTCGTCATGGTATCCACCTTATTACTGCATCCGCTGTCAGAATAAATGCCATAAACAGCACCAGGAAGTTTTACTCCGCTGGATTCATCAGTCTTTGTGATGTCTCCATAACCGATGTTCTCTGTCTTAACTTTGATATAAGCTTTGACTGGATCAGCAGATGGTCTCTCTGAAATAAATTCCTGATAACCGTTTTTACCGGTAAGCCAGAATACACAGCTTGATGTGGTCTCTACTTTACCAGCATTGGAATCAAATTCACCCAAAGTTGCCGTAGTATTTACATTCTTTGATGAGATTGTAAGATTGTTACCACTCTTGTCTACAGAGTATCCAGAAATACTAAAATTAAACTCACCTAAGACACCATTTCCATCCTGTAATGTTGTCTCGAATCTCTGATTTGCTTCATTCCACTTTAATTCATAAGTTGGTGCATCACTCTTATTCTTCTTTGCAAAGCTTGGTAATGATGCATTATATGAATTGTTGATGTTATTTCTTAAGCTTTCATAATAAGCATAAGATGAATCTGGATTAGGTGCTGTGTTACAGAGCTTTCTTGCAGCCGAGTCTCCGCTTCCTGTTCCAAAAATATTTGCTACAATAATCCAAACCATAGCCTGTGTTGCAATATATTCGTCACACTGTCCATTGCTTGGAGCTGCTTTTTCATGAGTTCCATATCCATAATAAAGACAATAGCTAAGCAACTTCTCCTGGCTTGCTGACATGGAAGTGCTTGGATTGTCATAGCTGTTCATAAGCTGTCCTCCGTCTGCACGAAGTCCAAAGTTCATACAATACGCTGCATTTCCATCCAAAACGGAATACAGTATCTTGCCATGATTATATCCTGGCTTTAACTCACTTACTTCGCCTGAGTTACACACTGACGCATTCCAGAATGCCATATTTGCCTGCGGACTTGCAGCAAATGCCGTAGTTCCATTTGACAAAAGTGTTGTAAACACTGTGAGCATAGCCATAAAACTTGCCATAAAACGCTTAAGTTTCTGTTTCATGTGCTCTTTACCTCCTTAAATTTACGCATAAAAAAAGAAAGACATAAGTTATTGGCTTACATCTTTCTTCCTTCTGCTTCTATTCTTTTTTGTTATCTGTGACATCTAAACTCGTAAAAATCTGTTCCTCCAGTAGTCGTTATTCCATCATAGCTGATATAGAATAATGGATCATCTTCTAAGAGGAGCATATCAGCAATATATTGTGCAATGGCTTCTACTGATGGAAGGCTCCTTCCTGATACAGTACCTGCTTTATTCAAATCTGTTTCTACAAACACACTGTAATAAGAGCTTTCCATTCCATCGTATGGGTAATACTCATTGTATTCCTCCTGAGTGATTCTTCCCTCGCTTAATGCATTTTGCAGATTCTGCTGAGTAGTAATCATTCCTCCTGCCTGACATTTTGCTGTTGCAAGAGACACAACTGCATTTGGATCATAGGAAACAATGCTTGGTGGTGTATCAGCCACTTTATTGGTATCCTCACCATTATTGCTGTTATCTTGCTTATTAACATCAGATTCATTTCCATTCGATGAGTTGTGCTGAGGAGCTGGCTCCTTACCCTCATTCTGTGACTCTGCGTTTTTATCTGACTGCTTGGCAGCCTCTTTCTCTTTCGGTAAATTTTCGTTTGTCTCTGCCTTCTGTGCATTATCAGATTTCTTCTCTACTGCATGCTCTGAATCACTATCCTCTTTTGGATTTGTGACTTCCGTTGAAGCTTCAGTTACTGCTTCACTTGTTGCTTCTGTTGCCGCCTCTTTAACTGCATTTGTTACCGATTCTTTCTCAGCTTCGGTCTGCTTCTGACTTTCCGTCTGTTTTTCTGTCTTGATATTCGCATTCTTCTGATTATTACTGCATCCTGCAATCACCAGAACAAATACTACGGATAATAAGATATAACTTATCTTTTTCATAATGATCACCTATCCTTCCTCCGTAAGAGGGATAGGCTTCGTGTACCGTGCCTGTCCACTCTCACAGTGAACATTTTCTATTGTTATGCACGGGACACATTAGGTCTGTCCCGTATTCTGTGCATCTGAATCTCCTTTAATTATAAATGTCGTTTTCATTTTTGAATAGCTTAGAGCTCTTCAATTACTGAAATGCGAAAAAGTATTTTGCGAACCTGCGGTTCTTTCTGTAGTTTAAGAATAATCCCTTAACATCCATACCTGCTACCTCCTTTCAAAAAGTTCCCATCTTAACAATTGATAAGAATAATCTTGCCACCAAACCGAATAGAAGAAGAATTATCTTGGCTGCATAAAGAACGAGCTGCAATGCCCCAAGAATGATTTTCCCTATCCATTTGAGTATCGTAATTATCACTGTTCCAATGCCTTCCATAATTCTTCCCATAACATCAATCTCCTTTCGCCATCCATCCCATTGCAAGTCCTGCAACATCTTCATCATCCATAACATCTTCTGTTTGTTCTTCTTCCTCTTCTACAATACTTTTCTGCAAAAGAATCTGTGGAACATTCATTCCGGATATTACGCCACCCAGAAGCTTAATCACTTCATTTCTGGCTTCCGTCGTGGCAGCTTCAATCATCTCTGCCTTAAGTTCGTCTAAGTCATCTATGGAAATATATGCTGCTCTCTTCTTTTCCTTTTTGTCCATGAACTCTTCTTCACCGTAATGGTCAATATAAAACTTGCATGCATCTATGATGAACTGGTTCTTGGACTTAAAAATCTTGGGATCAAGATTCTGTATCACATTATTGATACGGACATGTTGCGGATTGTTCATGTTCAATCTGACCGAAGTCTTTACTTCATATTCGAGTCTTCTTCCCATGTCACACCTCCTATGCAAGTCTCTTTGCACTCTTAAGTCCCATCGTTGCCAACTGCTCATAACCTCTGGCATTTGACTTGATATCAAGGTTGTAAGAGATGTTCTTGGCTCCAAGATTGCCAAAGTTCTTCATAACCACCGCTCCTCCTCCAACAAATACAATCGGTGTGGTCTTTAGGTTATATCCAAACTCTCGAATGGAGTTGTAAACCTTTTCTACAAAGTCCTCAATCTCTGCCTTGATAATCTGGTAATACTCATCATCAATATCTGACCTGCCATATCTCATAACATTCTGTATTTCTGATTCATCAAGCTCTCCATTCAGCTGTCTTACACACTGCTCATTGATGGAACGCATACAAGTAATAAGACCTTTTGGAATCGTCACGCATTTTGATTCATCAGGAGACTTATTAACCACTGGCATGATGTCTATGGTCCAGCTTCCGATATCTACAATCAGTGTTTTCTTTGCCATTGTAGGAATTTTATCAACCACTGCCGCGTAACACTGCGGGAACACCGCCACATCATCAATTTCGATGTGATAAGATTCATTTTCGTACTTGAAATCCACTCGCTTATTCTTTGTCAGATATTTAATGAAATCATTTCTCTCAGCACCAAACCTTGTAAGCGGAAGTCCAACTGCTAAAAATACCTTTGCCTCATTAAGACCTCTTCTCTTAAGTTCCTTTGCAACTGCTGCAAGTGTAAGAAGATAAAAGCTATCATCTAAAACCTTTGTATCCTTTACTTCCTGCCTTGCGGTTCCTATCTTGTAAAACCTGCCTTCATATTCAAGCACATCTCCATACAATGCCGGAGTAGTTGTAATCTCTTTTACACCGGTAACAAATACCTGACTTACTGTTTTCATCATTGACCAGCCATGATCAATTCCGATGACTTCTAATTTGTTATTCATGTTATCTGCACTTCCTTTCTTCTTAAATAATCGCCAGAACAATTTATCACCTACTTTCCAAGCAACTTTCTCATACAAGGGAAGCAATAACCGTTTCCCTGATAATATGGACACCCAACGCATTCGTCAGGAATTGATATCTCTTTCTTTTTCGTAGGCTTAACACATATTCCATTCGCACATCGGTTGTTGTGTCCCCAAAAGAATTTGCAATGCATACAATCTTTTAAGTCTCGTTCCAGCTTGTCCTCAGCTGACATCGGCGTTCGTTTCTTATGGCTATCCTTCTTTTCAAATGTCCCCACCAGAGCAATCCTCCCTTCCAAGGAGTTGCATTTCTCTGATTTCTTCCATTATTCTGTCGGAATCACCTGCCGTCTTAGCTAATGCATATAAACCAACCAACGCTATAAGTGTTACTGTTATCATTATTACTACCATCACTTTTCCTCCTTCTGATTCATGCCATATAGACAAAGTCAGAGTTCGGATGTGATATAGTCTACATGGCTATGCTTTATCTTCTAATCTCTTAACTGATAAAGCATGTAGGTATACGCCGGTCTTCTAGACCCCTATATCGCCCCGTATACAAAAAGGTGTACTCACCTCTGGGAGTTACAGACGAGCCACTCAACGTGTTTCACGACGCCCTTCATAATATATGAAGCACTATCTCCTCTCTTAGCCTTGTGAGGATAAGGACGACTTTCTCGCCCTCTGTGGTTAATTATCCTTACGCAACATGCCGAATCCTTTTACCGGATTTCCATCCAGCTTCTCGTCCTTCATCTTTCAATCCATCAGACTACTAATGTGATAGCTGTGACTTTCATCTTCCAGGTACATGCCCCGTAATTTTACTACCTATGGATTTCTCCACAGTGCAAATACTATTGCAAATCTGTAACTGACTATTCAGTTGTAATGTCCAATATCTTTTGGACACTTGATATTCTACTATGCACCCCTGATATGCGGAAGTGACACCACTGGTGTATTTTTACGGATTTCCACCAGTTTTTGGTGTTTGTTCTTTATCCTTTAATTTATTCCACACATGCTTAGGTAATGTCCTTGCTGGCTCTCTAAACTGTTCTAAATACTCTTCAAACAATTCTGTATTTATTAAAGCCGAATTTCCTACCTTATAAACTGCACCAGCCTCTCTCGCAATTACAATGATACGAGACTTGCTAATACCATAGATAATTGCCCCTTCTTCTGCATTAACATACTTCTTCATAAAGTCTTTTGTGTCTGAGTAGGTTTTATAGGAGTATCCCATATCAATCGCCTCCTTTCCTATTTGGTAGTGGGTGCTTCATTTCAGTAGGTGGTTCTCTAAATTGCTCCATATATTCATCAAGCAGCTCTAAATTGATAAGGATTGTATTTCCTTGTGCTGTTCCTATCTTATATACAGCTCCTGCTGCTCTTGCCATTTCAATAAATCTATGATGACCAATGCTATATGTCATTGAGCCTTCACCGATCCTAACGAACTTCTTTTCAACTATCTTGTTAGAGCTCGGCACTCTCGTGAAATGTCTCATATATTTCATCAACCTTTCTTTATGTACCAATGTAATCCTCGCTAGCTGATACCTTGCTCCTGCTGCAAGTGCTACAGCGAGTGCTTCTTCTCTTTCCAATCCAAACATATCCATGACATCTTCTATGTGAATATATCGCTTATTGACATCTTCGGTACGATATGAACTGACTGAACCACTTAACTTGCTAACCATGCAATCACCTACCTATAAAAACTTGAATCTGTTATATGATAAGCTTCCAGATACTTGTCTAATATCTCTGTATTCACAAGCACAAGCTGACCTATCTTATAACAGGCATTTGCGTCCTTTGCTAGCTGTTGAAATTTCGTTAAGCCCATGCTATACATTCTTGCTCCGTCCGCATATCTGACAAACTTCTTCATTTCCTGAACTCGTCCAGTGCTCTCGTTTACTTCACTCATGTGTACCACCTTTCTCTTTGCTTCAAACAAAAATGACGTATTTTCTCCATAACGCAAAAAAGAGGACATCTTCTAAATTTCTTTAGAAAATGTCCTCTAAGTAGTTCATATTTGATTGAATTTAACTCTAGTCAGATTGTGTACTCTTTCATACTGTTGTAAATGACTATACCAAAATGCGTCCTTTAATGCGTCCTTTGACACATCCAGATGCCTCAAACCCGTGTAAATAAAGGCTTTATTTATCTAATGACTTCATCGTCGGGAAAAGAAGTACATCTCTAATTGCAGGAGCATTTGTAAGAAGCATACACATACGGTCAATGCCGAAACCGATACCGCCTGTTGGTGGCATACCGATTTCAAGGGCATTAAGGAAGTCCTCATCTGTGTGATTAGCCTCTTCATCGCCTTGTGCGAGAAGTTCTTCCTGTGCTTTGAATCTTGCCCTCTGGTCAATCGGGTCATTAAGCTCAGAATATGCATTAGCCATTTCCCAACCATTCATAAAGAACTCGAAACGCTCAACATATTCAGGATTCTCTGGCTTCTTCTTTGTAAGAGGAGAAATCTCAATAGGATGATCCATAAGGAATGTAGGCTGAATAAGATGTTCTTCTACGAAAGCTTCAAAGAATAGGTTGAGAATATCGCCCTTCTTATGTCTTTCTTCGTATTCAACGCCTTTTTCCTTAGCAACAGCTCTTGCCTCTTCAAGAGTATGTATTTCGTTAAAATCAACGCCTGCATACTTCTTAACAGCATCAACCATTGTAATTCTCTCAAACGGCTTTCCTAAATCCATTTCTATGCCATTATATACGATAGTTGTTGTACCAAGAACCTCTTGTGCAACATGGCGATAGAGATTCTCTGTCAAATCCATCATACCGTGATAATCTGTATATGCTTGATAAAGCTCCATAAGAGTAAATTCAGGGTTATGTCTTGTATCAAGTCCTTCGTTACGGAATACTCGACCAATTTCATAAACCTTTTCAAGTCCACCGACTATCAATCTCTTAAGGTAAAGCTCAAGAGAAATTCTAAGCTTTAAGTCCTCATCAAGAGCATTGAAGTGTGTTTCAAATGGTCTTGCAGATGCACCACCAGCATTTGAAACGAGCATAGGAGTTTCAACCTCCATAAAGCCCTGTGAATCAAGATACTTACGAATTGTGCTGATAATCTTAGAACGCTTGATAAAGGTATCCTTTACTTCTGGGTTCATAATAAGGTCAACATAACGCTGACGATAACGAAGGTCAGTATTTGTAAGACCGTGATACTTTTCTGGAAGTGGCTTAAGTGACTTTGAAAGAAGCTTAACCTCTTTTGCATGAACTGAAATTTCACCCATCTGGGTTTTGAAAACAAAGCCCTTAATCTCAACTATATCACCAATATCCCACTTTTTGAGAAAGCCGTATTCTTCTTCGCCGAGGTCATCAAACTTTGCAAAAATCTGAATTTTGCCTGAGCGGTCCCAAAGGTCCATAAACGAAACCTTACCCTTGCCTCTTTTTGAAAGCAAACGACCTGCAACACAAACATCTTTGTTTTCGTATTCTTCAAAATTATTTTTTATTGTTTCTGTAAGAATATCACGGTCACTTGTTGTAATTACAAACGGATCTCTGCCTGCTTCCTTGAGAGCACCAAGCTTTTCATATCTAACCTTGATAACATCGCTTGAGTTGCCCTGCTGTGGCTTTTGTTCCATTTCAATCATTCCTCTTTTCTTAAACATCAATAAATCTGACAGAACTGTAAAATCAAAATCCGTCAGTAAAAATTCTTAATTATAAAATTATTTTCTTATCTCAAGAATTTCAAACTTAACTTCTCCGTTTGGAGTTTCAACCTCTACAACATCACCGATAGCATGTCCGAGAAGTGCCATACCAACAGGAGATTCATCAGAAAGCTTACCATTGAATGGGTCAGCTTCACTTGCGCCAACTATCTGATAATCAACATCTTCATCAAAATCATAGTCATGTACCTTTATTTTAGAACCAACATGAACCATTTCATTCGTAAGCTCACTTGAGTCGATAACCTTTACATTCTTGAGCATAGCCTCAAGCTCTTGAATTCTGGATTCGTTAATACCTTGCTCATCTTTAGCTGCATCATACTCGGCATTTTCAGAAAGGTCACCTTGTGCACGAGCCTCTTTAAGTTTTTCTGCTATTTCTTTACGCTTAACGGTTTTGAGAAATTCAAGCTCTTCCTCATAATTTCTAAGTCCTTCATCTGTCAAAATAACCTGTTTCTGCATAGTGTGAAATCAGTCCTTTCAAAATTCACTAATACCTATTATTATATAAAAGCGTTGATTATATGTCAAGAAATTAGAATTGAAAAAGATTTATTTAGTTCGCTATTTTCTGGCTATAAAGAAAAATCTCGGAAATTTGAAAATTATATCTTCATTTTTGTTCAAGATAAGCTTTGATAACTTTCTTAAGAATATCGTTCTCAAATTCAAACTTATCATTTTCATCGAGAGTACTAAGATATGGTCTTAAGCTTGTATCCCTATACCACTACACAATATCATTATGAGATTAATATTTGAAAAAGCATCAAGCTTACAATATCTGCAAACCCATTCTCAGTGTCACAAAGCATACATTCCATATTTAGATAATTTTTCTTTGCTAATGTAATCATATTTTCTGAATCATTTATGCCAAGAATTTTTGCGTTTGAAAATTTCAGATATTGCTTTGAATCACAGCTTACTCTGATATGTAAATATTGCAGAATTTCTTGCTTTTATAAAACCGCTGTGCTAAAATATACTTGTGCGGGAGTAGTTTAGTGGCAGAACATCGGCTTCCCAAGCCGAATATGCGGGTTCGATTCCCGTCTTCCGCTCCAAAACAAATACAGCTCACAAGCTATTATAAGCTCGTGAGCTGTTAATTTTTTCATCAATTTATATACTTACATTACAAAACGGTTAATAAAGTCAAGTCCTGTAATTTTCCATAATCTATTGTATTAGATATATAGAGGCGATTTAATTATAAGAAAAAAGTATGAATGCACTAATTGGTGCATTATGTAAGCTTTCTTTTTGTTGTAGTTTATCAACCGTAGTGTACAGGTGCTTTGTTTGTCGGCTGAACATCTTTAGGACCATTCTCTATATCATCAGGAATTGCAAGCTGATATGCAGATTCACCATGGTAATCATATGTTGAACGCCAAACTCTTTCTCTTTTGATTTCCTTACCATTTTTAAAGTAAACTCTTGCACTATATGTGCTATACTTTGAACCTGTATTCTCAACACACCATGCAATCGGAACTATCTCATCATATGCTGTTGGCTTTTCTCCATAAATTTCTACCATAAGTTCAGGATAACCATCGCCATTATTATCATACATATATGTTGCCATATACATTGCATATGCAGATGTATTCTTCATTTTGAGGTCGATATTTCCATAGTCGATAGTAGCATCAAGACCTACTGGAACATATGTTGAAGCGTATTGGTGTGGCAAACGCTCAACTATCTCCATATTTGCACGAAGCCCTGCATTATAGATTGTAGTAGCAGCCTGACAAATACCACCACCATACTGAGGCTCATAGCTGCCATTTACGATTGCCGAGGATTTAACATATCCAAGTTCACCTGTTGTTGTATCGCCTGTGCTTTTATTGAATGACCATGTTGCACCAGGTTTGATAACTGAGCCATTAATCGCTTCCATAGCAAGCTGCATATTATGGTTTGAAGCCCATACATTTGTAGATGTTGTTTCAAATGATGTAATAAGCTCTGTCTTTGTCTTTATTGTCTTTAAATCTACTTTAAAAGGAACATCAGAAAGTGAAACATTGATTGTGCCTGTCTTATTGCTTGTAGCCATTATAGTATTTAACTGCTTTATAGCACCATCTTTGTCAAGCTCTTTTCCAACTGTACCATCTTCATAAGTGAATTTTTTATTTGCAGTTGGGTCAAATTTTTTAACATGAGCATCGATTGCTTTTATATTAACCTTTTTAGCAATTTTATCAGCAACAAGGTCGATAGCATTATCACTCAATTTAGCTGTAAGTGGAAAATCCGTTACACCAGCTTCATTTTTGTTATGAGCAGCTGATGGATTATCAAGCTCACCTCTGCTGAAATGATATGCATCAATCAAAACATCAGCGGTATTATACTCATATGTGAAATCATCCTGAGTAAGATTAAAGCTTTTTTTGCCATTCTTAACTGTAATATTTATATTATCCCTTACTGATTTTTCTGCATCAGCAAGAGCTTTATAGGCGTTGCTTAATGTCATTCCAGAAACATTAACGCCCTGAACAGTAACATTCTTACCAAAAACAATAGAATCTGTATTTATTTTCTTTACATCAATATCTGTTAAACTCTCTGAAGATACTGTTGAAACTACTGCTGGAACACTATCGCCAGAATTATTATTTTTTATCAATGAAGCGGCGCCTACACAAATTCCTGCTACTGCTACAACTGAAATAGCACTAATTATAATAGCCTTAGTCTTCTTCGAGCTTTTAGGATTTTCCGGTGCTGAGGTTCTATAACTCGCACGCTTGTAGCTTCCTCTCTGATTGGAAGCCTTTCTCGAGCTTGATGCACTCGCAAAAACAGTTGAAGAACCACTATTCTCTTTATGAGGAGTGGTAGCGAAAACGACTTCGCCTTTGTTTTCGTCTGAGCTTTGAGCTTTAGTTTCTTTTTCTAATTCCTTATCTATATCGCCCATAGCACATACCTCCCTATCTTTATAGAATAATAATAACTCTTTTTCTCAAACTTGTAAAGTAACACTTTTTTTATTATTTAGAAATTTTCTTATGAATTTATTGGCAATTTTAGTTTTTCTTTTGTTAAAAACTTAAAAGACCAATTTTTTTAAATATAATTGATAGATTTACCTTTTTCAACAGACTTTAATTTATTGATTTTAGACAGCAATATTCATACAAAGCTGTAATTTTGGGGGATTGCAAATTTTTTGTTAAAATTACAACTGGTGTTGTTTTTGGAATTTTTATGCTATAATATTGTTAAAGCTTTACTTTGAAAAATAAAAAAACAACTTTGAGGTGACTTATGCAAATGTATGATAACATAGAAAGACCACAGCGTGCAATACTGATTAGTATAGATACTGGAGATTATGATGCGGAGGCATCTCTTGAAGAACTCAAGGAACTTATGAGGAGTGCTGGAGGTGAAACTATTGCTACTGTTTCTCAAAAAAGGGATAAGCCAGATAGTGCAACCTGCTTAGGCTCTGGCAGGCTTCTCGAAGTCAAGGAATTTGCGCAGACTAATGATATAGACCTACTTGTTTTTGACTGCGAGCTTACTCCTACACAAATAAGAAACCTCGAGGCTGAAACTGATATTCGCACAATAGATAGAACTATGCTTATTCTTGATATTTTTGCACTTCACGCAAAAACTAACGAAGGTAAGCTACAGGTTGAACTTGCACAGCTTAAATATCTTATGCCAAGACTTACTGGCAAAGGTCGTGAGATGTCAAGGCTTGGTGGTGGTATAGGAACTCGTGGTCCTGGTGAATCTAAGCTTGAAACAGACCGCCGTCATATTCGCAGAAGAATTGAAACCTTAAAAGAGGAACTTTCTCATATCACTGACAGACGAAATCAACTTCGTTCAAGACGCAGTAAAGACGGTATAATTACAGTTGCAATAGTTGGATATACAAATGCTGGAAAATCTACACTTATGAATACGCTTACTCAGGCTGGTGTGCTTTCTGAGGATAAGCTTTTCGCAACACTTGACCCTACTTCCCGTTCTCTGAAATTACCTAACGGTGTTTCTGTTATGATGATTGATACTGTTGGTCTTGTAAGACGCTTGCCACACCATCTTGTCGAAGCTTTTAAATCTACGCTTGAGGAAGCCGCTCTTGCAGATATAATCGTGAATGTTTGTGATGCTACAAGTGAGGAATATCAACTTCACCTTGATGTTACAACCTCACTTCTACATGACCTTGGCTGCGAAAACAGTCCTATTATTACAGCTTTTAATAAGTGCGATTTACTTTCGCCTGATGATATTCCTCATAATTCAGGAAGTGTTCTTATAAGTGCTAAAACAGGCAATGGCATTGATAAGCTTTTAGAGGCTATTGAAGAAAATCTTCCTGTTCAAATTAAGCGTTTTAATATGTTATTGCCATTTCAGAAAGCTAATCTCATAGCACCTCTTCGTTATATGGGTGCTTTAATCAGTGAAGAATATACTGCTGATGGAATACTTGTAACTGCTAATATAGAGAAGCCAAAATGGCATATATATGAACCATATGAGATTTGATAATTATTAGTGTATTGACCTCTTTTCAGGAAAGCCTCACAATGAGTATCTAAAATATAAATCTTATCTTTGATATAAGTCATTATTGTGCAATTATCATTGCGAAAATTGTGTGTTAGTGTTGACATAATATCCTGATAGGCTTATAATATTATGTGGTATATTCTGACAATATTCAGCAAATTTCATATGCAAGGTGTAAGGGTGTTATTTTATGAGAATTTTTAATTCAAGAGATAATGAATGTAAATCCCCGTTCGGTTCTGTTCGTGAGGGAGAAAATATTCATTTTAAGATTACTATTCCAAGATATTTAGGTTGTTCAAGTGCTATTCTTGCTTTAAAAGATGACCTTTCGGGTGATACTGTTTCTTATAGTATGTTTTGGTGCGGAATGCCTGATGAAAACAATGAGCAGTGGGAGCTTGACCTTTCAAATATAAGCACAGGACTTTATTGGTATCATTTTAGCCTTGATACAAAACAAGGCAGAAAATATATTATGCGTGGCTGGGGTGGCGAGGGCTACTTTTCTCATACAAATAACGACCCAAGATACCAGCTTTTATGCTATGATAAAGATTTCCAAACCCCATCATGGCTACCTGGTGGAATTATGTATCAGATTTTCCCTGATAGATTTTATTTTTCAGGAGAAAAAAAGGAGGGTATTTATCCTGATAAAAAGCTCCATGATGAATGGTATAAAATTCCTGATTGGCGTCCTGATGAGAACGGAATCGTTACAAACTCAGATTTCTTTCAAGGCGACCTCAAGGGAATTACAGAAAAGCTTGATTACCTTCAAGAGCTTGGTGTAAACTGCATATATCTTAATCCTATTTTTGAGGCTTATTCAAATCACCGCTATGATACAGGCGACTATGAAAAAATTGACCCCGTTCTCGGCACAGAAGAAGATTTCAAGGAGCTTTGCAGTGAGGCTAAAAAGCGTGGTATGTATATTATAAATGACGGCGTTTTTAGCCATACTGGCAGTGATAGTAAGTATTTTAACCGTCAGGGTCGTTATCCTCAGAATGGTGCTTATAATTCAAAAAATTCACCATATTATACTTGGTATAAATTTATGGATTGGCCGAATATTTATCATTCTTGGTGGGGCTTTGACACTTTACCAGAAGTTGAAGAACTGTCATATTCCTTTGATAGATATATCAACGGTGAGAATGGTATTATAAGAAAATGGATGAAATGCGGAAACTCAGGTTGGCGACTTGATGTTGCAGATGAACTTCCTGACCCATTTATTCAGCATATTCGTGAGGCTATAAAGGCTGAAAATCCAGACGCACTTCTTTTGGGTGAGGTTTGGGAAGATGCCTCTATAAAGGAAAGCTACAGCAGCCGCAGACGCTTCCTCTATGGAAAACAGCTTGACAGCGTTATGAATTATCCTTTCAGAGATGCTATTCTTGGTTTCCTTGATTGCGGTGATGGCAGAGATATGGTAGAAATGATTACCTGTATCCTTGAAAATTATCCTCGTCCTGTCATTCGTTGCCTTATGAACCTTCTTGGAACACACGATACTGAAAGAGTTATAACACTTCTTGCTGGTGAAAGACAAAACGGCAGAGGCCGTGAATGGCAAGCTAATACTTCACTCACACCTTCTCAGCGTGAATATGGCTTAAAGAGAATGCGTCTTGCAAGCGGTATTCAATTTACACTTCCTGGTGTGCCTTGCATTTATTATGGCGATGAAGCGGGTGTTGAGGGCTATAAAGACCCATTTAACAGAGCACCTTTCCCATGGGGCAAGGAAGATAAAGGCTTAACTGAATGGTATAAGCAACTCGCAAAGCTCCGTTCATATTGTTCTTGCCTTAAAGATGGTGATTTTAAGGAATTTGGTTCTTATGAGAGAACTATGGGTTATATCCGCTATGATGATACAGATGAACTTCTCTGTGTTTTCAATGCTGCTAACTTCCCTATTGACTTTATTGTGCCAAAGGAATTTGAAGATGGTGAGGCTCTTCTTGGTACAATTCTTAATGGCAGAGATTTAGAGATTCCTGCAAATTCCTGTGCATTTGTTAAGATTTCAGCAGATAAAAAGCATATTTCAGAAGAACCGGAAAACAATGAAGTAATTCCTGAACCTGCTGATTAAAAAATTATTTAAATAAAGAAAAATACAAATCAAAATTTTTATGGCTAAACGCAGAAAAAACTTTTTCGAATAGCTTTTTGATATAAAACTTTTATCTTATTTAAACAAGCTTATTAAATTTATCCCAAAATTCCTTTGCGGGACAATCTATAACTATTTTTTCTCCTGAATATAGGTCTTCAAACTCCGCTTGAGAACAGTGTAAGCATTGTCTATCAAATATATCAAGGTGTCCCCCATACATGTCATCACCAGCTAAAGGGTGTCCTATATGTGCCATATGAGCTCTGATTTGATGTGTTCTGCCCGTTTCAAGAACTAATTCAAGCATTGTATGATTTCCTTTTACTGCAAGAGATTTCCAATGAGTAACTGCACGAACACCATCAGCACGAACCTCTCTGCAAATTGTATGACCTTCTTTTAGTGCAAGTGGTGCGTCTATCGTTCCACTACCAAAAAGCTCTCCCTCACAAATTGCGGTATATTTTTTCTTAACTGTATTCGGTAAAATTGATGCAGTAAGTCTATTCTTGGCAATTATAACAATTCCAGAAGTATTTCTATCAAGGCGATTTACAGCACGAAATGTATAGCTCTCATCATTCTGAATTTGATAATATGCTACTATATTTGCAAGCGTATCAAAAATATGGTCATGCACTGGGTGAACAGGCATAAACGGTGGTTTATTTACTGCAAGAATATTTTTGTTTTCAAAAAGTACATCAAGTTTTCCCTCTGTTGGCTCTACTGAAATTTCTTCATCAGGAAATTTTATTGTTATTACATCTCCTGCATTGACTTTATCAATACTTCTGAGAAGTTCACCATTTCTTGTTATACCATTTTCTGTGCGTTTTAATCTTGTTAAAAGTCTTGCAGAAACAGCACAATGTTTTCTTAAGAATATTTCTGCATTCATTCTATCAAATGACTGAGGTACTATAAAAATTGTTTCACTTCTTTTATTTTCCATTTTATTTATAAACATTCCTTTAACATAAATAGGGGCTGTGAAGAAATGGAGTTTAAGACTTCATTCTTCGCAGCTCCCTTTTTATTTTTTATGAGCTAACTTTTCCAGTAATAAGATTTCTGAAAGAATTAATTGCACTTCCGTTATTATCAGAAACAACTACTAAAACATACGGACTACAATATTCTATTTTAGTATCCTCAAGCATCTTACTTTCTTTAGGATTAAGCCTTTGGAGATTAGCACTTTGCGAGTTAATATGATTTTTTATTTTATATTCTACCTTAGAATAATCAGCTTCATCATTCAGCTTAAAACAAGACACCTCAAAGCATGAATCTGCACTATCAGAAATATATACTGTAGCTTCAGAAATAAGCTTCTTATCAATATCATAATATTTTGCTATATTATCAGAGCTTACACGAGAAATACCGCTATAACCAAGCTCACTGATTATTCTATCTACAATAGTATCAGTAGATATACTCACATCTGTTTGTTCCCTATTTGATGGAGGCTTTCCAAAGCCCATATGTATCAGAACAGCAATAACAATGACAGCAATAACTAATATTGATAAAATCAAAGAAACGGATATTACTACTTTTTTCTTAGTTATTGTCATAAATTCACCACCCTTTCTGATATTTATAATAACTTAATTCTATTATACATATTTTGTATAAATTTTTCAATTACAAGCTTGTTACTATTGGTTAAATGGCGTAATATAAAGTCATTCAAAAAATAATAAAAAACCATAATCTTGAAGAAACTTATTCTTTCTGCAAGATTATGGCTTTTATTTAATTATGTGAAGACAGGACAATAAAGATGTTTTTGCGTTTTCACTGTCTTGATTTGAACACTCGTCACAATCATTCTACATCACTCCGTTTCTGTTTTCAAGGCTGCTTACAGCACCATTTCAATTTCCGTGCCGCCGATAAAGACCACCTTGATTTTCTCTTTTGATTCCACCACTACGCATTCAATAATCTGTCGGACGAGCGTATCGTCATATTACATCGGGTGATTTTGCAGTCCGTCAAGTATGGTGAAAATCTCATCGAGTCGGGATTGTTGTGGTCAAGCTTTTTTGTAACACTTTGTTCGAATAATATATTATAATATTACTTAAACAAGGAGGACGTTACTATGTCAGTACATTACACCGAAGACTTCAAAAAAAGTAGTTAAAGCCTATATGGCAGGCAACAAATCAATACCGCAAATTGCTGTTGAATTTAATGTTGCCAAAAGTTCCGTTAGCAAATGGGTTAACGAATACAAGGAAGAATGCCTCTATACCACCAGCACAACCGCAGAATCTAATGAAGCAAAGGAAATCAGAAGATTAAATCAGCTTCTTAATGAAAAAGATAAAGAGATTGCTTTCTTAAAAAAAGCGGCGGCATGCTTCGCGAAGGAAATCGATTAGTGGTATATCGATTCATCGATGACAATAAAAATATATTTGGTTTAAGATGGCTATGCCAGAAGTTTGGCATTAGTCCTAATTGTTATTACAACTACAAAAAGGATGCAAAGCGAAAATATCGTGAACGCTTAGCACATATCTTTGAGCTTATAAAGTATGTTTATTACAACAACAATCGTGTTATAGGCTATAGGGCTATGCGCATTTTTATCAAACGATATGGCTATGAGTTAAGCAATACCACAATGCATAAATATATGAACAAGGAATTGAATCTTTGTGCAGTAATTATGCATTCTAAGCCAGGTTACAAGACTGGCAAAAAGAATAAAATCTTTGACAATCTCTTAAATCAGAATTTTACTGTCGACTGCAAGAACAAAGTATGGTGCACAGACTTCACATATATGCGCCAGCCAAATGGAAAATTCAGATACAACTGTTCAATTATTGATTTGTATGACAGGTCAGCTGTCGCTTCGTTAAACAGTGATTATATCAACACTGATTTGGCAATAAGCACTCTGAAGACAGCCCTTGAAAAGGAAAACTACCCTAAAGTGATTTTGCATTCAGACCAGGGGGTACAGTTTACTTCATGGGAATTTGTAAATTTTTGCAAAGAGAATAATATAACACAAAGTATGAGTAAGGCTGGCTGTCCTTATGATAATGCTCCAATGGAAAGATTTTATAACACTTTCAAAAGCAACTTTTATAACATAACTTCATTTTCAAATGTAGAGATGATGGATGAACTAACTATGAAATACATAAATTGGTATAAC
>ENA-ORSL01000282-ORSL01000282.1-human-gut-metagenome-genome-assembly--contig:-NODE-282-length-60483-cov-7.107070_pt1 | contig 60483 bp, 48 predicted proteins | sample MGYA00242190_ERZ509157 | MGnify/ENA primary metagenome ERZ509157 (study PRJEB26280, sample SAMEA2338664) | human gut metagenome | biome: human gut; feature: human-associated habitat; material: faeces... | reverse complement strand
TGTGCTCCGAAAAGTCGCAGCCCCGAATTTGCTCGGCTGTATCGGGCCGGACGCATCTTCCGGTGCAGTTTTCAGCAAGGGATGGAGCTGAAAGTCGGACTCGAACCGACAACCTACGCATTACGAATGCGTCGCTCTACCAACTGAGCTATTCCAGCATTTTTGTTCGGCTCCCGGTCGCGGACGCCTTCCTACCAGCCGCCAAACACTTAGCAATGATGCCAGCCGCCCAGCACTTAGCTTTTTGCGCTTCCTCGCCCGCATACCGGGATGGTGCTATCGAAGGGACTTGAACCCTTACACTGTTTCCAGCAGCAGATTTTGAGTCTGCTGTGTCTGCCAATTCCACCACGATAGCATATAGACTCCCCGCGAGCGAGTAGCTATTCCGCTCATGCCGGATTTACTATCCGCCCTCGGTGTCACATTTTCCGAGGAATCCGGGCTTGAAAAAGAAGAGATGTGGCTGGACAAACAACTTTTACTGTCCTGTCGGCACGGATGGGTTCCCGCCCCGGTGGATTTTCACCACTATATTCTGTTAAGCCCATCTCTTTTGGATGCGGAAGACGGGAATTTCCGCAATGGCGGTCCCTGCTGGACTCGAACCAGCGACACCCTGATTAACAGTCAGGTGCTCTGCCAACTGAGCTAAGAGACCATATGGAGCTGAAAGCCGGATTTGAACCGGCGACCTACGCATTACGAGTGCGTCGCTCTACCTGCTGAGCTATTTCAGCGTGTAAATGGGAGTGAATGGACTTGAACCATTGACCTTGCAAGATACCCCTTGCGTGCTCTAACCAGACTGAGCTACACTCCCTTAGAATGGTGGAAATGTTGACGCCCCCTAACCATTCAATGCTTCCCGCGAGCGAGTAACTATTCCGCTCATGCCGGATTTGCAGTCCGCCCCCGGTGTCACATTTTCCGGGGAATCCGGGAATGGTGCTACCAAAGGGACTTGAACCCTTATGCTGTTTCCAGCAACAGATTTTGAATCTGCCGTGTCTGCCAATTCCACCACGGTAGCATATATGGTGGGTCGGGCTGGACTCGAACCAGCCGAGCTGTCAAGCACCTGATTTACAGTCAGGACCGCTACCTGCTACGGGATACCGACCCATATTTGCCGCCAAAGGCGGCTTGGCGCAGCAAAGAGGACTCGAACCTCCAACCCCTTTGAGGGGCACTCGCTTTCCAAGCGAGCCGACTACCATTATCACATTGCTGCATATTTTGGCGGAGAGGGTGGGCGTCGAACCCACAAGATGGGAGGTGCCCATCTGCCTGTTTTCGAGACAGGATAGCGTAGCCACTCGCAATCCTCACCATATGGCGGAGTGAACAGGACTTGAACCTGCAAACCGAATTTCTCCGGTCACGCCGATTAGCAATCGGGCGCCTTACCAGTTGGGCTCACCACTCCAAATGATTACAAATAGTATAATTACCTAAGCCCATAAGAAAGTCATCCCATGGACAGTCGAACCCTATTCCGATTGTACTTCTGCTTTTGCAAACAAAGAAAACCCCTGTCAGCAGCTTTCATGCCGTGACAGGGGTTTGATATCTTTCATTCTTTTTATTGTGCCGAAAAAGCTATGCGGCACTAAGAGAACTAAGACTTTCTATCATTCCCGTGAAACAGCACGACAAAGCGAGCAGAGTACGAATTTTCGTTACTCCACTGTTCGTAATTCTCTGTATACTGTTTCAACTGGAACTTGAACATCTTCAGTTCTCCTTTCTTTAGAATTACAGCTTATCGCTGTTTGCAAGTCATAATATAAACTATTTGTATTCACTTGTCAAGAGCATTTTTTAAATTATTTTTTGATGCCCTCACCTCAATTGCAAAGGTGGTAATGTTGCAATTGAAAAGGCGACACCAAAATGATGCCGCCCGCTAAGTCTGGTTCACTATACTGAGTTATGGACGCTCTCTTCTCAATCGCCCATTGCGTAGTGCAGCCAGCATCCGCCCTTGAAGAACAGGGCCACCACGGTCAGCATGAGTCCCATCGGGAAATCAGTAATCAGCAGATAAATCAGGGTGCCCCATTTCAGCAGGGTCCAAATAGCACTCAACATATACGAAAGCTCCTTTCGTTCCGTTTTTATCTCATGTATTCGATATTATTCTTGTGGCTATCCAAAGGCACAGAGCAACTTGTGTTGCCATGATGCACGGGATTCCGTATTTGAATTGCGGATGCTTTGTTTTGTGGTGGAAGAACCTCATCCCAAGGAATGCTCCCAGGCTGCCTCCGGCTATAGCCAAGAAGAACAGCACCTTTTCCGGAATTCGCCATGTTCCATTCTTTGCGAAGGATTTGTCCAACCCGAAAGCAGCAAAAGCAGCAAGGTTCATGACAACGATATATGAAAGAACCTGCACAGCGCCTCACCTTTTTCGAACCTTTCGAGTTTTCCTCTTTTATTGGATGGCTTTATTATAGCACAACCATATATGCCCTTGCAAGGCGCATTGGTACACCATATATCGACTGTTAAAAATAAAGCATTCCTCCCTGCATCGAAGAACTCGTAAAATCTGAACAAACCTATTGACTTACCATCAACCCATGAGTAAAATAATACTGTAATTGTCTCTCTCATTCCTATTCGTAGGAAAAGTCTCTTCACTCTCTATGCAGGGCTTTATGCCTTGCAGCGGAGTCGTTTCTAAATATTTGTATGTTCAAGGTATTCTCATATTATATGGGGATGCCTTTTTTATATATCCTCGGAGAATTCAATAAAAAGGAGAGTAATCATCATGAAGAAGCGCTTTATTGTTCTATGCGCCATCCTTGTCCTCGCTGCTGTTTTGGTTGTCCCTGCATTTGCAGAGCCGCTTAACACCAGCATCATTAGTCCGGCCGTTACCGACATCAACGATTTCATCGTTGATACCAACGGGCCTCGTGTCCGTTACGTCAGTAACCATAAGGATTACATGACCGATGCAGGAGGTCCCCTCTACTATGACAAGGACGCCATCGTTTCTGCAGTAGAATGCATTGCCAGTCAGGTGGCAGAAAAAACAATTCAACATGTAAAGAAGCCGAGAGTCATGCTGATTCCGGAACCAGTATGGGAGGAGAAGTAACTATGGCAAACAATGTATTGGTCCAGCATGTATTTATCATGCCCGACGAAACCGCCGCAAGACAGGGCAAGAAACTTCGTGCCCTGTTCGATGCGTGCGCGTCTGATTCTTTGGAATCCCCTTTGGCCCAGGTTGCGGATAAACTCGGTGTTAGCCTCGACGGAATCGATGCTCGTACATTCGAGGTCGAGTTCGTTGAACCGGGTGATAAGCCTGACCTGATGAGCCATGCTCGCAACGATTATTCTCTCACCTGCCTTTTGGCAGAAGAGGACGCTGCGAACCATCCCAAGGTGGCCGCTTGGGATAAAATCCTTGCAAAGTTCCCTCGCATCCAGCATTTCTGGATGGCGCAGGACCCTTGCAACGATTACTTTGAGAAGAGCGACCGTCCCTCTGAGGGTATTTTCCCATCTATCGTCGTAAACTTTTATGACGATGATAATGGGTGGGTCACCATCTCCGATTACGATGAAGAGTCGGTTTTGTCTCGGCTGGAAGAATACTTCCCCGACATTTCCGACACAGAGGACTGGGCGAATGATGTACGCATCTCCGTCCATCTCCTCTGAACCGTCATCACAAAAACTCCCCTTTCCAAATGGAAAGGGGAGTTTTTTATTTCTCGTTCACGCGCCCCCGCAGGGCGCGGCGGTTTCACTTGTGGAGTGGGATTCCCTGCTTTCGTCTGCAACTCACGCCCTATCGTAAGGGCGGCTGTTTACGGCTTACACCGTCCGCACGGGGTATATCCGGCAGATACAGCTTCTTCTCTGGAACTGAATTGGATTTGATTCTGTTCTGCAGGAAGGCTGTTGCAGGTCGGCTTATGGAATACCTGGGAATTGATATTCCCAATGTATGTTCCTGTTGTATCTGTTGAGTTCTGACCAGAGCCATCAGCTGTGGTCGGGTTCACTTCGGCGTCAGACGCCCGCTTTGCGGTAGTCCTTGTAAGTGTTGTACCATCCGATACGCAAGTAATATCGCCCTGCAAGTCTGTGCGGTATACGGTGCAGTCTGCATCTCTGAGCTTGCTGAGCGTTTCACTGTGAGGATGTCCATATTGGTTATCGGTTCCGCAGCTGATAACGGCATATTCCGGGGCAACTTCCCGTAGGAACTGATAGGAAGTTGAGGTGTTGCTCCCGTGATGTCCCACTTTGAGAACATCCGCTTTCAGGTCTGCGCCTGACGCAATCAAATCCTTTTCGGCATCTGCTTCCTGGTCACCGGTAAACAGGAAAGACGTACTCCCGAATTGTACCTTTAATACGATGGACGTATCGTTCGTTTCATCGTAGTCCTTCGTAGGACCCAGTACGGTCACACTTGCTTCTCCGAGACTATAGGTATCCCCAACGCTCGGCACTGTAATGCTGGTTCCCTGCTGGTCCAAATACTTGACCACGTTACTGAACGTCTTTGAATCGTACGAGGTTACAGGACTCAGCGCCACTTTTACCTTCGCGTAATTGAGAGCACCGGGTAGGCCTCCAATATGGTCGCTATGGGCATGGGTCATTACCATGTAATCCAGCGTATCGATGCCGCGATTCTTTAAGACGGTATATTCGACATTTGAGGCGGTGTTCTCTCCGCCGTCGATAAGCATATAGTGCCCATCACACTCTAAGAGGGCGCTGTCGCCTTGACCAACATCGATAAACGTGACGGACAGCGTGCTTCCGTTTGTGGTACTTTGCTGCGGCTGCTCCTCAGAACCCGCCGACTGATTATTGTCTTGGACTTCTTCCTGAACAGGCGGTTCAGAAGAGGCGTCCGCTGACGAAACAGGCGCATTACTGTCGGCGCATCCGGCCAGTAAAATAAGCGACGCGGCAAGAGCAGCTGTTAGCCTTTTGAATTTGCTTATCACCAGATGCACTTCCCTTCCACGTCACTCAGTTCTAACAAGAACCGCTGATAGTCAGGAGGCGTGACCTTCGTAATACATGCAAGGTAGTCTTCGTAGACATTTGTGGGAAAGATTCCCTCATCTATCATAGAGAGCCGCACCGTATCGAGCTTCCCATATATCGTGCGGAAGGCTTCATCGGACAGGTCGATGTCGAGGTCATCCGGCAGGACGGAACTATAGTAAGCATCATAATCCGCGTCCGAAAATTCCTTATCGACACTTTCATATATATGAAGCAGCTTTCCCGTGACAAAATCCAGCAAAATCCAATGCGACGGGCGCCGCAATCGATTCTTTGCCATATCACTGTGTAGCAGAGGGCATACATAGCAGGCGAGGAAGTAGGCGTTTTTCTTTTTGCGAATTACCAAATCGGATAAGCGGTGCGGATACTTCACGATTTTCGCTGCGCTTCCCCGCGCATATCCTATGACTTTTTTGGAGTTGATGAATCCCATCTTCTCACTTGTTGGAACCGGCATTTTTAGCCCTCCATCCGTTTTTCGTATTGCTCCACATTCGGAACAATCCCATTGTATCGTATGGCAATTTGAAAATCAAGATTTGTGAACAATTTGATGTGACTGATTTTTCCAAATAGGCAGCTCAAACACCTGATAAAATGCGTGATTCGCTTGCAAATACAAAGGATTACAGCCTTGATTTTTTATTCCATATGTGGTATGATTTAAACGCTCAATAAACGAATATTGTTCAATGCTTCTGACGTGTTACATTCGGAGAGGTGTCCGAGGGGCTTAAGGAACCGGTCTTGAAAACCGGGGATGCCAACAGCATCCGTGGGTTCGAATCCCACTCTCTCCGCCATCTGCAGGTGTAGTTCAACGGTAGAACCCCAGCCTTCCAAGCTGGTCACGCGGGTTCGATTCCCGTCACTTGCTCCATGTCCAACGGGAACTGGACGTTGCCAAAAGCATCGCCTCTGGTACATCCTTTCCTATCGGGCAGTTGGAGGACGTTCCCTACCTCCATGACATTTTTTCCTTTCTATCAGGCGGCAATGTCTGCATTGGCTCAGATATAGCCCGGCGGGGCAGGTCCTTTTCACACCCCTGTCTCCGCTGGGCGCGTCGCCCGCAATGCAATCTTCTTGGAAGTGGTTTCTTTGGTCTTACTACTTTCGCCACAACTGAATAAAGAGAAACAATCGGCAGCGGCGGATGCTAAAGAGCCCTTGGTTACAGCATCCATATTGAATAGCCATGGGAATCTGGAATATGGCTCACTTCGCTTCTTCTCAGATGTTGTATTCATAGATTTCAAAGATGGAGAACGCTTTTCAATTTTCTTCTCGCCCAGCAACATCAACGGCACCAGTTTAGGACCTTTCCCGCTTGAAACTGTTGACTCGAACGTGCTGAGCTCGCTTAAGGTGTCCTTGTCGAGACAACGAGAGGGACTGTTCCGCACAAGGATGGTCAGCCATTATTCTCTATTCGATGGCAGTACAGCTTTTGCCGTTAATGAAGCGTGGCAGGGAAAGGCCGGACATCTCTGGAGCATTTCGAGTCCAGAAGGTAAATGCGTTGCAGCTCTTCGCTCCTTGCCGGATTCAAAATTCACGATAAACTCCAAGAGGGTTTGTTCGTTCCACTTGCTGCTCAACGATAGAAAGTGGACGATGCTCCCCATTCTACTATGCTCCGGGCTATATATGCAACAGTTAAATCAAATCCCAGGCGGCCCGTTGTATAAGGCTCCGCAGGAAGCATCTGGTGTCAGCAAGGAAATCGATGCTTTTATTCAAGAATCAGAGAAAGACGAATTCTTTGTCTAATGGCCCTTTAGCTCAGTTGGTTAGAGCGGCCGGCTCATAACCGGCTGGTCCCGGGTTCGAGTCCCCGAAGGGCCACCAGGGCGCTGTGCCCACCACAAACTCTTTCTCTCTATTGTTGCCGCATGATGTTCGCCATGGGGACGGTTGGCCCCCATCCTTCCATTCCCCATGGCATTATGCGGCAGATAATAAAACAGACATATTGGGGTGTAGCCAAGTGGTAAGGCAAGGGACTTTGACTCCCTCATCCGCTGGTTCGAGTCCAGCCATCCCAGCCACCTTCCTCTTCCATGGGAAGGTCACATCTCTCTTTATTGAACGTCTCTCCGACATGCCTGTCTGATTTCCTCTGCAGACTGGTCATGTTGGAGAGACAAACTCTTTTGAGAAATTTTAAAAAGAAAGGAGCGCTTCATTTGTTCCCTGACATCGATGATTTGATATTCGCAGATTGCGAGCCCACTCAGAGTGACCGTTAACGGTTACTACTGAGCGGGCTCGTGTTCTTTCTGTATTTACGCACCACACAGATGGCGAGGTGCTACGCTTATGCGGCTTAATTCTTACGAGTTAAGCGATGGATGGCTTCGTTGGCAAGTTCTGAACGCTCGCACTCCGCATCTGTGAAGGAAACCTGCCAGCAAACAGGGCTGCCTTTCATCAATTCTGAAACGACGGTCAACCCGGAAGAGTATCTGTCAAGATACGGGCTATCTATCTGGTTGATGTCTCCAAGGAGACAAATTCTCGTACCCTTGCTGGCGCGAGTGATGAGAGTGAGCAGCTGGTCAGCTGTGCAATTCTGCGCCTCATCAACAATGACATAGGTATTCGCAATAGAACGGCCTCGCATGAATGTCATCGCCTGAATTTGCAGTACACCTTGTGCAACGAGTTCTTCGACTGGGCCATAGGCAACACCGTCCTTAAATTCCTTCTTGGCGTTTGGCATTAAGGTCTCGATGTTATCGAATACGCTGCGCAGCAACGGGGAAACCTTGTCATATTCCCCACCGGGCAAATACCCGACAGGTTCGTCAAGCAGAGAACTTTGCCGAGTCACAAGAATGCTCCTGTAGTCGTGATGTTCATATGCCTGTTCCAATCCGCATGCAATGGAGAGGAACGTCTTCGCTGTGCCGGCAGGCCCCTTAAGGATAACGAGTGGAGCTCTATCCTGCGGCCCTTCCGCCGGTGTCATCAGCGCTTCGATTGCAAACCGCTGGGCAACATTGCGAGGAGTGATTTCAAACGGTTTTGCATTCCCGTACCGAAGAGGATATATTTTCCCTCTGGCATAGCGTCCCAAAACGCCGCCGCTGGAGGGAGATTCTGCATTCTTAACGACGAGAAACTCGTTCTCGCTCAGCCTATAGGAGCTCGGACGCAGGAATTCCTCTACACCACTATCGTCAAGCCCGTAGATTTCTGTGTTTGCGCGGAATGCGATTCCATCTCCACCCTTTGCCAGTTCTGAAACATCCTTGGCCGGCAGATACACAATGCTGCGCCCGGAATAAAACTTGCTGACCTCGCTTGGGTGGTCATGCAGATAATCTTGCGCCTCCACACCAGAAGCAAACGAACAAAGCCTCGTTGCAATATCCTTTGTTACAAGAATGGCTCTCTGTTCTCTGGCAACATCGAGGATATTACTTGCGGTTGTAGGAATAATGGAAATCTCGCCGTTTGTTTCCGGCAGGATAACAGAAGGAACAGCAAAAGCTGTACCATCTATGTTTTCGAAGGCATCCAATTCCGGAACGCATTCCTCTGCTGCGATAGCCATATCCATCTCCGCCTCGTTCTCGGGGTATGTATATCGAGTCCCCATAGACGTGCTGTCATGGAACAGCTCCATCAACGTTCTCAGCGCATCACGAGCGTTTGCTCCTCGCTCTCCGGGCTTTGCGGCCTCTTCTTTCAGGTTTTTAATGGTTAGCGTAGGAATGAGGACCGTGTTCTCCTCGAAATACAATGGTGCTTTCGGGTCATGGATGAGTACAGACACATCCAACACAAAGGTCTTCGGTGATTTCTGGTTTGCCAAGTTGGTCACTCCTTTTAGGAAAGAAACAAATAGCGGCTTCCCTCATTACATGGTCTATGCAATGCGAGAAGCCGCTGTCATCGTTTTTGTTACTCCGCACTCTTGCCGTTCAGAGCATCTTTCAGAATCTTGGAAGCCTTGAATGTGGGGACCTTGGCGGAAGGAATAACGATAGTTTCCTTCGTCCGAGGATTGCGGCCCTGACGCTCGGGGCGCTGCTTTACTTCCAGAGAACCAATGCCAGGCAGAACCACTGCATTGCCAGCAGCCATCTGAGCCGGAATCACGCGGCACAGCGCATCCAGAGCGGCGGCGGCTTCCTTCTTCGTAACGCCTTCACCCATTTCTTTAACCATGTGCTCGACCAGTGCGGCCTTAGTCAGCTTCTCCATAGTAGATATCAAACCTTTCATTCACGAATTTATTTTTCGGATATGGCATCCATAAAGTAACTACATTGTACCACATATAGAATAAAAAGAAAAGAGGAATTTATTGATTTATTCAAGAATATTCAATGGTTCTGCCAGTTTGAGCCGATTCCATTCTTCATAATTTCCGAACATTTTATGTTGCAGTTAATGTTCTATATATGGTATAATCTTAAAAAATATATGGAGGTGGTATTTTGGCAAAATATAGTGGGAAAATGTCCGACCACTATGAGAAAGAGCCGGGCATCCTGTCGGAATACCTGGACTATCTTGCTGATAATAATATTGTCTCCCGACAGACTGCGTATAACTACTATATGCAGCTGCGCCTCCTTGCGAAATTTTTGAAGCATCGTAGGAAGAATATGGACTGCCAGCCGGACGAAGTCGAGATGTCCTCTGTGACGAAAGATGAAATGATGTCGATTACAGAGGATGAATGGTTCGATTTCCTCGACTACTGCCAGTTCACCCAAAAGGATACAGCTGGAACGCTGTCCGTAAGAATTTCTTCTACGAGAAAATTCTTCGAATGGCTTGGCAAGAACATGGATGTGACGCCGCCCGCTCATGTCATATCTACGGCCAGACCAGCGCCCGTTTACAAGGAGTTCCGTATTATCACACACGGGCTGGAAGATAAAATCTGCAAGGCTCTGCGTGGAGACAATGTGTCGAGAAACGCTTGCATCATCAAGCTGTTCCTCCATTGTGGTCTGGGTTTGGAAGAAATCTGCGCTCTCAATATGGAAGATGTAGAACTGAAAAGCCTGCAAGTCCGGTCCAGTGATGGAAAAACGCGCACTGTTGCCCTTGACGAAGAATGTGTCAATGCCATCAATGACTATTTACCGGACCGCATCCCTCCTACGGATGGAAGCAACGCACTTTTTGTGGGAAGCAAGAACAAAAAAAGGCGGCTGCGCCGGGGCGCCGTTGAGAAAATGCTGCGGAAAGCCGTGGCGTCCATCGGTATGCCGGCAAAAGGTATTTCCATTCGGGATTTGCAAATGACTGCAAAGGTCCGTCTTGCATCTCAGACAGAAGACCTTGATACAGTCAGAGAGCAAACGAATGTCTCCAGCGTTCACTATTTCCGCAAAGCATATCGCAGGCGCCTTCAGAATATGGATGCGCTCAACTATGCGAGCGAAACCCCTGCAACCGCCGCAGAAAGCGCAGCCTCTGCCTAATCTATGATGGTGCCCGATGCGCCTTGCACACCGATTTTCAGAAATGGTATAATGTACTCACCTAATAAATTCTGGATGGTGTTTCTATGTTAAATTTCTTGAAAAGCAAGACTAAGCAGACGCCTGTCTCTGAGAAAACGCTGGACTGCTCTGTGATTACCACACATTCCAAAAAGCAGTATGTCTATATCGGTTACGGTGAAGAAGTTGCTGACGATATGCCTGCATCCATGATTCGCAGAGGCTTTCACATTGCGGAGCATGATGGAACGTTGGATGATGCATTCGTCGAGTTTATCCCGATGTTTGATACCCCCAACAAAAAGTCATTCTCTTGGTGGGTAAATGATACCTACCCAGATAAGATTATTACCAAAGAAAATATGGGGAAGCTGTTCTTCGACTACATGATGGAAACTCGTTTTTCCTTGACTCAGCAGAACATGGATAAGTATTGGGAAACTGCTCCTATGGCGGAGTGCATCCATTCGCTGATTCTGCCGATTTACAATAGCAATATTTCCATCGACTTCATTGAAGAGCCGAAGGCGTTTAACTATAAGATGTCTGACCGCTTCGTTGAAAAGGTTACTGCGGTCCTGGAAGCTAAGTACGGCGAAGGGAATGTTTTCGTTTCCAAACAAGTTGTCCCTGTGCAGACGATGCTTACGAGCTGGGGCGAATTTTCGAAGCAGGAGTCTGAGTGCATCAAAGGGAACTACCGTTACTATAAGGGCAAGTGGGATACTCAGGAATTTGCCGCAAATGGCATCATGCTCCCCCTCTTTGGTATTCCCGTTGGCATCAGGACCAAGATTCCCCGCGTCGTCAAACTGGCTAACCACTATGATATGCTGAAGACTTTGACGAACACGTACTTTGATGTTCCCGACTTCTATCAGATGGTTTCCGAATGTATCCCCGGTGCAGGTTCTGCGAAAATGCGCCCTTATCTGCTTGATATTGACCAGGCGTTTGCCCGGCTCAATTATCTCCTTGATATGTATCTGAGTATTCTCTCCCGGGAGAGCCGCGAAGCATTCGATGAGGTATGCGCAAAAATCAAGAAGCGATATGGAACATCCGGCGAAAGAGGTGGTTCTGCATGGGCGAATGTATGGGTCAAGCCATCGACTCTTGCTTGACAGAAGAAAACTTTGCATCTTACAATCTGCGAAATATTTACAGCAGAATCACAGAGAAACGGTCTATTTTTTTGAGTATCGATGCTCTTGATATGGTATCGAATTCCGGAGCCCCCTACCCATGCATGAAGGTAAGCATGTCGAACATTGACCTGCAGAAAGGGAAAGGCGACCGTGCGGATACAGAGATGTTTTTTATCCCCCTGCAGCGGTTCTTGATTCTATGTCACGATGTTCTATCTGGCAACATGGTTAAGCAGAAAACCCTTGCCATGAAGTCTGGAACGAAAGGCATCATCTATTTTGAGCAAAAAGGCGGCGGGAAAAACATCTCCGGCGAGATTCTCGCAAGGCGGTTTTCTGTTGTCGATGGACTTGGCGATGCGTACTTTGCGTTTTTAGGGTCGGTCACCCCAGCATCCTTTGGGAAGAACGGAAGCGTTGTTCCCAATGCAGGTGCTTCTCCGAAATTGAGCCTCTTCATGAACATGCCGAACGATGAATTGAAAGAGTTCTGCTTGATTGGACAGGCTTATGCGCAGGAATACATCCACGCAGAATTTCAACGGCGTATGCCTATCATCCGCAACGAACGAGAGGCTTACACCAGAAAGAAGCTGAAAGGTGATTAAGAAGTTTGCTCCTGTCCGCTCTCTTACCTCTAAAGAGGATAAAACTGAGCATCAGAAGGCAGAGAATATACAGGAAGCGGAGGACTCTGGCGATAAAAAGAAGAGGCGTCCTTGGTATATTCGTATACCGTTGAAGTTCGCCATCAATCTTATCCGTCTGCTTATTGCATTGGCATTACTTTCGTACCTTTTGTCTTTTGTCGGGAAAATGTGATTTGTAAATTAAGGCGCTCTATTTGATGCCTATAAGGAAGGTGTTGTTTTATGGGACAAAAAGTTTGCCCCACCTGCGGCACGCAAGTGGTCGCAGATGCGAAATTTTGCTTTCAATGCGGTTATAAGTTCCCACCGCCCCAAACAAACTGCCCGAATTGCGGAGCAGAACTACCTGTGCCTGGTGCAAAATTCTGCCCGTACTGCGGAACATCAATAGGGGCGCCTACAGAACCGGCTCCCTCTGCAAATGCGGTCCCTCCTGTGCAGCCGGTCCAACCTACACCGCCTCCACAGGCGCCCGCTGCGCCTTATGTTGAGCCGGCACCTCCCTCCCCTGTCGCTCCTCCAGTAGCACAACCGCAAGTTACTCCTCCCGCACCGAAAGCACAACCTGCAACGGTCGCTCCCGAGGAAGGAATATACTACGAGGACGAAGAAGAGCAGGAGGAAGAAAAGCCTCACAAGAAAAAATTTGGCTTTGGAAAGAATAAGGCAAAGCGTGAATACCCAGAGCAAACAGAGCCTGCTGATGAGGAAGAATTCATTGACCCCAATCAGTATTTCGCGCAGCAGCAACAGGCACAACCTCAAATGCAGCAACCTGTTGCCGCCCCTCAACAGCAGGTCCCGTATCAGGCGCCGCAGTCTCAGCCCGAACCTGCACCTCAGTCACAGCCTCAGCAACCCCCTCAGGCACAAGCATGGCAGCAGCCTCAGGCTGTACAGGGCTGGCCGCAAACACCTCCCACGCAAGGCTGGCCTCAGACGCCTCCTGCGCAAGGTTGGCCGGCTCAGCCGCCTATGCAGGGTCAATGGCCTGCGCAGAACGGTTGGGGCCCGGTGCAGACGCCGCCTCAGCAGCCCGATGAAGCGCAAATGAATCCCCTTGACTATTTGTCCCAATCTAAACGGGCAAAGCCCACTGCTCAGGAAATATCCGAGGATGAATACTACGAGGATGAGGAGGACGAAGAAGTTCCCTCTCCTAAGGCTTCCAAAAAGGCGAAAAAGGCCAAGAAGAGCAAGCGCGGTAAGGCATCCAAAGCAGATAAAGATAGCAAGAAACGGGAGAAGTTCCAAGAGCTTGCCAACAGGGACGAGTATTACTCCGACCGTTATCCCATTGATAATGAAGAAGGAATCGACAGTGGCCGTAACATCCAATGGGTGCCCCTGATTCTTGGTGGTGCCGGAATCCTGATTTTCGCATATCTCTTGGTCCAGCTGCAGTCACTTCTCATGTGATATTTTGGCGGCCAGGCAATGCGCCTGGCCGCCATTCTCAAAGGAGGCCCTATGGTCGTTGTATTTGTAAACAGTCTTGAGAGAGCTATGCTGTTGGCTACGCGACTGGATGGCGTAGCCTTGAAAGGAACTGACGTCCGCATTCGTGCGGATAACTATAATGAGCACAAAGAGGACATGAAGGACGAATTGCTTTCGACCGGCTATCTGTGTTCTTACTTCCACGGAAACCAATACCTCTTTGTGTATTCAGACGGGCTGATTTCGCTTCCGAGCAAAATGGTTGACTATGACCCTTCCTATTCCAAAATTCTTAATAGGCCAGTGCCATTTCTCCCATCCCCTATGGAACGAAGAACGGTTGATACGTCGTTTGATGAACGTATTCCCGTATACAAAAGGATTTACGAAGACGCCTTAAAGGTAATAAATGCTGCAACATTTGACATGGACGGAGAATTAGCCTTTTTCCAGTTCCAACGGGCGATGGAAACTCCAAAGCTGTATCAGCGCGTCAATATTAGAATGCTCGAAGAAACCTCAATTTATTCCTGCTTCAATGCTCCGCAAGACGGGACGTCTCATCAAGCGTTCTCTTTGTGCTGCCAGTTATGGGAGCGTTTTTCGTGGCTCGTTTCCTGTAATGTTACCGACGCAATTGCCCAATACTCCGAGAACCATCTTCTCCTGCCTGCCGGCTTTATGGAAGCGATGGTTCTGTTTTCAATCAAGGACGCAAATGATGCGGGCCCACGCTATTTACTAAGGACATCGGACGGACAGTTTTCCTTTGAGGGGACACTTTATACTCCTGACAACGGAGTGAAAAGTGCCGTTATAAAGGATGCCGTTGTCCATCGAGATAGACAGGCAATCATCCGTCTCTTCAATGTCTTCACACTGCAAGCAGCCGCTGCCCGGCGCCTTAAAATTCTCCCGAGCGAAACACTTCGCCGCGCAAATGCGCTATATGATTTAGGCTTTATATCTTTCCCGTCGTACAGCGACGCCATCCCTTGGCAAATGAAGCTGGACTACACCAAAGCATGCTCCGTCATCAATATGAACCCTGTATTCCAAGGACAGTTCATCCCACGTGACGTAGAACTGTTCCGTGATTGGGACGAGCAGGAGGATGCATTTGGTCAAACGGGTATCATTGTGACGCCCCGGCAGGATGTGCAGTCTCTGCCGAGTGACTTACGTCAGTTATACGAACTTATCTGCCAAAACAATATCGATGCTATAAAGCGCTCCAGAACTGAGTACACCATCTCTCTCTCCCTCGATGTAGATGGGAAAAACGTTGATTTCCAAGCAGCATATACAGCAGAAGGCACTCAAATTCCCAAGTTGGATGCACAGATGCTTGCGGGAAAGAGATGTACCGTGTCGCCCACAGAAGCCAAAAAGGCCGTTTATCTCTATGATATATTGGACTCTGCCTGCAAGAAACTCAAAAACTCGTTTTTGCCGGACCAGAAGGAGTTAAGCAGAACTATCGAAAACCTTATCGCGTGGAAGCAGATAAGTGTTGGTCAAGATATGTCAGTTTCCCTTACTGCCTTTGGCAAGTCTGCCTGTAGGTATCTATCAATGTCACAGTTGGCCAAAGCGGAAGACTCTGTCGTTTGGCCTAATCGCCTGTCTACTGTACTGACCGGAGACGCATCCCCTGCTACATACAAAGCAGATATCGATGCTTTTGTAACTGACCTGTGCTGCGAGGTTCAAGATGCCGCAAACGAGCTCAATGCCTGCGGCGGCGTTATACTGAGCGAATGCCGTTGCCCGATGTGCCAATCCAAAGGTAGCAAAGACTCTAATAACGAATGGCATTGCTCGAATTCATCGTGTCATTTCAAAATTCCTGGGCAGCTATTCGGACACACAATGTCCAACTTGGACATTGTGCAGCTTCTCACCCGACATAGAACATCCTCTATCCGAGATTTCCAGTCTAACAAGGGTTCCTATGCGGCTCGTCTCATTGTCACAACCAGAGGGAAGATTGAGAGAACCTTCCTCTCCCCTTACAAATGCCCACTGTGCGGCGGAGAACTGTCGGAATATATGTGGGGTGTTAAATGCAAAACATCCGACTGCTCATTCTCTTTGAATAAGTCAATCTGCAAATACGAGTTGACGGATGATGATGAAGCAGCTCTCCTTTCCATGCAGAAAACGAAGCCCCTCCACCTGACCAACAGCAAGGGGAAAGAATTCGTTGCTCTCCTTTATTTGGACGAACATGACGGTTCAGTAAAGTTTGAGTTCCCATCCAAAACAGGAAGAAGCAAATAGTCCATCTCCGTTGAGATGCGATGCTGTATTGCGTTATACCCCCAATGGTTCGTTTCGGGGGTATAATATGGGTATAATTGAACTTCCCGTAAAAATACGGGTACAAAATACTTTTCAGCGGCCTCCATCTTAATTATCGTGACAGGCACTTCATGCTGCTTAGAGGCTGTTTTCTAAATACCCCATCATTTAGAAAACAGCCATCCTTTGCAACGGGGATATGTATGTATGGCAGTATTTTCATGGCCTGTTTTGACTATCCACGTATCAGCTCGTATTGTGAAAACTTTCATGAGCCAGTCCCTTTTTCCCTTGACTACCCACGTGCCTTGTGGTAATATCATAAATGTAAAGTCTCTCTCTTGCTGCTTTTGCAGTTCGTCTCTTTTTGCCTTATTATAGGCATCGTTTCTATATTTTGATTAAAGTCGTCTTTATACCCATGTGGGTGTGAGGGCGATTTTTTACATATAAGCCAAGAAATTGGCGAGCAGGAGGATGTTGATGTCCCCCTGTATTTTTTATGAAAGGGGTGATAGGTATGGCTCATCAGGCAAAGAACCTTATTGGAAAATCTAAGATTTTTCGAGTTGGAGTGCTTACGGATACTCCCACTCAAGAGGCAATCCTTAAGGAATACCTCGATTCCGGGGAAATCCGAAAGACGCCTTTTCTCTGTTTTGAGATAGAATCTGAAATTCCAATTGGGGACACTGTGCCATGGAAGGAAAAAACAAATGTCATTATATACGGCGAAGAACCGGTCAAGATGTGGAAAGCACTTGAACCTGTGCCTGGTGACAATATCATCCTGGAGCATCCTGTGGCGTATGTAAAAAACGGCGTTCTTTGCTGCCGCGTTACATCACCAGATGAGTTCCAGGTCATTCACCATGCAGAATGGTCTGCGGGGGCAGACACAAAAGACTTTATTGAAATGGCTGATGACTTCTTCAAGAGGTTGTTCGCTGAAAATTTATCAAATGAAGGAGAGTAATTATGGCTACTAAACCGAAATACTACACAAGCGCTGTTCAATGGTTAATGGGATTAACCACGAGCAAAGAAAGATACCCCGAGCCGTGGCGGTCCATGCCCAATGATGTGTTCAATGATTCCCGCAAGATTGGAGCAACTGGTGATTTCCTTGGCGTATCTTTGCCCAGAATCTTCAATTATCTGACGTCTGGCGAAAATTCTTTCGGATTTATCCCTCCTGCAACGGTAATGGTAGAATATCATTCCGAGTCAAAGGGAGACGTCCGGGTATACCGCTATGATGCAGATGGGCGTTCTCTGCAAGGAGCGCAGCTGGCAATCGACAAGGGAATTCCTACAGGAACACACGTCATCGACTATTCAACCGGTAGAGATAGTGGGTCCGGTGCTTCTCCTTTAATGGCCATCGTGCTCGGTGAGCTCATTGCAGCAGCAAAAGCCGTTGACCATGATGTCTGGGAAGATATTTGGGAAAACTTGGCTCTTGCATTTTCCCGCCCTGTAGAGGATGGCACGCTTGAACCTTGGGGACAGGCTGCTGAGGCTATTTACAAGAAAATCAATGAGGTGAACTACATCCAGGGCTTTTCTTCGGACTATCTTATCGGACGGCTTTCCATCGATGATATACTCAGCGATGCCCGTCGGTGCATGCCACTGACCTATGAGAACGCTGGCTTTGATGCCGCTGTTCGAGCAGGGACGGCAACATCTGAAACTGCGACTGCAGCAAGAGCTATTCTTTCCATTATCAATTCCGGAACGAAAGAGCCCCCGTACGCTTTGAAAGGTGTTGCAGGAGTAAAAGCAGAGGCAGAAGTTGAGTCTGACCCTTCGGGGGATGAAGATGCCAGCGATGCCATGCGCATGAAAATTCTGGAAAGCTATCGTGAAGAGTTGCAGTTGGATATCCACGAACTCACACACGCTGAAAAGGATATGATTCCGAAGGTGGACCCGCACTATGTGGTTCCTGCCGATTTGCTTTCAGCTGCTCGCGCTATTAAGCGTGATTGGAAGTATCCCGGCCTTGGATTGGCGCCGAACTTCATTCTGGAAGGCGATGCTGGTTCCGGTAAGACCACCGCTTCTATCTTCTGGGCATATGTCTTCGGCATTCCTCGTACCAAAATGACGATGAACCCCACGTTTGAAAGTGCCAACTTGATTGGCGCCTTCTACCCGGTGTTCCGCGACATTGAGGATTGGAACATTTCTGCCGCTGACATGACTGTCATCAAGAAGGTCAAGGAGTTGGTCGAGAAAGAGGAGTATACCGGGCACTATACGCCCGGCGCAAAAGACTTGCTCACGTCTATTCGACGCGGGCTGGCCGCTCCTGAGGTCCGCAGTCTTATCTGTGAAGCCTATGACATCCCATCTCAGGCAGACGTTGCATTCGACCCTGATAGCGCATGGGAGCGTCTTGGACACAAGACGGAATGCCCTGATGACGAAGAGGTCGCGGCAGCAGTTAATTCCGCCATCGAGGACAAGGTATATCGGCTGACCGGTATCATGAACGAACAGGCGGATAAGGGCTCTGTCTCTTATCAGTTTGTCATGTCTGAGCTGCTGAAGGCTTTCCAGAATGGCTGGCTCGTAGAAATTCAGGAAGCTGCTTCTGTTCTGCGTCCCGGCGTACTTACGGAACTGAACTCCTTGCTGGAGCCTGATGGACGTATTGAGCTCCCGAACGGGACCTGCATCCATCGTCATCCTGACACAATCGTGGTTATTACAACGAACAGAGGATATGCCGGTAACGTGGAACTCAACGAGTCCCTGCGTGACCGCTGCATGTTCGGTATCAAGATGGACTCCCCTTCGGCTGAAGACATGGCGAAGAGAGCGATGGCGCGTACCGGTATGACGGACTACACCATTGCTCTGGAAGCTGCCAGAGTTATCAAAGCCATTGAGAGTGAAGCAAAGTCCAGATGCATCAAGGGTTCCTTTGGTATGCGTAGCCTGTTGGCTTGGATGATGGATTTGAAGCGTGGCGACTACAGCGAAGATACGTTCATGTGGAGAGTCGTTTACAAGATGACGACCGACGACGATGACGTGGAAACGCTTCGCGCCTGCTACCGTGCAAATTCAAAATTCGCTGCCAGAACTTCCCGCGATAAGGCAGCGAAAGCGGCGAAGATTTAATTAAAACAGGCGGACAGATTGGTTTTCCATATCTGTCCGCCTCCATTCTAATCTAACGTAAAGGAGAGTAATTATGAACTCTGCTCGTAGAGTAAGACAGCTTATGGCGGATATGACAGTCCCCGATAAGAAGATTTTTGGCAGTATCTCATTTGGCAACTATCTTCGTACGTTGCTGTCTATCCCCTGTCGTACTATTGGCAGGAAGGTTCCTTCTGTCCTCATGCATTTCCCTGCATCCGCTACATCCCTAAAGGGTAAAGCACTTGCCTTCTGGGATGGGACACGCATTTGTATCGACTCGGAGAATTCCATTGTTACGAAACTTCCAACGAGAGAATATAAGGCTGCGGCTCTGATTGGATGTCTTGTCCATGAGTACGGTCATTACCGCTTCACCGATATGGCTGGCAGACAAACCGCCCTAACAAAACTCTCGATTGGAAAGTGGTATCCGAAACTCCCTGAAGAACTTCCTGATACTCAGGAAGGCTACAGACAGGAAGTTGAGGAATTCATCGAGGCAAACAAGGAGGAACATCCGGAGAGGGTCAACAAGCTCATCCACGTCTGGCATGATATTTACAATATCATGGAAGATGGCTACATAGAGGAATGCCTGTACCACTGCATGAGCGGCATCCTCGTTGATGGGCTTAATTCACTTCGCTATTTTCAGAAGGAATCCGCAATGGCTCTGAAAGACATGCTCCCTGGTATCGGTAAGGATTTCGATATGTACGATGTCGTGTCGTCCTTGCTTCTTATGTATTGCAAATTCGGCACGCTTAAATGCAATTGGGATAATCCCGAAGAAAGCGAAAGCGAGCCGGTCCAGTGGATTGCAGAAGCCAGAGCCTACGTAGACCAAGTCCTGTATGTTTCTTCGACGACGCGGCGTCTGAAGGGTGTCCATATGACGTTCCTCTCTCTATGGCCCATTATCAAAGAACATATTGAACACATGCCTGACCCCTCCTCTGATGGAGATGGCGGCTCTGATTCTTCCGTAACGGATGGCAGTAAACGTACCGCAGGTATGATGCGCTCGTCTTCTTATGGGGGGTCTCCGAGCTTAAAGCCTGTCCCTGTGGAGGATGGCGAGGATACCGGTAAATCAGGTTCTCGAACGTCACGCAAGGAAACGGCAAAACACCTTGCTGGAAAGGATAAGACCTCGAAGGATAGCTATGGAGGCTCCGAAGAGGATGATTCTGAAACGGGAGCGGATGGAACGTCCGATTCCGCAGATGGTGATTCTTCTGACAGCAGTGATGCTCCCGGCAAGGATGAAAGCACCTCCGCCGCCGGTGAAGGCGAAGACGGTGACGAATCCGAATCGGATGATAAGGCATCTCCTTCTGAATCCGAGGATAAGGATGGAACCGAGAAGGATAGCGAAGGTGAAGCCTCCGCCGGCGGTGACGCAGACGGTAAGGAAGAAAGCGAGAGTCATCCCGATGCAGAAGAGCATTCTTACTCGGATGAAGACGGTGAGCTCGATATGCCGGACGACCCAGACGAAGGCTCCGATATGACGATGGAAGACATCGAGGAGAGCTTTAGTGCCTCCGAAATTGAAGCCACTATGCGTCGCATCGAAACGGAGATTAAGGAAGAGTCAGCTATCGACACAGTCAACGAAGAATTGACACACGAATTAGAGTCCGAAGCGATGACGCTCGATTATGGTGCGGCCCATCGGGGAATTCGCCCCACTGTTGAGCGAGTAGCTAAGGTCAGTGACTCGGCTCGGGAACTGTACGATTCTACAATGGATTCCATCAAGCAGATTGCTGCGATTGCAGCAAAGCGGGTCAAGCCTCTGCTTAAGAAGGAAGACGACCAGAATCGTATGGCCATGTCCGGGTACTACTCTGGAAGCAAGTTTGATGCTACCCGTCTGGTCATGAATGACTGCCGCGTTTTCAAAAGCGCGACCTCTCCCCTGCCGGACACCAGAGTTGTCTTGTCGGTTGTTGTCGATGAATCTGGTAGTATGGGCGGTGAACGCATTAAGGCAGCCAGAACCGCTGCGATTGCTCTTTATGAGTTCTGTGCTGCATGCAAAATCCCGTGTTCCGTTATCGGGCACACCGCAGATTACCACACAGGGAAACCCTTCTACAACATCTATGCAGACTTCGAAACGCCGGATGCTCTCGATAAGTACCGGCTGCTCAATATCTCCGCCAAATGGGATAACCGCGATGGAGCGGCAATCCTGTTCGCAGGGGAACACCTCCTCAAGCGAGAAGAACCCGTAAAGCTGATGTTTATCATCAGCGACGGGGCCCCTCTTGCCAGAGGATATAGTGGACCTCCCGCAGAACATGATATGTCGAATATCGTGGCAAACCTGCGGCGGAAAGGCATGACCATCTTTGCGGCAGCTATTGGTAGTGATAAGGAAAACATTCACCGTATTTTCGGTGAAGGGTTCCTCGACATTACGGAAATCAAAACGCTGCCTGACCAACTGCTACAGCTGGTCAAAAGATATATTCGATGAAACAACGGGGGTACGCACGTACAGTGCGTACCCCCGTTTGTTTTTTGCTTATTCCGTTCAAATGTACCACATACGGAATGATTTGACCGGGAAAGTTGAATGGAGTATAATAGCATCACTGATTAGAAAATACCCGCGTTTTTTGAGTGAATCGGAGTTGATTTTAACACATGATGCTGATAATTGCTGAGAAGCCTGACTTGGGGAAAGCTATCGCGGCAGGGATTTCCGGACATCAGGAATATGACAAAGAAAATAGCCTGATTCGGGCTACCTGGGAAGGTGAAGAAACGATTATCGTATGGTGTTTTGGACACCTTCTTACTCTTTGGGAGCCTGAGGATTACGACGAAAAATACAAAGCGTGGTCGATGGATACCCTTCCCTTTTATTTTGAGAACTGGAAGCACAAGGTAAAGCCTGACGCAAAGGATATTAAAGGCGGACGTTCTATCGCACAGAGAGTAAAACAAATCGCATGCCTGCTTAAAAAAGCGTCTACAGTAGTAAACGCCGGTGATATCGATGAGGAAGGGCAGCTCCTTGTTGATGAACTGCTGGACTATTGCGGATGGCATGGACGTACGCTGCGTCTCGACACGAACGACCCATCTGAGGTCGCTATGCGTAGAGCGTTGAAGTCGATGACGCCCAATGAAAAGCACCGTGCAGACGGCGTATCTGCTTTCGGTCGGCAGTTATGTGATAAGACGTTTGGGTATAATCTGACTCGTTATTTCAGCCTCATCAACGGTGGGAAGAAGACACTGCCTACAGGCCGCGTTAAAATGCCCACGCTTGGCTTGGTCGTACAGCGCGACAGATTGATAGAAGGGCACAAGAAAACCCTTTATTATACGCTGGCTTGCCTCGTAGCGGTAGCCGGGAATGACATTCCTTGCCGTTATGTTCCTGCCGCTGATAACGCGCATCTGATTGACGGGAAAATACTCGACAAAAACTATATTTCTGATGTAGAGCGCCGTATCAAAGGAGCTCACCTCTCTCCCGTCACCATTACGAAGGAGCAGAAGAAAGAAGCTCCTCCTCTCCCCTTCAACCAAACAAAACTGTATGACTATTGCTCCAAGGCCTGGGATTTACAGCCTACGGACGTCGCAAAAATTACGCAGGCATTGCGTGAAAAACATAAGGCTATTACCTATAACCGTTCTGACTGTCAGTATCTCGGCGAAGCAACTTTCGGCGAGGCTCCGACAACTTTGCCTCTGGTCTGCCAGAACCTCGGAATAGAAGTCGGTCAATTTGATACGTCCATTAAGAGCCGCTGCTTCAATGATGCAAACCTTACGGCGCATACGGCTATCATCCCGACGCAAACCAAGCAGGACCTCTCCACGTTTACTGCGAATGAGCGGAAAGTCTACGAGGCCATCGCAAAATACTACCTTGTGCAGTTTATGCCGCCGGCAATTAAGGAAGTCACTAAGCTGACAGCCCCCGCTGTCGATAACGGCACAATTCAGTCTGTTAGTACGAAGATTCTTTCCCCTGGCTATTTGACCTTCTTAAAAGGCATTTCTGAGGTTTCTGAGGACAGTGAAAAGAATGAGGGTGATGATACTACTACCGTGCTGAGTGGGCTTGACGCAGGCTCTTATGATGGTTCTATCACAAAGACTGCTATTAAGGAGCAGGAAACGAAGCCGCCTGCAAGATACACGCAGGCATCTTTGGTAGAAGACATGAGCAGCATTGCGAAATATGTCGAAAACAAAGAGGTCAAGAAGCTGCTCCTGTCGAAAGATAAAGACAAAAAAGGTGAAAACGGCTCAATCGGCACATCTGCGACTCGTCACATCATCATTGAGGAATTGATTAAGGCTGGTTATCTCAAAGAGGAGCGCAAGGGTAAAAAAACTTGCCTTATCTCGACCCCGCTTGGACGTGAGTTCTACGACGTGCTCCCAGATTCTGTGCGCAAGGTAGATGTATCCGCAAAATGGTGGTATGAGCAGGAACAGATTAAAGCTGGAGAACTCACCCCTGACGCTATGGCAAAGGATGTTCTCCGCACGGTTTCTAAAATTATCTCCTCCGGCTGCGGGCGGATGGAAAACGCCGAAACCTATTCTGCCGGCGCTATTGGCGGCGAACCTATCGGTAAGTGTCCAAAATGCGGCGGAAACGTCGTAGAAACGGCAAAGGGCTATAAATGCGTCAGTTCTGAATGCAAGTTCTACATCAGCAAGGGCGACAAGTTCTTCACGTCTGTCCTCGGAAAATCCTTGCCGGCAAAAGCGGTGTCTATCATGCTTTCTTCTGGGCGAATTAAGGTCAAGAACTGCAAGTCGAAAGAGGGCAAACTCTATGATGCCCTCATTCTCTGCGATTTTAGCGGAGACTTCCCTGCTTATAAGTTTGCGGATGACAGTCAGCTTGAATCTATTGGAAAATGCCCGAAATGCGGCGGGAATGTTGTGGAGAGAAACAAAGGCTTCTTCTGTACGAACCCCGATTGCCATTTCGCTCTTTGGAAAGAAGATGCTTTCCTTAAATCATTCGGCAAGAAGTACACTGCAGCCATGGTTAAAAATGTGTTATCAAAGGGTCGAACCCCACTCAAAGGGTGCAAGTCTAAGAAGAATCCGGGTAAGACATTTGACGCAACGCTTTGCGTTCAGTTCGATGAAAACGGCAAGCCTAAATACCAACTGGATTTCGACGCAAAGAACAACGGGAAAAAGAGCACTTCGGGAGGTTCCGGCCGAGCCAAGCCGTCTTTGGAGAAGACGGATATGGACAAGCTCTACGCAGATTTAGGGCTTTGAGTGTTCTCCGTGTGATTTTTTACGTGCATCCCCTTACAACGCAATGGCGCAAGCGCAATTGGAAGAAAGGAGTGTGCCAGAGTGGAAATCTTATTTGCTGCTCTTATTTTGATATTGCTCATTTTCCTTTTTGCAAAAGTTCTAAGTTTTCCTATACGTCTGGCGGCGGGATGGCACAAAGGTCCTTCACAATACCGATGACGGAAGAAACTATTGCTGAGCTGATTAAAGTGTTGGAAAGTAAACTCACGGCAACCGCCTTCGTTAAAGAGCAGCGGACTCTCATGACCAAGAAGCTGCGTGAAGCCATTAAAAGGCGCGACAACTTCACTTGTTGCAACTGCGGAAACTCCATCTACAATGAGCCGAACCTTCTGCTTGAGATAGACCACATTATCCCGGTATCAAAGGGAGGCCAAACTGTGGCACCTAATCTTCAAACCCTATGCTGGAAATGTAATAGGGCAAAGAGCAACAAAATCCGTTCTCAATGAACTTGCCCACACCTATATGCTGCATTTGATGCAAGTGGCTTCTGAGAATTAGATACTCTACTGAAAAAGAATTGACAAGAATACTCCCGTAGGATATACTAATACTTGTAAATGTCTCTCTTTCATTCCTCATCACGAGGAGTAGTTTCTTTCCTGTTTTCTTGCGTTAGCAAGGGCAGTCGTTTCTAAATCATTTTATATTTTCATGCGTCTATTCGCCCATATTGGTGAGTAGACGCATTTTTATATACACGACCCTAAAAAATAATTTTATAGGAGGAGTAATTATGAATAATCGAATTGTAACTATGTTAGCAGATGAATGGGAGGAGTACGCCGATGAGCATATTCTCCTGATGCGCTGTGTGAATGCATTCAGTCGAACCAAGTTTGAGTTCGTGCATGTCATCAAGGACGAACTTTGCGGCATCCCGCAGCAGGTACGTTTCCGGCACGGGGTCCAGTTTATGGACGACATCGACCTGGAAAACCCTGATAGTGCCAAGTGGTTGGATGAACAACTCAATGGCGTAGGGTATGACGGGTTGGACGATTTCGTCCAGCAGACCAGCCCCGAAAAGGTTGATTTGAGGGTAAAGCCTGACGGAGCACCCGACCGCTACAAAAATCCGACGTACATCGTCGACATGATGCTGCTGGCAAGCCTGCTGATTGAGGTTTCTGATGACCCCGGCATCCCTATGCCGAAGGAAGAAGCCCTGCGACTGGTCAAATCTATCACGGGGAAAGAGTACAAGGAGGTCTAACCCATGCACGACAAGGTTCGCGTTTTCGTCGATATGGACGGAACACTTTGTGGCTGGCGTTCCGGTGCTGATATGGATGAGTTGCTCCGGCCTGGTTTCTTCACGGAAATGAAGTGCCAGGAAAACATCGCGGCAGCCGTACGGTTCATGTTGGACAATCTGTCTGACGTGGTTTCCGTACATATCCTAAGCGCAGTTCTCTCTGAAAGCAAAACGGCCGAACGAGAGAAAAACGAATGGCTTGACACCTTCAATATTGCTGTCCCTCCGGAGCACAGGATTTTTTGCCCGTGTGGAGAACCCAAAGCAGCGTATATTGAAGACGGTATTCGTCCAACAGACATCCTGCTGGATGACTATTCGCGCAACCTGCATGAGTGGGCTGCCTGCAACGCGCATGGAATTAAGGTTTACAATGGCATCAACGGAACGCATGGTACATGGGATGGAGAGTATATCTCATCTTCTATGAGCCCTGACGCTATCGTGCGCTATATCTGCCAGTCCATCGTTCGTCGCAATATGCTGCTTCCCTCCATGGCAGGCGCATATACTTGCTGACGCGCAGTACGTGGAGAGTGGCGATTCTATATCGCCCTCTCTGCGTGCAGCGGATTTCCCTTGACACAGATACCTGTCCATGCTATTCTATTATCAGAAAGTCTCTCTTCCTGTCTTACGGCAGTCGTATCTTATTTTTGCGCTTTGCAAAAGAGTTTCTTTCTAATATAGTTTTCAAGGACATTATTGCTACAAAGCAGTGATGTCCTTTTTATATATCCATGTAGAACACAGAATGTCCAAGTTGGACATTCAAAAATTTTCAAAAAAAGGAGAGTAATTATGGCTATTGACATGACAAAAGATTGGGTTGCGTATTCCTACGATGCTTCCCAGCACGAGCAGTTTCTTTCTGGGCTGGAAGATGTCCAGAAGGATACTACCGTTGAACCGGTAAAAACGAATGAGGTTTTATTTATGCCTCTGAGCAAAGTCCCCGAGGGTGAACTTGCTGAAGAAGCCCGTATGGATTCTGAAGCACCCAAAGTTACAGAGCTCCCGTTTGAGGGACGTCTTCCTATTGCCGTACATCTGGACGATGGCCGGTATTATTGCATCCGTCCATATCTCTGGAAGAACATCAAGCAGCATCACAAAGACAATGCGGCAATTCTTTCTGATATGGTCCATCGGGAGCATTGGGAAGAAGCGTGTGCTCACCTCAACATGAGCAAACCGTATCTGACTAAATCTGTCTTGATGATGGTACGAGGCGGCAAAATCTCCGGCTGGTTCTCTGAATTCAATTTCAATAAGAGCCAGCTGATGCAGGTACAGTTCGTCGAGGAATGTCTCGGTGAGCGGTTCCCTGATATGGTATTTGACAGCGGTGATATCAGCCATCTGTTCACTACGGCCAACTATCAATTGGGCGGCTCTATGTCTGAAACATACCATCGTCTTGGTATGGACGACTCCGTTGTGGCTGCCTATGCAGAAGCATGGGTGAAGGCAGGTGGCTCTGTTGAGGAACTGGAAACGGCGGTTCCCTATGCTCGCTTCTTGACGGGTGAGTCTGGGTTGACCAGCATTACGCTGGCTCCTTACCTCAAACTCAGAGACGGTCGTACGTTTTATCTCGGAGGTTCTCTTTCTGTGAACCACCGTGGTGAGGATAAGATGGTCTGGGGGAAGTTTGAGGAGTTCCCTGACAAGATTGCTGTGCTCTATCAGCGCGGTTTCTCCGGTCTGAAAGAACTGTGCGACCGCGTCATCCTCTATCCTGCCTCCTGCTTGACCCATGTTCTTAACAAGTTCCGTGCTACGGTTCCTGTTAAGGAAATGAAGGACTGCATCGAGGACTTCGAGATGTTTTACAATCCGGACAACCCAGAACTGACGTGCCGAGCCATCGACGTCTATAACGCTGTAAATGAACTCCTTGATGAGCTCGGCAGCAAGAATGGCCCGATGCGTCAGGTTCAGAACACGGAACTGATTGCCCGTCTCCTGGTTGATAACTGGGACGATTATGACAAAAAGACTCCGGCTAAGCTGTTCGGCAAACGTGAGGACACAAGCCCCAAAGAGATTGACTGGCTTTCCATCTAAGCAGCCAGCCCAAAACAAGTCACCCGGCCTTTCAATAGGTCGGGTGACTTCGCTTTTAATACAGCATTTTGTGATTTTATCGTTGTATTGTCGCAAGATATAGGAATATGCAGAAAGGAGAGTAATTACAAAGTGACTATTGAATGTACCCCGGAGCGAAAAGTGTTTCCATCCGATAAGGCAGACGAATTGGACTTCATGGTTTGCACATATCGGGCAAATGACTCGTCCGTTTTGCCAGAATGGTGTACAAGTCCGATATTTAAGGCAAAAGGCGTCATGCTCCCCTACACAAGAGGAGCGTCTGTCTGTTTGGAAGGTTCTACGTGGGATACATCGAAAGCTGAGCCCACATTTTGTGTCAAATCTTCGACATGGAACATGCCTGATACAAAGGAATCTCTTTTTCGATTCCTTATGGACCTTGACGGGTGCGATAAGGAATGTGCTGCGCGTATTGTCAATCTGAGTACGCCTAATGCACCAATGTCCAACTTGGACATTGACATGGAGCCTTTTGAGAAGGCTATCAAAAGCCCCTCTCTTGCTAAAAAGGTTTCTGAAGCATATGCTATTCGGCGGGCAAAGCGGGATGAATTTTTCTTCCTTCTTTCCAGAGCATCAAAAGATGTTTCTCCGTCTGTATGTGCAACTGCGGCAGTTGCTGCTCCGTCCATCGCTGATTTACAGATGCATTCCTTCCGGTATTGCATCGAAGGGCTTCTCCCCTACACAATGGCAAAGAAAATTGCCAAGGAGTTCGGAGTATCATATCGGTCAACGGATGGCATTAAAGCTGCTGTCATCGATGTTCTGAAACAATCGGAAGGTAGTTCTACAACCCGCATTTATGGCGAAGATACACCGTCTGGCAACACATATTGCCCTGTTCAAACTTGCCGTCTCAAAACAGCAAACATGGTTGGGTTACTTGAGAGTGACCCTAAAATCATGGCTGCTATCAAGGGAGTCATAGATGACGGATACTGCGTTGCCGTGAAAGGGAAATACCTTTACCGTGCAGCGACCTGCGATGCGGAATACGGCATTGCAGAGGAAGTCATTAGGCTCCTTGATTATAAGCCGGTTCAGAGGGACTATAAGGACGACATTTACTGCTTGGAGAATATCAAGCATATTCGCTTGGCCCCTGAGCAGCGAAATGCTGTAAAGGTTTCGTTGTCAAACGCAGTCACCCTGCTTATTGGTGGTCCCGGCACGGGCAAAACCACTATTGAGCAAGTCATTATCGAGGTCTACAAAAAGTACAATAAGGATAATGTTCTTCTGGTCGCACCTACCGGAAAAGCTGCTCGTCGTATGTCTGAATCGTGTGGGCTTCCCGCCTCAACGGTTCACAAAGCCTTGGGCGTTTCTGCGGGGCCTGAGGTCTTGAAGAGCGCCACTGTTCTGGATGCAGGGCTGATTCTGGTGGATGAAGCATCAATGCTTGATGCGCAGACCTGCTTCGCACTGTTCAAGGCTATCAAAGCAGGAACGCAGGTCGTCATCGTCGGTGACACAAACCAGCTCCCTTCTGTGGGTGCTGGAAATGTGCTTTACGAACTGATTGAGAGCCATGTCGTTCCAATTGCCCAGCTGGAAACCGTGTATCGGCAGAAAGCTGGGAGCACGATAGCCGTAAACTGTGCCCGCATCAAGCGAGGGGCAACCAACTTGGAGTATTCTGATACCTTCGTCCTTGAAATTGCAACCTCTCAGGAGGATGCAGTTGAAAAGGTGATGGCTGCTTACGACGAGGAACTCGCCAGAGGTCTTACAGCAGACGATATTTGTTTGTTGAGTCCCTATCGGCGGAGCACGCCAACAGGCGTAAACCAGATGAACCCAATTCTCCAGAAGAAATTCATTGCTCCTGAAACAGCGTCTATATCTTACGGGCGCAAAAAGTTCTTCCTTGGTGATAAGGTCATGTGCATGACCAATGGCGACGATGTTGCCAACGGCGACACGGGCTATATTACTGAGATTAAAGGAGGACGCTTTACTGTTGACTTTGGCGATGGGCGAACGGTCGAGTACGCTAAGAGCGCACTTCGTAATTTCGATTTGGCATACGCAATTAGCATCCATAAGTCGCAGGGTGCAGAGTTTAAAACCTGCATCATTGTTTTGATGGACGAGCATGCCAGTATGCTTAAACGGAATCTGATATATACCGCCGTATCGAGAGCTAAACAGAAGGTGTTTTTAATTTCTACGGTAAATGCGCTGGAAACAGCTATTCAAACGGAGGACGTAACACGCAGGCTGTCCCTTTTGGGCACCATCCTGCAAGAAAATATGCCGACCAAGATTTCATAATTCTCAAAGAAACAGGGGAATGTCCAACTTGGACATTCCCCTGTTTCTATTTTTTCTTGATTTCAAGCGTATATCCCATAGCTCCAAGAATTTTAAGAAATCTGTCGAGCCTGGGAGAACTTTTTCCCTGTTCAATTAAGGTGATGTTCCCATGGGAGCTAAGCCCCATCAATTCTGCCAGTTCCTTTTGCGACAGATATGACTCCTTCCGAATGGATACCATTTCGTGAATTAGACGCTGTGTTTCTTCCTGAGCGAAGGATTCCAGGGTCTCATTTGCCAAGTTCTTTCATCCCCTTGCAAATAGCAATACGCACCATTGCGGATAAGGTTGTACCATGCTCTTCCGCCAACCGTTTCAGTGCATCGACCGAAGCATCGGATAAAGTAACCGTCAGCAGATTTGAAACAGGGTATCTTAACTCTATTTCAGAAAGAGGGTCGATATAGACAGGAGACTTAAGATACTGGTCTACCAGAAACTGAATAACCGCTTGCCTGTCCCCTCCCTGCCCCATTTTCTCTGCGTAGAAGTCAATGGCTGAAAGCATTTGTGTAGAAAGACGTATTGCATTACTCCCCATCTGCAGTGTCCTCTCCAAGTCCAAGCATCCGGAGTTCGTTCTGCAGTGCAGTGAGAGCGGCCATCTGCTTCTCGATTTTCTTGAGGACTTTCTTTACATCCTTCTTGTTCAGTTGGACGGCATATGCTCCCTCAAGGGTTTTTCTAACGCCGGTAAACGCAGTGTCCAACATGGACATTCCTTCATCGATGGATGCCGGCTTGGGAAGGGATACGGTCTTTTCACCTTTCTTCTCTTTTACATCCGCATTATCAGAAGGAGCATCATTACTTGTGGGGATATCCTCACTTTCTATCGATGCGACAGATTCGCTGTTGGCCGCATTGCCTTTTTTCTCGTCAAGGTATCTTGCAGTCAGCGCATTGAAAAGAGCAAGGCTAAGTGGCTCTTCCCTATCCCAGTTATCAGAAATAAACTTCTGGCATGCGTCTTCGGTTTTTGCAACCTCATATGCCACGGTTGTAGCAATGAGCCCCTTGCGGAACGCAGGCATCATATCGGGATACAGAGAATCATGAATTTTTTTGAAGCGAGTAATTTCAGTATCACCGACACCCAAACGAGCCTTGGTCCGTTCTCTCACGTTCGGGATATCTTCGCCTGCTTCTCTGCGCTTAAGGGTGCATTCCTCAAAGCGGATAATCTCCATCATCCTGGAGTAATCGCTTTTAACGCGCTGCAGGTTGTCGAGAATCATCTTCTCAGTGTTCTCAAATTCACGGCCGGGTCGGGTTTCGCTATTGACAATGCACGGAACAGAGTCTGCATGCTTATAACCATACTTTTCCTTGGCCATATCGTTGGCGCTTAAACGGCGATGTCCGCCGATAATGATATAGCCTTCGTCCTCTGCCGGAATAACATTGAGCGGGGTCTGGATGCCTCTTTCGGCAATGTCTGCTGCGAGGGCATCAATTTCATCAATGTCGTAGACTTCATCTTCCTCCGGGTTCGTTCGAATCTCATTGCGAGGAATCCAGACAATTGGAACGCTTTTTAAAGCCTTTGCGCGGGTAACTTCATTGAACGCAGGGAGCTCATTCTCATCGTTTTCGATGTTGATTTTATTCTTTTCGAGAGCATCAGCTACGCTGAATTTCTTTCCCATATTTCAGTCCTTCCTTTCTACCAGATGTGAATGTCCAACTTGGACATTCAGTTTTTTACGTAAGGGGCTTCGGGATGCGGGAACGGAAGCCCAAGATATTCAGCGATAAAGTTATCATAATCCCGCGCGGCAACACAAGAGCGATTGAATTCGTGGATGCTCATGCGGGCAAAGCCGCTCTTCCTGACGTCAACAGATTCACGGATATAGGTTTGGAACTTGGGAGCGTCGGGCCCAAAGTCAATTTCGAGGCAATCCCGCCATACGCTATTGTTCTGGACACGAGACATCAACACGCCGCGAATGCAAACTCTCGGGTTGTACTTTTTCATTTCGGCAACAGTCGCTTTGACGCGCTGCACTGCATCAATGCAATCCTGGTTTGCGTCGCAGGGCACAATTACTTCCTTAGATGCAACGATAGCCGCACGAACGGCAATGGTTTCAGCTGCGGGGCAGTCGATAACGACATAGTCATAGTCTTTTTCGATTTTCTTGAGCTGGTCGCGCAGCTGACCAGCCTGGTCGCCCGTTGTATCATCAGCCATCATTTTATTTGCCTGTGCCAGCTTACGGTTTGCTCTGATAATATCAACGCCCTCGACATCTGTCGGTGTAATTCGTTCATTCGGGTCAGTCTCCGAGTCCACCAGAAGGTAAAACATGTCGCTGAGGCCCTTGTCCTTTACCAGCCCAAAGCTCGCGGTCAATCCGCAGTTTTCGTCGAGGTCCAGGCACAGGACTTTCTTGCCATAGTCAATAGCCATCTTGGTTGCAAAAGTCCGTGTAAGGGTTGTCTTAGAAATGCCACCCTTGTAATTCAGAAAAGTAATTACTTTCACGGCGCACAGCCTCCTTAAAATTTGATAAACTCATTATAGACTTTATGCGCCAACTTGTCAATACAAAACAGTCATAAAGAAGTGACTAAAATGTGTGCGACAATCTCTCTATTCCATTCTATCATAAGTCAGTCGAAAAATCGGGCGGATTTTGCAATCGCTGTTTCTCTTTTTCAAGCTTTGTAGAATGTCCAAGTTGGACATTCTACACTTAAGCCAAAATCCCGGTATTACCCTGCTCCTCAAAAATATTTTCTCTTACCCCTTGACTATTCCCTGCTTTATCCGTATACTGATACTTGTAAATGTCTCTCTTAATCGGTTTACCGATACGTCTCTTTCAGTGTGCCCCGGCATGCTTCGTTTCTTATTTTATATTGTTATCAAATGTCAGAGGATTCAGTTCTTCTGGCATTTTTTATATTTTATTTTAAAAGGAGAGTAATCATCATGACAAACATCAAAGAAATCATGGCAACCCACCCAAACACAAGCATTACCTTGGAAGTAGCTCCATTCTCTGATGCGCTGTGCAAAATCACTGCCTCTATCACGATTGATGAGAGAATGTCCAAGTTGGACATTCTCTCCGCTCAAACGCCGGAAGCTGTTGACGCCGGTAATCAGCGGGCTATCTCCCAGCTGCTGTCCATCCTCGGCATCACAACGCAGCAGGGTAATATCACCGTCCCCGGAGCATCTGTAAGTGATGCTGAAAGCAGCGAACCGCCGAAGGCAACCAAGCGTCGCAGCAAGAAGGGCGACGTAAAGGTCGAGCATAACGTTGTGGATGTGCCTACTGAGGACGCTCCCACAGAAGCAGGCCCGACTGAGGACATTCCTGCAGAGTCCGATAGCGTCCAGGATATTCCTGCCGCTGAGGATGAAGTACAGCCCAGCAGCGAAGAACCCAATGAGCCTGAGCCTGCAGCAATTGAGACGTCCATTTCTGGCGAAGAGCCCGAACCCAAAGGAGACGCTCCCATTGTTGGAGAGGCACCCGCAGAGGAACCCGTAGTAGCGTCCGAAAGCGATGAGGAGTTGGAAGCTAAGCGCGAGCATGCAAAAACCGTCCTTGTGGAGTTTTTGCCCGGCGTTAAGCCTTCCCCTCGTATGGCGTCCTTCGTTGGAAGCACCGTGTGGGAAATGCTCAAACAGAAGCGCTCCTTTGGCCCGGTTCTGCTGAAGAAGGCAAAGGATGGCGAACACTTCCTTACTCCTAAAGCAGAAGATGCTTTGCGCATCATCGTTGATATGCTGAAAGAGTAATACTTGCCAAAGGCCATAGGAGAATGTCCAACTTGGACATTCTCCTATTGTAGCTACCCCCGAGGAGGATGAAACCACATGGATGAGAAAAAAAGCAGAGCTTCTATAATCTCGTTGGCTGAAGCAGTCCGTCTTCTCAAGATTCACATAAGAGTCAGAGAAGATAGCCCGCTTGTACCGACTGATGTAGGGGTTCTAAACGTAGAATGCCCTGAATGCTATCAAAACCATTCCGGCAATCGCCTTACAATGAACCTCAATTTTGAGGAGAATGTATTTGGCTGCCCCCGTTGTGGCTTTTCAGGGGGGGTGTATAAGTACATTTCTTACTATACGCATTGGCCATATGCCGAAGTAGAATCTAAGGTCAGAGCCGGTTTGCTTGGGACGTTTACACCGTCCGACATTGATAGCTCCGGTCAGGATGATAGCGGGGAAGTCACAGACGTTTCGAATTACGGACGTCTTATTGCTCCCGTGCGACAGAGAGATGAAGTTTACTCTGCATTGCTGGAACTTCTATCCTTGGCCAGCGCTCACAGAGATAACCTGAGAAGCAGGGGACTATCCGATTCTCAAATCGATAAAATCGGATTCAAGTCGCTTACGCCGTTTACCGACCCTCTTGCCATTCCCAAAAAACTTATTGCTAAGGGGCTGGATTTAAGAGGTGTTCCCGGATTCGGTCTCTCTAAGAGTGGTCAATGGATTCTTGCTTCGCAGAAGAACGGCAGCGGCTTCCTCATTCCGAACCGCAATGCTATTGGCTGTATCCAAGGCTTTCAAATCAGATTCGATAATCCTGGTAAGAGTGGCAAATATGGATACTTCACCAGTGTCGGTCTACAGGCTGGCACCAGATGTCAACCATGGTGTTGCTGGGCAGGAGAGGACCTTCGCTCCAGAAGGCAGAAAGCTGATGCTGCGGGGCAGGGAAGTGCTTCTGTTACGCTAAAACCGTTTGATGTTCTCCTGATTGAAGGGCCACTGAAAGCGTACATCGTAAATGCAGTTACGGGGGCCAATCTGATTTCCGTCCCCGGAGTAAATGCGTTGAAGATGGTTTTCCAGCCACTGCAGGAAATGCTCCCACTTGGACTGCGTACGGTTTATATTGCATATGACATGGATGCCGAAACGAATTCGGATGTCAAGAAGCAGTTAAACCGGGTCCGAGAGAACCTTGATTCTCTCGGCATTCCGCAGAAGACCCTTGAGTGGGACCATGATTATAAGGGACTTGATGACTATGTAACTGGGTCACCAAACTTCCAAAAAATCTTGTCCTGCCGCAGAAAATGAGTGTACATTTCGGGAACAAGGTTGAGATTCCAGCCTTGTTCCTGAAATGTTCCGAACATTTCCATAAAATTGCTTGACTTGTTCCGAATTTGCGTGATAAAATGGCACACAGGAGGAGTAGAATCAATCCATTCCTTCCTTTGTGTGATGTTGGTAGTTTTTACTGCAATCGTCCAATATATGAGCGAAAATAGAAAACTACTATTGCAACGTGAGGAGGCAAGTATATGGGAGCAGAAACATCAAATCCCACGGCTTTGCATGGTCAACAAGGCTCAAATACTCCATCGGACGTAAGCAAGGATATGCTTGACGCTGAACAACTCGTCAAAGACTACCTTGTAAAATCCGGTTTGGTTGCTGAAGAAGGCTTTAGCAATGCCGATAGAGCAGAACGTATGAAAGAGCGCCGCAAGCAGAATTACTTAAACGTAGAGAGCCTGCTTAAGCAATATCGCAATTTGTCAAAGACCTACGACGTTTTCTTGGAAGATTTTGCGGCACAAATACAGAATGAGGCGCATATTGGAGAGGTTCCCAATCGAAGCAAGAACACTTTCTTTGCAGAGATTTCAGAACAGCTGCAATTGGTGGATGCTGCGGACGAACGTCGGTTCCGTCGTATTTACGCCCCGCAAATTGAAACAGGGAAGCGCATCGGAACAGCTCTTGACGCGCTCGATTTTGGGCTTAGAGTATTAGAGAAGCAAGACAAAGATGCGTATCTGTTGTTGCGCCGTGTCTATATTGATGGCGATGCAGCACCAACGATTCGCGATGTCATTTCCGAATTTGAACTCTCAGGGAACTCTGCCTACTATTCCAAAATTGACGTTGCAAGGAAAAAGCTGACCAAAGCCATCTTCGGTTTTGCATCCCGCCGCGCTGAATTGACAAGCATTCTGGTTTACCTGCGACAACAATCTGAGGATGAGGATTTTCCTGACTTCTGAAAATTTATCGGAACATTTCAGGAACAAACCGGAACAAAGTTGTAATTGATTTGGATGCAAAAGGTGGTATAATAGTATCGTGAATTTTTATAGGTTCACGCTCTACACTGCATTTTAAATATGTTTTTCGGAGAATGTCCAAGTTGGACATTCTCTTTTTTCATCCTTTTTTGCGGATGAACAGGCTGATTTGAAGATATGACAATGGTCATGTCCTCAAATGAGCTTGTTAAAGCTTGCTGAGGGAGAGGAGCCTCAAGCATGATTCTAACAACCTCACAACTAAATTTTACCTTTCGAAAGGAGCTTACAACCATGCGTGATTTTTTGAAGCGCTGCAAAAATGAACTGTATGGGCTGCAGGTTGACTTGATGCTTGACCTTCAGAAGCACAAGCAGATGCTGCAGACAACTTATGGTATTTCTGCTGGTGTTGGTGCTATTGCCGGCCTGGTGACAATGGCATGCGCTGATGATGGACTTTCCAAGTTCCAAACAAATGTTACTGCACAAATCACAAAAATTTATAGTGCAGCATTCGGCATTATCACTGCTATTGCGGCCCTGCTTCTTCTGATTGCATTCGCTATCAGAATGACAGGCGAACCGCAGAAAGCAGCTCAGGCAACGAACTGGATTACCAGAATTATTGTTACCTACATTGCCATCAACTGCATCGGTATGTTCTTTACGGTGATGAAGTCCATCACCGCTGGAATGAATACGAATAACCCGGCTCTTAACGGTACAACAACACAGACGCCCGCGCCTACTCCTGGTGCATGAGCAGCAACGGGACAATAAAAAACAAACAGCGGCCCAGGACTCCTCCTTGGGCCGCTGTTTACTTTAGTAGACGATGTTTCACGAAAAACGGTCAAAATCCCGTGAAACATTGCTGTTTAACACGAATTTTGACGGGCTGTGACTCCACGGGTTGTATGCGAAGGCAAATGCTTGGAAACCGTTGCAAACACTGGCTTTTTTAGACAACCTTAATATAGAAATCCTTTTTCAGAAAGGGGTGATTCTCCCCTATGGGGAAGATTTTTTCAGCAATTTTAGGAATCTTAGATGGAATCTGGGGTTTGTTCACCTCTGTAGCAGAAGCTGTCGTTGGATTGGGCTTGATGCCGTTGGTTTCGGCCATTTCCGTTTTACTCAATGTCATCATCAATGCAGTCTGCGAACTCATGCAAATCATGGGGGCCGCCATTGTAAAAGTGCTTGCAATCGATATAGGCTCCGGGAATAGTTTGTTTGAGTTATTTGTGGGTGAAATAGACTGGATATACCCATATATGCAAGCAATATCATGGGCCTTCATTTTTATGTTCATGGTGACAGCGCTGGTTAAGTGTATGGCATCTTCGAAAACCAACGAAACCCCGCTTCAAATTATCGGGTGTAGTGCAATGGCCTGTGTGTTTTCGGTGGGAGCCCCTACATTTATTATTGCTTTTGAACGAGTCTGCAATACGTTCTATACCGCGATTGTCTCTACTCAGTTCTCTGAAGAACTTGCCTTCAAAGGATTTGCGACTGCCGCAACAGATTATATCAAAGCAGGTGGGCTTGACAATTTCTTTGAGAAGCAGATGTCTGCCCTCATTGGATGTTTCCTCCTGATGCTCGTTATTTTCGCTGTTGCGTTCATGTTTATAAGATTTGTTACGGAACTTGTCCAGCGTTATATCGTTCTCGGTGCTCTCCTAATGACCAGTCCTTTGGCGTGCTGCCTTTTTGCAACGAAGGCAACCAGACAATCTTTTTTCGCGTGGATTAAAATGGTTGCCAGCACTCTATTGTTGCTTACGATAAACGTATTTTTTCTTGGCGCCTTTTTCAAAGCGCTTGCCGGCTTCTCTACAAATCTTGAAACGATGAAAGCGATGGCTCCCAATGCGGGCTCCGGCACTGGGGAACTGGTTCTTGTCTTTGTTTACAGCATATTGCTTGTCGGTATTTTGGAGGTAGGACAACGGATAGACTCTTACATGGGAACTCTGGGTGTAAGCACCGCCGAAACTGGTGCTATGTGCGTTTCGACAATGATGAACACTGCTCTGGCTATCGGTGTGATTGGTGCCGGCAGCAAGTCCCATCACCGTGGTCCTGTGCGGAAAACAGCTTCTTTTGTCGCGAACCGAGTTCAATCACATAAAGACCACGTTGAGGCCAAACGGGAAGCAGCCGGTGTTGCTGGTAGAACTATCCGCCAACACGGAGCAAAAAATGAAGCCACCAAGCATATTCAGGTCAATCCCGAAACGGGCCTTGCAACAGCTGCCAGTGTAAACAAAGCGGTCTTGAATATTGCAGCAGACACGACGATTCGCGGTCGACAGGTTGGGCAAACCGTAAAAACCGAAATGCAGGGCGTCCCTTCTAAGTTCATGTCCAAGTTGGATGCTAATAGCTGCGAATTGGCCAACGGTGTCATCACAATGAAAACAGTAAAAGATGCGCAGGGAAGAAACGCGACCGTATCTTTTGTGCCAAAGGAAGATGTCGAAAAATTTGGATGGAAGGGTGGACGCCCAGTAAAGCTTGGTGACCAAGAATACATCGGATTTGCAACAGGTGCAACTAAAGCAGAGTTTCTGTATGATAACCCGGCTGCACGAAAAGAGCTCGCTGACAAATATGGCGCAGATAGCATAGAGCAGCTTAAAGTCAATGGCGAGCGGTCCGGCGTATTTCGGACTGTTGTCAAAAGAAAGGATGGAACTCATGTCGTCACTGAATGGGCACCTGCCAGCAGTTATGTCCCGGATGCCGGCTTAGATGCTCAGTGTGTGACTTTAGGCGGTATGGACTATTGGAAGTACAAAATGTCCCTTCCTCTGGAGAAAGGGAAAACAAGTGAGGATAACGGCCATTTAGTATACCGCTGTCATGAGCCGCCTCCCCCGGATTCTGCTCCAAAGGATGGGCAGCATTGGTTCAATAGGCAATTTCCTGCGGTTGGAAATCTCGGATACGAGTATTCAGGTCATTCTGGTGACAATATCTTCATTCAGCGTGGAGACGAACGATATGTCATGTCCCCGGTTGCAAGTACAATTGTCAAAAGCACGAACCCCGAACATCCGACGGTTATTCAACGCGAGCCTGCGGCGAATGGTGCAGAATATTTTGTCCTCAAGGTGGATGATTTCAAGAAAGAAACCATCGATGCTGTGACTGAACAGAGAGACAAATTCTCGCTGTCTTCGCCTTTTGCCAGGCAAATTAGGCCGGATGAAGGGCCATTCATCGGCAGCTCATCAGGTTATGGCGAAGCGGATACTCCTAATCTTGTCAGAGAAGCTATGGCCGCGAAGCGAAATAAGAAAAAGTAAGAGGAGGCGAAAACCTTGGGCTATTTTTTTACGACCCTGTTAGAGACGTTGATACAAGCGATGGGTGGCGCTGCCGATATGTTGGGCGGTGGCGTACTTGAACTGCTGACGATTGATATTGGCACAGAGGGGTCTATATTTGGCAAGATTTTCGGAGCATTTGGTGAGTTCAGTGATTACTTCATCGTTATCTCTATGACTTTCCTTGCCATCAATATGTTTTGGCAACTGGCCAAGATTATGTTTTCACCGCAGGAATGCCAAGATACCCCTCTCGGCATTGTGGGAAGAAGTATAATGGGCGGTATTCTAATTTACGGAAGCAAAACTATTATTCTTGCGTTTGAAAACCTGTTCAATTCGATGTATACGTTCTTCTTGACAATGAATATTGACGGAGCTGATGTTGGCGCCTCGATTTCCTTTTCAAGTATCGGCAGTAAACTAACTGAAAATCTCTCTAATGGTTCTGGAACCCTGGGAATAGGTGCAACATTGCTCGTGTTTATCCTAATGCTCACAATGTGCTGGCAGTTCGCTATGTATATCGTTGAAGTAGTCGAGCGGTATATTGTGCTTGGTGTCTTGTACTATATGTCTCCTTTGGCATGTTCTATGGTTGGCAGTCGTTCCACATCAAGCATCTTTGGAGCATACGTACGCATGGTTGGCAGTCAACTATTGCTGATGCTTTGCAACGTCATTTTCTTCCGCCTGTTCCTCTCCGGATTTAATGGATTCGACCGCATCATTAACGACCCCGCGTTTAATAAATTGGCTGGAGCCGACGGAAACTCCGCTCTCCAAGCGGCAATGATTTGTTGGGCTTTCATGATGAACGGCATCCTGGTCATTGGCGCACGCATCGATAGTTATCTTGGGACCCTCGGATTAAGCGCGGCTCAAACTGGACGTGGCCTTGGGTCTGCCCTCGTTGCTTCTGCGCTCGGCGTCAAGCGTGTGCTTGGCACAGCCAGTGACGCACTTCGTGGAGGAGTTCGTGCAGGCAAAGCGGCTGCACCTTATGCAAAGTCAGGAGCTCAGAAGCTCGGCGGAGCATTTGGGCGTGCTTACAACCACACCATGGAGAAGAACAAGGATAAGCCTTTGGGTAAAGCGTTGTCGCATATCTCAAACAGCGTTTCCAACACTACCGGAGCCAAGGCGAAAATGGGCAAAGACGGTTTAGTTACGCCTTCTTCCATTATGAACAGAATGGATGGCAAAGCGAAAGCATCTCAATCCGCTGCATATAATGGAGCGAGCGCTGCAGCTTCTCTGCTCAAATCTTCTAATATGCCAAAAGGCGTATCGGACGGATTCGACAAGGCTTCGTTTAACACAGAACTCGGCGGAGCAACAATGAAATGGCGTGACCCCAAAACAGGACAAGTAGCTGATGTCTCTATTACCCCGTTGGACAAGTCTAACATCGACCCGAGCCGAGCACAGGGCCGTGCTTTCCAGGTAACAGATGAGAACGGTGTAAAGCGCGATATGTTTGCGTCAGCAACAGGTGCGGGGGCAGCTGCCTTTGCAACAAGCGACACCGCTATGGCAAAGGAAATGAAAGAGTTTGCGGCGCAGCCTGGGTGTACCGCAAAGGAGGTCGCTCCCGGCATCTGGCACACAACGGAAACCAATCCGGATACGGGTGCTGTAACGACTAAGGAATATGCGAGCGCCAGCATGTATCGACCGAATGTATCTATGAATTCTACCACAGAAGAACACGGCGGCGGTACATATCATGTCAGCGATATTTCTGCTGCTGCGGGCGGGCACATGACAGTAGACAATCCTGCACAATTTGCCAAGGGAGTTTCCGCGAAAGACTTCGGTACGCATTTACAAGCGGAATTTGGACAGGGAAGTAGTTTTGATTTCGATGCAGGGCAGGCTGCTCAATTTGCTGGGGGCTTGCAATTTACCACGCAAGATGGCAAGAGTTACATGGCCGCACCAACAGCCATGTATGACTTAAGTCAAGCAGCGCAAGCAAGTGGCTGTCACTGTGAAACGATAACGGCCCGGAACGGAGCGCAGTACAGTGCCATTGAAATACCCAAGAGTAGTGATGGCTCTGATTTGTTCGTAAAACGCTCAGGGGTCAAGAATGTTACAGGCCCATCTCAAGACATGGGCGTCTTCGCTACTCAGAAATTCTCGGCCAACGATTCGAGGGCTCAATTCCTCTATAAACAGAATCCGTATGCAGCGCAAGCACAAGAACGCAGAGCCACTGGGCGCAACAGCCGCAATCGTGGCAAACAATAACTTTTATTTCAATTCTTTTCGAGAAGAGAAGAGTGAATGTCCAACTTGGACATTCACTCTTCCTCTTTTTTATTCAAAATCAGAAAAAGGGAGGTAAAGTGAGATGCAAAACACGCAGATGTCAAACGACATGCAAGACAGTGCATCCCATGTCGCATCAGGCGCAAAAGCAGTCGGAAAATTTGCGAAAAAAGTACACACCAGCAAAATCGGTAAGGCTGCAAGAAAAGGCATTGCCACTGTCTGGAAGGCCCTTCCTTTATCCGTCAGATTGGGAATTATCGGAGTCCTTGGACTTATCGTCGTGTTCGCCGGGATAATGATGACCACGCCAGCACTTATCAGCAACGCAACACTACACCAGAATGACCCTGAGTCACTTTCTGACGGTCGTGACATTGGATACTATGGAACGGCTGAAGACGACGTAGAGTTGTTAAAATCCGTTTCTGAGGACGTAAATAAGGTCATCGGCGATGTGCTTGACGATAGCATGACTGCAGCTGAAAACAGCTTAAGTATTGCTGCTGATTTGAATGGCTGGACTCTCGATATGTCCGAGTATTCTCGCCCTACCGACTTACAATCTCAGCAGCAAATGCTCATGCTTTACAGTGAATACAGCGCTTCCGTTCACAATGAAATTACAGATGAAGCGTTCAATACATTCCAGCAGACTACTGCAAAAAAGGATATTGAAAAGAAACTTCGCTCTTTGATTCCACAAAAAAGCGAAACGTATCCCTATGGCAATAAACTAAACGGTGCCGATTTCAAGCGGAATGAAGACGGGTCGGTCTACATTAGGAAGGAGACCTATACCGGTGACGATGGGGTCGTGTATACGATTTACTATGTAATTCCTATCGTCTATGCACCAGATTACGAGCAAGTATCCGATGATGCCTTTTTGCCGGATGGCATTACCTCAGAATCGCCCTATGTCACCGAAGAAACTGACGATATTGAGGGCCTTTCAGAAGATGCAATTCTAAGCATCTACGGCACATACGGAGATGCAGCTATTCGAATGAGCCGCATCCTCGGTGAAATTCTCTATGGCGATGAGTTCTGGGATGACTTTATTTATGACTCCGCTCAGGACGGCGCAATCTTCGGACGAAGCAATCAGGATGTAGTAAATTTCGCTTTGGCTGAATATAAAGAGGGGCCTCATGTGGGCGGGCACAAGTATTGCGCAGACGCAGGTTGGCCTGATGGAACGCCTTGGTGTGCGCTATTTGTTAGTTATTGCATGAAGCAATGCGGGTATGTTTCTTCTGGTATATTTACGCCATCGGCCAGTTGTTCCGCGCTTCATAGTGATTTCATGCGCCGTGGCATTTGGCACTCAAGAGAGTCTGGATACATTCCAAAGGCGGGCGACGTAATTATCTTCCATTGGAAAGGGAAAAAAACTCCCTATAACCACACAGGCATTGTTGTATCCTGCGATGGGTCAACAGTGTACACTATTGAAGGAAATACAAGTAACCAAATTCACCCCAGAACATATCCTATTGGTTCTGCATCTATCGTAGGATACGGAACACCAAACTACCCAGAAATTGAAAGTTAGGAGGCAGACAATGCACCGTAAGGACACTTTCTTGAATAAGGCTTTATTAGTAGGCGTCAGTTCTGCAATCGCTTTTAGTACATTGGCCGGGTGCGGAGCAAACAAACATATCCGCATGGACGATTTGAAGGGGACATGGTTCAGTCAGGATGTTTCATTCAAACAAACCATCACATTCAACGATGACGAAACGTACACGACGGAAGCCTTTATTGAAGATGGAACTTATCAAATAAACAAGCAGACAGGGGAAGTAAAACTCGTTACGCCGGAGAGAAACGTCATTACCCTATACCCCGAGAAAGTAAACGACACGTGGGAATTAACCTATACAGGGAAAGAGTTCACAACCGTTGTTTTCTCCATGGATGAACCCCAATACGAGACTGGAGCAACAGTTGATGAAAACCCCTATATCTATATCGATTCTGACCGCAGCCGTTACATCATGGGCAGCGTTGCTCAATATCTTGAAAAAGGTCATTGGGTAAATGACAATGGGGAAGAAGTAAAAATATCGAAAGATTCCTGTCAAATCGGGAATGAACTCCCTATCGAATATGAGCTGCAAAGTGCAGATTCTCCTGAAAACGGAGTCTTTACATTTACGTGTTCCGGTGAAACTGGAACCTATCTCGGACGCCTTGTCATTGATTGTGATGATTGGGATGCCTATGATGTTAAAGGATATTCTCTGTCGCTGACGCTTAATGGAGAAACACTTTTTGAGGCTTATTCATCTGGAATTATTGAAGTAGAACAAATCGATTGATGAAAATTCATCCTGCAATTATTGCGGTCTTTTTAAAATTTTTTGCAATAGGAGTGTGATTTTATGGCGATGGAAGACGAAGCCAGACCTGAAATCTACTATATCCCGGAGAATTTTGAGGATGCCGGCGGCGTCCTTGGCGGACATTTTTCTACGCGAAATGCTATTGAACTTTGTGTGCTGTGTGGACCTCTCGCAGTTATCGAATATAAGATTTTCTTCGGCGGAGCACTCCACATCGGTATTCAGACCTCTATTATTATAATGCTCTTTACCATTGTGCCTCTGGCCGCTCTGGCAGCCTTTGGAATAGGAGGAGAGAGCCTTTCTCAAATACTTATGGCGTATATCCGGTTTTCCAGGAAACGTCGTAAGCTAAGCTACATTGAGTTCTCTGACCTGAAATCTGCTGCAGTTGAATCAATTACATTCGACATGATTCTCGACGCTTTTTCAGCAGGTGGTTTTAAAGGTATCAAGAAATTATTCCAAGACCACAAAGCAGCTATGGCAAATGCATCCACAATTACTGCCGAGGAAGAGGAAGATTTCGATAGGGATGAGGTCATCGAGGATGAAGAATTTGAAGCAGATGCTCCCGAAGTTACCGACTCGAATGGTCATAAATTCTCTAAGCCCAATATAAAACTTCCTAAAACTGAGCGCCGAAAAGCGCCCAAGAAGAAAGCGCAATTTATGGATTCCGCTTTAAAAGAAGTCCTTTTAAAGAAGTTCGAATTGGGCGAAGACGACGAAGAATATTGAACACGGCAAGCGGCAAGTATTTTATTCTTGCCGCTTTTATTTACAGGAGGTAGGCAACAATGGCAAAAAAAAAGCCCAAAACCAAAAAGGCCAAGCGTTCGCTTTTCTCAAAAGAAAAGAAAATAAAAGAACAGCCTGTAAAGGGCAACGGTGGTAAAAGCAGTAACGAAACTGCCAGCCATGATGAGCCCGCAAAAAAGGAATTCCCTGTCACCCCAGTGCAGGATGTTATCCCTATCAAGGAAATATATAGAGGCGTTATCGTAACAACTGATGGGCGCTACATAAAAATCCTTGAGGTTCTTCCCATTAACTTTACATTGAAGTCCTATGAAGAACAGGATAACATCATCCATCTTTTTGCAAGCTGGCTTCGCATTGCGCCGTCTTCTATGCAATTCAAAATTATTACACGGCGTGCAGATAGTTCTAATATTATCCAAAATATTGAGGACGCATCGGAAAAAGAAACTCAGCCTAAGTGTCGAGAGCTCATTGAGGACCACATTAAGTTTATCGAGCGTTTAAGCGGCACAGAAGCCCTTCAGCGTCGGTTCTTTCTCATCTTTGAATACGAAAACACCAGCATCAGAAAGAAGACCATAGACGACATTGCTGATGATGTTGAGGAAACCTGCCGCAAGGTACGAGGTGGACTCGGAGCGTGCGGGAATGAAGTTATCATCCCGACCGATGAGGATTACTTTATGGCGGAAATCCTCTATCTTTTCTACAATCGAAAGACCTGTATTGAAGAGCCTCTCGATAGCCGTATCATTCGTGTCACGAAAGATTACATGGCTATGCATGGACTCGTAGAGGGCGAAGACCCGTATCCTGACGTTCCTATCATCGACTATTTGGCTCCGAGAGGCATCGATTTCACGCATAAAAACTTTATGATTTGGGATGGACAGTATGTTGCCATGTACTACATTGAGAGTGCAGGATACCCGTCTCAAGTACATGGCGGATGGGTTTCATCTCTGTTTGAAGCCGGCGATGGTGTCGATGTTGATATTATTTTACGTAAGCTCAATAGAGCCCAGGTCAAGGATAAAGTCGCCCTAAAGCTGAAACTCAACCGCATTAAGGCAAGTGGAAGAAATGACACCGATACGGACTTTGAGGAAATCGAAGGAGCCATTTATTCCGCGCAATACATCAAGCAAGCACTCGCAAACGGTGAAGATTTCTACAACCTTTATACTATTATTACTGTTTCCGCTGATACCTACGAAGACCTGCAACGGCGGCAAGAAGACATCATGGACTATCTTTACTCCCGCGACATTACGGTAAAAGAAATCCATATGAGACTTGAAGACGCCTTCCAAGTATCTGCACCTTTACTGCAAAATCGCCAAGACCTTTTGCAGTTTGCAGAACGCAATGTAATGACTTTTGGTGCAGCAAGTTTCTTCCCGTTCTCGTCTGCAGAGATTTGCGATGAACACGGAATCGTCCTTGGAGTCAACAGAAGATATTCGTCTGTGGTCAATATGGATATCTTCAACTCGAAGAAATATAAGAATGCCAATATTGCTATACTCGGTACAACCGGCGCCGGAAAGACCTACACAGAGCTCCTGATGGCTATGCGCTTCCGTTACCAAGGCATTCAGGTATTCATTATTACCCCAGATAAGGCTCACGAAATTCAGCGTGTTTGTAACCACCTTGATGGCAGCTATATTACTATCAGCCCCGGCGCAAAAAGCTGTATTAACGTCATGGAAATCCGTCCGGTAGTCAATCCTATTGCTGAATATTTGGACGAGCAAGACTCTTATGAACAGCGCAGTTGGCTTACTCAGAAGGCAAGCCAGCTGCTTACTTTCTTCCATATTCTCATTCCTGACCTCACGAATGAAGAAGAGCAGCTGGTCGATGAAGCTATCATAAAGACATACAATGAATTCGGAATCACCCACAAAAACGACTCCGTTTATATCCCTGGAACCAAGAAGCTGAAGACAATGCCTATCATCGGGGACCTCTATGAAGTGCTTCGACAGAACGATGATACGCACAGAGTTGCAAATATTCTCGGCCGTTTTGTCACTGGTTCGGCGTCGAGTTTTAACCATCAGACCAATGTTGATTTGAATAATAAGTTCATTGTTTTTGACCTGGAAGACCTGCAAGGAACAATGAAAGCAGTTGGTATGTTTGTCTGTATGGACTATCTTTGGACGCGAATTAAGGAAAACCGTACCGAGAAAAAAGCCATTCTCATCGATGAGGGTTGGCAGCTAATTGGTGCTTCGAGTGATGTCCGCGCAGCAGATTTTGTGTACCGGATTTTCAAAATCATTCGTGGTTATGGCGGAAGTGCAATCTTCGCAACGCAAGATATTTCTGACTTGTTTGCATTCCAAGATGGTAAATATGGCAAAGCTATTATCTCCAACTCTAAGACCAAAATTGTTCTCGGGCTGGAATCACAAGAAGCAAAAGCGGTTCAAGAAGTTCTGCAACTCACAAAAAACGAGGTCCGCAACATCACGAATTTCAATCGCGGTGAAGGCCTTATCTGCGCAAACAACAACAAGGTTCCTGTGTTTATTCGCGCTTCCGAAATGGAAGACGAACTGATTACCACTGACCCGCAGCAGGTTAAAGCTATCGTTGAAAGACGTAAAGCGGAGAAGGAAAGGGAAGAGGCGGAAGAGAGAAGGAAAGCTGCAACATTCTCTGCAGTACAGTCTGCTCAGCGAGAAGTATCTTCACGTGATGGAGATGTTGGTGATGAACAGACATCAGATTTCGGAGCTGATAATAGCGTACCGGTTCAGCAGGGAAATACAGAAACGTTCGAGAAAGAACAGGTTCAAAATGCCATGGATGCAAAGATGTTGTCGCAAGCTATGGACCAACTTTCTGATTCCGTGATTGTACGAAATCCCGATGGAAGCATCGACAAATACGATGATGGACCCGCCCTTGTTAAGATGGACCAGGACAATTTCGATGAAGAAGTTGAAGTTTTTGACGACATACCATCATCCGTCAAGCACAATGAAGTGCCTGCTCAAAAGCAGGATAATCCTGCTAAACAGAGCAGGAAAAATGACCAATTCCTCGCTGGTGCTCCTGCAGATGAAGCCAACGAAGAAATAAAATCTGAAGAAGAGGAGGGGCCTTTCCGCTATGGAAATCATCCGCCTGCCCAGTTCTGATGTCGATACATTGGAAGGTGCAATACGTCATATGTTGAGCGTTTGCAATACTCTTCCCGGTGTTGCAATTAACGCATTTACTCAGAAGTTCGGGAAGATGCATGGCCACAATTTGCCGAATGATTTCGGCACAAACATTGTCATGCGGCAGCTTATCCGAGGCGGATGGGCATTCCGAACATCAGAGCATTTGTACTCTCTCAATCCACTTCTGAGGAGCAATCAGAAGGGGATTGATGCGTTCTGGGTGTTCATGGAACACATGCAGGACGTGGACCTTGCGACTGTTTATAAGCCGCAATTTGGTGAGCTCTGCTACATCAAGAACAACAGAATTTATTCTATTATCCGCTGCAAAGGTAACGGAGAAAAGGAACTTGCGATGGCTGCACAGAGAGAGCTTGTTCGTGAAAGACACATGCGGAGATACCCTAAAGACAAACTTCCTGACGAAAGATTTTTCTTTATTTTTTCGTCCAAAACAGCAATGGCAAACGCACCGTTCTTTTTAAAAACGCCATCGTTATACTGCTGCATTAAGTATGATGCACAGTGGGTTCCTCAGATTTTCTTTGCCGACCCAGTGCAGTTGCGAAACCTCGTTGCCCAAAAAGATAAGGGAGATATGCAATGAAAAAGCTGCCGTGCCACGACAAAATTGCTTACGAAATTCAGCGGTCCATTCAAACGTTTGGGCCGCTGACAGAGCAATCCCTCATGAAAAGATGCGCTCAAGTTGCTGAAGAAAGCGGGTGCAATTTTGACGTAGAATACTTCAATTTTATTTGCGCTGAAATGCAAAAGCACCGCTTCATACGTCGCTCAAAATCTGGTAGGATGATAAGTCTTGGTGGAGAACTCCAAAAGACCGGGATACTTCAAGACGCCTTTTGGGTCCTGATGGAATTTGCAAAAGATATTTCCTTTGACGAAATTTTGGACGGCCCAGCCCCTGCGCTTATCACGTTCTTCAGAAACGGAAACATCTATCATTTGATTACGGTTATCGGGGATGGGGCAGCAGAAATACATGCAGCAAAAGACCTTGAGAACGATACCGCGTCTATGCGCAACGGAAATTCCGAGACATCTGTGCTCGAAAAATTTATCTTTGTTGCGCCTTATTCTTTCAGAAAAGACATTGCAAAACAAGAATTACGTGGAGAAATTCTTGTTGCACACGTTGCTTATGAAAGAGATTTTGTTCCCAAATTATTCTTTGAAAGGATGTAACATAAGCCAAATATGAATCCGGAATATGAAGCAATTCACCGATTAAAAATAGCAAAAAGTCGAGTTTGATAGATGCAGAGATTATAAAAGCAGAAATCAGCGAAGAAAATCGTCTACATCGAGCCGTAATTGAAAGCGCATTTGCTGCCTCCATGGACACTGTTACTAATATTTCTTTTGCACTTGATGATTTAAAACCGCCAGAGCAACAGGTAAATTTCGAAGAACTTCCAATTAGTTTTTTCGATTTCGACGCTATATATAATGATGATTTTGGATTTCATTTTAGGTTTTCAAGATTGCCTAACTTGAAAACGAAGAGCAGTGTATCTTCATTGTCCGAGAGATTTGTCATTGAAGTGGGTAAGAAAGTTGAAGACATAAAGCCATCTGATTTTGTTCAAATGAATGATGCACACATAATTTTTGTGTCCCATTTTGCAAAAAAAGGCCCTCATAATTCGCTTTATTTCGACAATGATAACTTGGCAATTAAAGCTATCCTTGACGCAATTGTTCCTCTTGTTTGCTTCGATGACGCAAGCAGATATTGCGACAACCATTACATTTCACAGGACGATGTGCGCGAATACACAGAGCTTTTCGTTATCAAAAAATCGTGTTTAAAAGCATGGGCGCGAAGCAATTCGCGCCTTGATTTTGCTAAGGCGGTTCTATAAATTTTGGCAACAAAAGCCACCAGAAAATGGGGTCGAAAAATCGAAAAAATTCGCAGGTAAAAAGTGCGAATTTTTTCGATTTTTTCACCTTCAAAAAATTCGCACTTTTTTGCAGGCTGAAAGCCTTGAAATTTCAACGTTTTTAGTCATTTTAGGGGAGCTATTTCCGAAAGGGTGAGATAGTCGTGTCGGAAAAAGGACAGAAAATCAGCGATTTTACGACAAGACTGACCGACCTCGAAAAGTCAGTCGTCTGTAACATGGCAACGTCCATTAGGACAAGCCGTTCCGTTCTTCATATATACGGAAAAATAAACTCTTCTCAAACACGCTGTGTAAATCGGCTTAAAGAGAAAAAAATCATTAAAGAACTTCCATCCGGCTTCATTTACACGTTTACAAAACAGGGGATTGATTTACTGGAACGAGACTACCATGACTGGTATGAGTTCTATATGCGCTATACAAGCAACAATCGTCCAGGCGGAACAGAAACACACAAAGCGGCATCGATAAGAATAAGTGAACTTATTGCAATGATGCAGGTATGCGACATAAAAATAGGGCCGCAAAAAACTAACCCATATGAATTATTCGAAGGAAAGCCTAAAAACAACCCGCAAGATAACGTATTCTATTTGATGAAAGAGTTGAAGTTCGAAAAGAATCAGCGTGAAGCAAGAACGTCAACATCGAGAGCATCTGGCATTATTTTCTCAAGAGGAATAAATGCATTAACATATAACTGCTATGACACCCCAATGAATTTCCACCGCAAATGTGAAAGAGAAACAGCAATTCATATGATAGGTTTTTACAAAAGCCTTTTTTCAGGAGAAAAGAAAGGTGAAATTAAAGAGGCAATCCTTTTTTCAAAAGATGATAATTCTGCATTCAGAATTATTAACATAAACAAAGGCGGACGAATGATAGGAGATGCCATTAAATCAAAAAATGCAATAGGATTAACATTCCGATATATCCCGATTAGTACAACTGGAACTGAATACTTAAAGCGAATCACTGACTTTACAGAAAGCGCTATTAAAACAAGTCTATTTACTGAACAAGAAATAGCAGCTGCACAAGAACGCGGTATTGGGGATGCCATTATTGGAAAACTCATATGCTATGAGTTTGTGTCGTGCAATATTTCAAAAGTAATGAACGCATTTAATATTCACAAGGGGCACATTCATGAAATTGGTTTTGTCATTGATTCAAGACAAATAGAAATGTTCCGGCTTCTACAAAGAGATTGCGGGGAAAAAATGAACGTTCGTAAACTAAGCCCCGAAGATATAAACAAGAGGCTTTACGGAAAGGAGAAAATTCTTCAATGATAAATCCATTTAAGTCGTCGAAATTCAAGCGAAACAAGGAGAAGTTCCTTGCGATTTTTGGAGCAGTTATTCTCATCACGTTCTGGCTTGCTGGCTACCTTGCACAGTTCTCAATGGATGCATTTCTATCTGATGAAGCACATCAAACATGGAATCCATTTGTTTGTATTCCTGCTGCAATTGCAAATCCGCAAGTGCTGGGTGTATTCCTATTGATATATATCTGCATTGGATTTTGGGCATATCTCAAATATCGAGACACCCATCGAATTGATACAGAAGCAGATGAACGCGGCTTCGATATGGAAAAGAGTGGTGTTTACGGAACATCGTCTTTGATGAAAGAAGACGAGATAAAAGAGTTTCTGGAAGTGGAGCCGGTCGAACGAACAACAGGAACTATTCTTGGACGTCTTCCTGATGAAAACGGGAAAGGTGCCGTGGTAAGTGTATCGCCGGATGGAAGGCATTACAAATATGATGCGTTAGGTCGCATGGCTATGAAACGCACGCCACAGGGTCCTGTTCCAATTCGCGAGAAATTCAAATCGAACACGAACAAACACATCATGGTTTGCGGCGCATCTGGTTGCGGCAAATCATTTTGTTTTGCTCGTCCTGCAATCTTTCAAGCATTCAAACGTAGAGAGTCCGTTGTTATCACAGACCCTAAAGGCGAACTTTATTGTGATACTGCTAAGTACGCTGAAGCTATGGGGTACACGGTAAAGATTTTCAATCTCTTTTATCTTCCAGGCAGTGATTCTTGGGATTGCCTTGCTGAACTAAAAGGTTCTGCACAAGTCGGTATCGAAGCGCAAAAGTTTTGTCACATCATCATTGAAAACACGGGGGACCCTAATGCAAAGGGCGGAGGGGACCCTGTTTATGAAAATGCAGAAGAGAGTTTGCTGACGGCTTTGGTCCTTTATGTATTAACTGCCCCTCTGTATGATGGAGAACAAACTCTTGGAGCTGTCGCAACATTGCTGCAGTCACCGGAAGAAGACCTCGCAACGAAGTTCAATGCCCTCGGAGAAGACAAAGCTGCAAAACGTTCTTGGAATACATACATCGGGGCCTCACCAAACCTAAGAGGAAACATCAAATTGGGTTTGGCTGCAAGATTGAAAGTGCTTCAAGACGAAACGGTTCGTCAGGTAACAGGCTTCCCAGACATTGACCTAACCCTTCCGGGAAAAGCACCGTGTGCGTATTACGTTATCATGCCGGTCATGCATTCGACATACCGTTTCATTTCTTCGCTTTTCTTTTCCTGCTTAATTGATAAGTTATTTGAATATTCGTTGCAGCAAAAGGACCAAGCACTTCCTGTTCCAGTAAACATCATTATGGACGAGTTTATTGCAATCGGGCAAATTCCTGATTTCGAGAAAAAGCTGGCAACCGTTCGCTCTGCAAAAATTTCAATAGCTATGATTTTCCAAAATCTCGCCCAGCTTGAGCAAGAATATCCAGACAATCTGTGGGAGTCATTGTTCTCTAACTGCTCAACATTTATCTGTCTTGCTTGTAATGACATGACAACGGCTGAATACTTAGCAAAGAGAAGTGGCATTGGAACAGTTGCTCTCGAAAATTTGCGTGTTGATAAACCTGTGATTGATTTCGCGGCAGCGCCTGCACAAATATCGCACACATACTCAACAGGAGAACGTGCGGTAATGCAGGAAGCAGAGATTATTAAGCTGGCATCGCAGAACAGAGTCCTTGTCTGCCCTGCTGGTGGTGATGTCTTTGTCTTGGAAAAATTCCCTTATACGGACTTGGTAGACCCATCAAAGCTGGAGCAAGTAAACATGGTAGACCACGTTCCTGCATGGACGCTCATTACGCAAAAACAGTATACCAATGAACCTCAACCACAAAACATCGAAGGCAGCTACACGAGAAAATCACATCAAAATATTCAACAGGAACCGATACCGCAAGGGGGCGATGTTCCGCCAGTGAAAGAAACATCGACAGCAAACCAGACTACTAATATCCCACAGGAAAAGCAACAAACGGACGATGAAGATTTCGAAGACTTTGATGACCCCGTAGAAAGTCAGGCTCCCAGCAATTCGAATGCAGTCCCATCGTCAAAAGACCTTATTGATGATTTCTAATAATGTTTCATCAGCAGACACTTGATTTTATCGAGTGTCTTTTTTGTTTTGTCAAAAATGGCTTGACCCGCCTTTTTGAAATATATTTTACACAGGAGGTACAACTATGGAATTCAACAAGGACATGCTGTCCGCGCAGGACGTCCAGGAGCAGGAAGCCCCCGAAGTTGCTCCGATGGTATCGTCTGAGGACGAGGCTCTTTCTATTGAGCTTGCTCAAGAGAAAGCAGCGTCTGTTCAGCAGACGAAGGAAAGAAAGAGTGGCAAAGCATCAGGCCCCAGAGCAGTACCCGGTCATTTCTTGGCTCGTCGCAGCGGAATGATTCACAGTGCTTCTGGCCGTACCGACTACGAGGATGAAGCCGAGGTCCAACGCAAGCGTGCGCTGCTGGACATTTTCCAATCTTACAACCGCAAGCGCCGCTTGACTGGCACAGTCAAAGGCGTAAAGCCTGTTTTCAAGCGTGGAACTGGACATGACGATGATATGCCCTATTATGTCGTTGTGGCATATGGTCCTTACCAGGTCTACATCCCCGACACAAAGTTTACGGAAATGTCTCCCGAAACGGTTCTGGCCATTTATCGCCAGCGCGACCCCAACTGCACCATGGCCAATGCAATGAAGATTTACCTGCAGTCTCGAATCAACGCGCAGGTCGAATTCGTCGTGACCGACCTGCCGAACGACGGTTCGCAGGATGAACGCGAGAGCACTCTCGTCGGCGGCGACAGAGCAGAAGCCATGTACCGTAGTCGTGTAAACTACTGGTTTGGAAAACAGAACAATGGGGCTGACCTCATCAATGAAGGTGACATCGCCATGGCTCGTATCATTTGTACATCCAGACAGGCCATCCGCGTTGAACTCTTCGGCGTTGAAACGTCCATCCGCGCCCGCGAACTGTCATGGTCTATGATTCAGGACGTTGCTGAGAATGATAAGTTCCAGGCAGGTAAGGAAATTAAGATTCTGATTACCAGTATCACCCGCAATGAAGCAGACTACTCTGTTGAGTTCACTGCTTCTGTAAAGCGTGCCGACCCCGACCCCCGTATCGCAGGACTGCGGCTCTATTCTGACTTCGGCGTCTATCTGGGCACTATCCGTTACATCGAGCCGCCCTCTGCTGAAACACGTAGCCGTGGCGGCGTGTTTGTTGAGCTGGACGAAGGCGTTCAGTGCATGTGCCCATTCCCTAACGGAACCGTTCCACCTTCTCGCGGTTGCAAGTGCTATGTCTTCATCACTAACCACGATGATGAAAAGCTCTATCTCTACGGGCGTATCACGCATATTATCACTCAGAGACAGTCCTAATTTTTTATTCCTTCGCCAAAATGACCCGATGCGGGTTGCGGGCCATTATTTCGTTGTGTTATAATCCATCATAAAGAAAGGGATTTCCCGTGAAAGGATGGATATATACAATGAAACTGATTATTTTTATCGCAGCAGCTCTCATCATTTACGGAGGTTTTGTGTTCCATTTCGTTCACCAGTATCAGCTGGCCGAAACTCAGCAGGATAAGAAAAACTGTATGCTTGGTCAGATGCTGTTTGCTTTGACCTTATTCTTTGGCGTTCTTATCTGGAAGGTCACTGAACTGTCCATTCAGGGAGTATTGCCCTTGCTGTAACACAATTCCATCGTTAACGCAAAGGAGCAGTTCCGTCTCGTGAAAACATGAGGCGGAGCTGCTCCTTCTTCATTGCAGCAACTATTGGAATCTCAGAGACATTCTCTTTAGCATATATCGCAAAAATTAAAAATAGGGAAAGGACGGTACGTTGTGACAAGACCTGATTTTATCAGAGAAGCATTTGCTATTTTTAGAAGCGACTTTTGCGAAGCCGGCAGGAAAATGCTGATGCTTTCATCAGACCCAGACTTATTTTTAAGAGACGATTTTCTCACGGTTATGTCATTCGTTGAGTTGCAAACGGTCCCGTTTCACACAACAAAAGTTTTTGCAGACTCGCCTGTATACGTAGTCGAGAATAGTGGCGCTCTTTATTCTTTCATTCGCCTACAAACAGGGAAGAAGATGGCGCCAAAAGAAACTGCAAATGAAATATCAAAGTTGGGCGATTACATGGCGTTTCAGTTTACTTCATGTACGCAAAACCAACACAGAAATCTTGTGGTTGAAAAAGCATACGAAGAACTTTCGCAATCGATAGGCAATAGCATTTATACAATACTCAGGCACACACCAGTTCGCTTTATCTTCATCCCGGCAAAAAGCAATAATCTCAAAGATGCAACCATATACACCCAGACAAATAAATCAGGGCGCACCCGCGTGTACAATATTGCCATTCCTTTTTCTTCGGATGCTTCGCAGGTAGAAACGATAAGTGCAACGCTGGCGGCCTGCATTGCTGATAAAATCGCAGAACTTCCGCAAGCGGATGATTACATCAAGAGAATCATTGATAATCCTCCAATAAATGTAAAACCTAAAAGCGTATATGCTCCATCAATTTCTTTCTTCAGGCAGGTCAACGAAGGCGAAACAAACAAGGAAGCAAAGCATTCGTTAGAACGTACCTCTAAATTTTATCGCGCCATCATCCATGACATTGCTTCAAATGATGAGTCCATACCGCAAGAGCGGAACAAACTATCTCTATTTTTGAATTCCTTGTCCAACGAACCGGCTATCCTTTGAGCATTGTCCAACTTGGACATTCCTCAATTACTGTCACCCAAGCGCTCCCTCGTAGAACCAACAAGCTCTCGTCATAGAACCAACGCCACTTCCACAACCAACTCGTTCATACCACGTCAGTCCTATACACCCCAATTCACAGAACTCACTCGTTAACCCAACGGAAACAACCATCTCCGTCGATGCCACATCCCTGCCAATAATCCGTCTGCTCATTATGCTCATTGTTTCTCTTGGGAACAGCCATTAAAGTCAGGGCTCCGTATTGGCCCATCAACAGCACAAGCATCTGGGAAGTGGCTCTATGTCCATTACCAATTCCCTCCGGAAGATATACCTCCTGCCATTAGGGCATCCCCCCTGACGAAACTACATTCAACATCCGATGGACACTTCCTCTCAGTATAGCCATATTGCGTTCTGCCTGGCTATTCCGGTATATAAGCCATTGCAACTTATAGGATGGATTGTGCGCCCTGTGCGCCCAATGAACTATCTGTCGATAGGCTGTCTTTATGTACTGTCGTTCGTATATCGAGACTTCCTGTACCCTTGTGTTATTGCTCTGGGATGTCATTTTGCCTGTCATAAAGGGCCTTCCGAAAGAAACGCATTCAACACGTTCGATGCCTGCCATTTATATGCAGCGACAAAGATGTGCGATACAACCCGTGGCATGCGCAATAGATTTTCCCGGATATGAGACGGGGCAAAGAAGCTACGTGAGCAAGGTGAACCGTGCGGAAACGAAGCAGAAGGCGCACGGGCAGCAACGAAGAAACGAAAGACGCTGTGGAAGGATGCCTCGATGCAAGCAGACGCACGAAATCGAGCAATATGCAGAACAGACATACACGGCAGCCTCCAGTTATATACGTTCGGTATATTGGCAACACCCCATCTCCTGCGGGGTAGCCCAAGGGATATTGCTCCTTAACACGGCGCCGGCATGACACTCCGAGTGCTTGGCTTTCTATCATAGGGCAGGGGATTGCTCATACGCCAACCAAAGCCAGAGGTGTATTGCCCACCATGCGGAGATGGACTACATCCTCCGCCATAGGCATCCGTTCAGAACAAACTCTCACTTCGAGCCAATTCTCCAGAACTAAGCCATGCACCGTTCGGTTCTGCACTATCTCCGCCGACGTGATTCCAGAACCAACAACCATCGCCCTGTTTTGTTCTTCCTCTGGAACATCCACCACTTATTAACCCCATCTCATAGCCTTGGCTGCCTTTATTTCATTCGTCATAACACAAGGCGTACCATCTCTGTCGCTTTCAACTCGTCATCACAGAGAGACATTCATCAAAACAGCGCTCTCCGAATGGTTCGTCTGCGCCGGAGTCGTGTCGTGTACGCAATGCCGCTGCTCTATAGGGAAGATGCTCTTTAAGCCCACAAGGCATCACTGCTATAAGAAATTAACTGCATATATCCCAGATACAATAGTGCCATGAGAGGAAGCAGGCAGCCTATTGCTTTATCCATCTACACGCAGCACAAGGGAAAATCACATTCCAATGACAATCCTGTGCTGGCAAAATTGCTCTGGAGACCCTGTAAGCGCCGTGGAGATGCTCGGAGGTATTTCTTGGCGGAGATGGCCTTACAATTCGTTACAGGGCATCCTGTGGGCTTCTGGGAGGGTTCTTTACACTTGCGTTAAGAGCTATCTCTACATATGCATGAGAAATACACCGCTTCATACGGCTCACCTATATGCGCTGCGCCTATGCTTTTTCTGTAGGTAGACTGCCACCATATAGCAGGAAAGGGGAGGGCAGAGGACACTCCTTCGGCAGATGCCCAATGGACAAACGCCAGCCATATATCATACTGGCATGCCCCTTACAGTAGAACCAATAGAAACACCGGCATCAGGTCCTGACGTTCGTAGCCATGCACATACACACCGCCAGACATCATTTCCATTCGGAGATGGGTATGTGCTTGTTTACGCCAACGGCAGGAAATATCCGTGATGACTGCTTTGTCGAATTCTAACACAGTGAATAGCTCGATGACTTCCATGCCAGAGTACGTGAAATGCCCATCCCAGCCTGCCATCAGATTGTTGCCCCTTGTTTTGCTGAATTTTTTGCAAAACAAGGGGCATTTTTTTGTTTCTATGGGATTTGTGGCGGCGGAGGTGCTCTCAGCTGCGTCCTTTCACCGATGTCAAGCGTCAGTTCTGGTACTTGGCACCCGACTTCCGCCGCCGTCTACCTTTTTCTGTACATTTCTCCAGAACTGAATGATAGACACAATTTTTGATGAGGTTAATTTGAGGGACACCTCGGAGATGACCTTTATATTTCGCTAAGTGCGCCAAACGATGTGTCAGTTCTGACACTTGACAGTCGTCTGTCCCTTGTATCCCGTTATTTTGCCAATCCATCTCCGCTGCGAGGGTAGCTGCCGGCGACAGAGACTCTGCCCATCACTCCGTTCTGCAAAGAGGCTCTCGTCCATATTGCCTTCGTGTCCACCCATCTATGTGTTCATTCTGTTCAACGCCAATGCCTACCCGTACCACATAGGTCACACACCAGCTGGTGCCTTCATATGGGGCAGCAAGCCCCCATCTCCGCTGGTTCCGACAGTAGGAGGGGCGTTACTGCCCTGCAGCAGCTATCTCTGCATACGCTGCGTAGGAGGAGCATCGACCAGTCCAGTGCAATTCTGCATCCTCATGGTGCATAGCTGCCCTTGACGAATGATATAGGCGTTGTACGGGAAGTTTACTCATGCCTGTCAAAAGCAGAAATGGGTATTCACCGCGAGAGGCCTCCGGAGGCGCTACGACCGTCATCTTCGTTTTATGGCAGGATGTGAAGGGATAACTCCACCGTCAGGTACTAACGAAACCTACGGCCCGTTATGCTCCGATGAAAGTACAGGAATGGCTTCACATAGGTCAGGTCTGAATCAGGCGTTATCACGCCTCTTGCAGCGCAGGAAGGCCTATGATGGCTGTGCCGGTGTAGGAGGGGGTGTCTGGCCGTAGTAACGGCGATGAGTGCAAATCTGCACCGTGAGAGAGCACTTCTGCACTTGACAACGATGCCGGCGTCCCTAATGTGCCAGTTTTGACACTTGACAAGCGCCAGACCCGCATGAGCATCTCTACCCATCTCCGCAGGGAAGAAGGGAGATAGCAATAGCTAATACGATTGAGTGTCAAGAGCAGTTCTGCTCTGCTACAGGGCACATCTGCGCCATCAGAGGGCAATCCTGCACTTGACATTGGTGACATCCGTACCCTGATGTGACAGTTCTGGTACTTGACAGGCAATCTCTCCACATGAGGTTCTCGTTCCATATCCGCCAGGAGGAAATGGGCAGAAGCAGCTGATTCGACTGGTGTGTCAAGGGCAGTCCTGCACTACTACAGAGCATATCTGCACCCTAATAGTGCGTTCATGCCCTTGACATTGGAAGGAGCCTTCGCACGCACTTCCATACGCCGTGTCACTACACGCACGCATGCAGTGTTGTCGCTGCCTATATTGCGGGGATGCACGCGGCGGAAAGATTGGCCACGGCGGAGATGGGCTGCCCACATACCCCCTTTCGTTCAGAACTAACCCATGTTTTCGAGCCAATTTCTCAGAACCAAGCCATATCCTACTTAGTTCTGAAGCAATCTCCGTTGATACAGTGGCTTCCCTTTGGTTCTGAAGAAGCATCTCCTTCGGAGGAACACCTCTTACCCCCAATAAAGTGCCATCACACCCTTCATGTTGCTCCGAAGCACCCGCAGAATACTGCTTCAACCGTTTATTGGAGATGCCTGCCATTCCTTTGGGGCTACCCCCATCATTCCTCTCTGCCTTTATGACGATGGTAATTGCGGCGAGACATGCCATAATCATTATGACATCGCGTTTATTTGCTGCGCCACGCTATTGCAATTCATGCACCCGCTGAAGAACTTTTTCATTCTGTTGCATTTTCACATCCTCAAAACACTTGACAAGGAACTATCCTTCCTACATGGAGAACTCATGATACCTTTGCAGCAAGGCAGCGATAGGGATTTGCGGACATAAGACCTCGAAGTATCTACGGGCGATTTTGTATGTCTCGGCAGGGCACGTCATTGATTCTGGACATAAGAAAAGCGCCCTGTGATAACAGAGCGCCAAAGTCGATGTAATTTTTAAAAGAATCATTTAATAGATTTCTAATTATCTCTTTAGATGTTCTTATATGCCGGTATAG
>ENA-ORSL01000277-ORSL01000277.1-human-gut-metagenome-genome-assembly--contig:-NODE-277-length-61407-cov-5.831106_pt1 | contig 61407 bp, 58 predicted proteins | sample MGYA00242190_ERZ509157 | MGnify/ENA primary metagenome ERZ509157 (study PRJEB26280, sample SAMEA2338664) | human gut metagenome | biome: human gut; feature: human-associated habitat; material: faeces... | reverse complement strand
CTGGACACCCTGATTAAGAGTCAGGTGCTCTACCAACTGAGCTAAAGGTGCATATTTTTTAGAACGGAAATATTATAACCGATTCCGTTCCGTTTTGCAAGACCTTTTTTCAAAAAATGGCGGATTTTCTGAAAAAGCATAAGGCGTCCGGTCGGGCCGGACGCCTTATGAGAAGATGGGTCAATGCTCACGGGAGCGCTGGATCAGGTTCACCACCAGCATCACCGCGGCGTACAGCACACCGGCGATGGCCCAGATGAACCAACTGTACCGCGCCTGGCCGTTGCCGGAGGGGCCGAAGGTGTACCACATGAAGATAGCCGTCACCAGCAGCCAGTAGATGGTGCTGATCGCGCCCTTGACGCCGCGGCGGGATTTCTGCTGGCGGGTATAGCCGCCCTCCTCCAGCAGCCGCTCCATGGAGGCGTGGATGGTGCCGCCATAGGTGAAGGCCACGCAGCCGATACCGGCGATGATCAGCAGCAGGCACACCGCCGCCACATAGACGACGTCGGCGGTCTCTATGCACATGGAGACGAATAGCGGCACCGCCGACAGGATGCACAGCACCGTGCCGGTGATATTCAGCCGGGAGTAGGTGTTGGCGAAGTCCTGCATGCGCTCCTTCACCATGCCGCTGACGCCGTACTCCGTCTCGAAGGGTTCTTCCTCCAGAAAGGCGAAGTCCCGTACCCTGGCCGAGCAGGTGAGGAACAGCGCCACGCCGATGGCCACCAGCACCAGCAGCCCGCACAGGCCGATGCCGGACGCGGCATTTTCGGAGATGCCGAAGCGGGACACCTCGCTCATGGCGGCCAGTATCAGCAGCGCCACGGGGGAGATGATGCACAGGAAGGTGGCCAGTGCCATCTTCGGCGCGGCGGCACGGCGCAGCGCCAGATAGGCGGAGGCCTCCTCCATGGTGACCCGCCGCAGGGGCGGCTCGTCCATGGGTTCGCTCTGGGTATGCTCCTCGATCTCCAGCTCGTCCTTCAGCAGGAAGTCGGTGGTGACACCAAACAGGCGGCTCATCTGCACCACCTTATCCATATCGGGGATGGACTGTGCGCCCTCCCACTTGGAGACCGACTGGCGGCTGATGTTCAGCCGGGCGGCCAGCTCCTCCTGGGACCAGCCGGCCTTCTTCCGCAATGCCATGATTTTGTCCGCTAAGATCATAATGGGATCCTCCTGAAAAATTGATACGCGCCGAGGCGCTTTTGTTGTGGATAGCATACCTGATCTTGCGTTTGCATACCAGAAAGCGGGCTTGGAGATCTGTCAACCAGCGGTTGCGTTTGGGGGAAAACCCGCTATTTTCGGGCGATTTCCCGGAAAAAGGCCAGTGCTTCGGCCTGAAAAGCCTCCGGCGCTGCGGCGGTGTTCACCAGCACGTCGGTGCAGTGGGTGCGGTAGAAAGCATCGTCCTTCTGGGCGGCCACCCGCAGCCGGGCGTATTCCTCGGTGATGCCGTCGCGGGCCATGATGCGGCGGACGCGATCCTCCGCCGGAGCGATGACCGCCAGCGTCCGGTCGCAGAGCTGCGAGAGGCCGGACTCCACCAGATTGATGGCATCGATGCCCATGATGGGGGCGGGGGAGAGGGCCATCCGACGCGCCAGCTCACGGGGGAGCTGGTCATAGATGATGGCGTTGAGCCGGTCCAGCTGTGCCGCGTCGCCGAACACCAGGGTGCCCAGCTTCTGCCGGTCAAGCTGGCCGTCAGGGGTGAACACATCGCCAAAGGCGGCGGTGATGGCGCGGCGCAGGCCGCCGTCGGTGCGCAGCATCTCGTGATAGATGGCGTCACAGTCCAGCACGCAGCCGCCCAACTGCTCCAGCGCCCGCAGGGCGCTGGTCTTGCCTGCGCCGGTGGGGCCGGTGATGCCCACCACCAGCGGGCGGGGCGCTTCGATCACATGAAAGCCCGCCGCCTTTTTCAGCCGGTTGCTGACGGCCAGACCCAGGCCGCTCTCGTCGGGGCACTGGGCAAAGATCTCCGGCACCTTCGTATCGTCGAAGGTGCGCAGGGCGTCGAATACATGCCGGGCCTGGGCCAGCTTATCGGCGGCAGGGCCGAGACGGTGGATGATATGTCCTTCAAACAGCGGGGCGTATTCATCAAAGCAGATGACGCCGCTGCCCGCTGTCAGATGGGCGGCGATGTACGCGGCGGAAGCGCCGGGTGTCCCGGTAATGACGGTGACCGGGGCCTTGGGGGCGTAGTGGCGGTATTTCATGCCGGGGGCCTTGGCCTTTTCGCCGTCCGCCAGCTTCTGCCGCACCGCCTTATCCACGGCCACCTCGCCCAGTACGTCCTCCAGTGCTTCCAGCGGCAGCCCGCCGGGACGGAGGAGACGGGGCGGCGTCACCGTCAGGTCGATGATGGTGCTCTCTACGCCCACGGCGCAGGGGCCGCCGTCCACGATACCGTCGATCTTGCCGTCCATATCCTCCAGCATGTGCTGGGCGGTGGTGGGGCTGGGCCGCCCCGAGGTGTTGCCGCTGGGTGCGGCCACGGGGACGCCGGACGCGCGAATGATGGCCAGGGTCATGGGATGATCGGGGCAGCGGACGCCCACCGTGTCCAGGCCGCCGGTGGTGCGCAGGGGCACGTTGTCCCGGCGGGGCAGGATCATGGTAAGAGGCCCCGGCCAGAACCGCTCCGCCAGGGTATAGGCCACCGGCGGGATATCCCGGCAGTACCGCTCCAGCCAGTCGGCGCCGGGGACATGGAGGATCAGCGGGTTGTCCTGGGGACGGCCCTTTGCCTCGAAAATATGCAGCACGGCGTCCTCGTCCAGCGCGTTGGCGCCGAGACCGTACACCGTCTCGGTGGGGATGCCCAGCAGGCCGCCCCGCCGCAATATGGCGGCGGCTTCGGCGATGGCGTTTTTGTCCTTTTCAGGGTGGAAAATCTGTGTTTGCAAGGTGATTCTTCTTTCCATCGTAATCGAGAGGAGTGATTTCAATTTATTTTTCTGACGACATGTGCGTCAGAAAAATCCAAAGACTCAGCCGCCTTGGGCGGCGACACCCAGTGACCGAGGTCAACTGGGTGAGGGGGAATCAAAAGGGGGGATTTATCCCCTCTTTTAGAGAGTTAAAGGCCCAGCGTTTCGCCCACCAGCACCACCTTGATGCGGCCGGGGATCTTGGAGAACCGGGTGGTGACGATCTGGGCGCAGCAGCAGTCGGGGCTGGTGCAGTTGCCGCACTGGCCGGTGACGGCGCAGGGGGTCTTGACATCGAAGCGCTGGACGTTGGCGGGGGCGGCGATGTGGCGGGCGCGGGCCATGGCGCTATTGAGATCACCGGCCACCTTGTTCATGCCGGCCACCACGATGACCTGCCGGGGGCCGAAGCACAGGGCGGCCACACGGTTGCCCATGCCGTCGATGTTCACCAGCTGGCCATCCTCGGAGATGGCGTTGCTGCTCATGAGGAAGGTGTCGCAGGTCAGAGCCTGGCGCAGCATGTCCATGCGCTCGTCGGGGGTCTTGGCGGTGTCGCGGTCGATAACAGGCTGATTGCGCTGGCGCAGGCGATCCTTGATGCCCAGCTCGTCCACGGTGGCCACGCCGCCCCAGCTCACCACGTTGCCGGCGGGGATCAGCTCCAGCACCTTTTCCACGGCCTCCTCGGCGGTGGAGCAATAGTAGGCGTCAAACTGCCGCTTTTTCATAGCCTTGACCAGGGTGGGGCCGGACTTGTCATAGTGCATTTTCATAGGTGCTAACATGATGATGTGCTCCTTTCTTTATTCCGCGCCCTCCTGCAGGCGCTGTGCTTGCTGATTCAGGGTCAGTGCGTCAATCAGGGGATCCAGATCGCCGTTCATGATGGCGGCGATGTTGAAATTCTTGCTGTCACCCGTGAGCCGGTGGTCGGTGACCCGGTTCTGGGGGAAATTATAGGTGCGGATCTTGCCGCTGCGGTCACCGGTGCCCACCTGAGACTTCCGCTCCTTGGCGATGGCGGCGTTCTGCCGCTCCTGCTCCGCCTCGTACAGGCGGGAGCGCAGGATCTTCATGGCCCGGTCGCGGTTCTTGTGCTGGCTGCGCTCGTCCTGGCACTCCACCACCGTGCCGGTGGGTAGGTGGGTGATGCGGATGGCGGACTCGGTCTTGTTGACGTGCTGGCCGCCTGCGCCGCTGGAGCGGTAGGTGTCGATTTGCAGATCCTTGGGGTCGATGGAGAACTCCACCTCCTCCGCCTCGGGCATGACGGCCACGGTGGCGGCGGAGGTCTGGATACGGCCGGAGGACTCGGTCTCCGGCACGCGCTGCACCCGGTGGGTGCCCGCCTCGAACTTCAGCCGGGAGTAGGCGCCCGCCCCCTCCACGGTGGCCACGGCCTCCTTGACGCCACCCAGCTCCGTCTCGTTGAGGGACACCACGTCCAGGGTGAAGCCCCGGCGCTCGGCATACATGGAGTACATCCGCAGCAGGTCGGCGGCAAACAGCGCGCCCTCCTCGCCGCCGATGCCGGCCCGGATTTCCAGCACCACGTCCTTGTCGTCGTTGGGGTCACGGGGCAGCAGCAGGCGCTTCAATTCATCCTCCAGCCGCTCCCGCTCCGCCTTGGCGGCGGCCAGCTCCTCCTGGCCCAGCTCCTTCAGCTCGGGGTCGGACAGCATTTCCGTGGCGGCGGCCATATCGGCCTCCGCCCGGGCGTAGGCCCGGTATGCCTCCACCACCGGCGTCAGCTCCTTCTGTTCGCGGCTCAGCTTCGTCATGGCCGCCCGGTCGCTGTACACCGCCGGGTCGGAGAGCTGGCGCTCCACCTGGGCCAGACGCTGGGCGATCTTTTCCAGCTTATCCAACATGGCCGCTCTCCAGATACTGCTGCACGTCGGAGATGAACTTGTCCCGCCAGAAGGTATAGCCCACGCTGCCGGGCTGGAGAGAGACCTCCAGAATGTGCTTTTCGGCGGTATAGAGATCCATCTGGTCATAGACGCTGACGCTGCGGCGGTTACTGCTGCGGGTCAGCACATAGGCCACGCGGGACATCTCCAGGCCGCGGCGCTTCAGAAGGCCGCGGATGGGGCTGGAGCAGCGGCCGCCCCACACGGGGGTGCCCACGATCACCAGCTTATAGTCCTCGATATTCCGCTCCGTGGTGAAGGGCTTCAGCGGCGCGGTGGTGCGGCGCATGGCGTCCATTCCCGCGTGCAGCCGTCCCCGCCAGCCGTTGCGGTCGGCGCCGTCGTCGATGGCCACGATCTCCGCGCCCACCGCGTCGGCGATCTCCTTCATGGCGCGGCGGGTGTTGCCGCTGAATGAGTAATAGATACACAGTACGTCGCTCATAGTCAAGATTCCTCCAATGCCAGGGACAGCTCCTCCCAGCGGGCCATTTCCTGTTCCAGCCGGGCCTCGGTCTCCTGCTTCTGCGTGAATAGTTCGTTCAGCCTGCCCGCGTCGCAGGCGTTGGCGGCCATGGCCTCGTCCAGCGCCGCCAGCTCCTTTTCCAGCCGGGCGATGCCGGTCTCGCAAATGGTGAGCTGCCGCCGGGCCGCCTGCTGGCTGCGAGTGCCGCGGGTCGGGCGGGTGTCGCCCTTCTTTACCGGGGCCGCCGGTTCTGGCTTCGGCTCCGCCGCCTTCATGGCGCGGTACTGGGCAAAGCCCATGGGATAGTCGGTGATGGTGCCGTCCGCCAGCTCCCAGATGCGGGTGGCGAAGCGGTTGATGAAATAGCGGTCGTGGCTGACGAACAGCAGCGTGCCGTCAAAGGCCTCCACCGCCTCCTCGATCCACTCCCGGCTGGCGATGTCCAGATGGTTGGTGGGCTCGTCCAGGATCAGGAAGTTGATCTCCTCGTCCATCAGCATGCACAGCCGGAGGCGGCTCAGCTCACCGCCGGACAGGACGCTGACGGATTTGAACACGTCCTCCCCCTGGAACTGATAGGCTGCCAGCCGGTTCCGGGCGCTCTGGGGCGTGATGTTCTTCTTGGCGTACAGCATGGTGTCCACCAGATTCCGCTCCGGGTGGTCAAAGTGGATGACCTGCTCCAGATAGGCCCACTTCACCGACGGGCCTAAGCGAATGGAGCCGCCGTCGCAGCTCTCACGCCCCGTCAGCATGTTGAGGAGCGTGGTCTTGCCGGTGCCGTTCTCGCCGATGAGGGCGATGCGCTCGCCGCCCTCCACCCGCAGGTATACATCGGAGAACAGCGTCCTTTCGTCGAAGGACTTCGTCACGCCCCGGAACTGCAGCACCTCGTCGCCCTTAAACTCCCGGCTGGCGAACCGGGCGTCCATCTTTTTGGCCTTGGTGGGTTTGGCGGTGGTGCACATGCGCTCGATGCGCTTTTCCATGCTGAAGGCCCGCTTATGAAGGGCGTCGTTGCCCATGAAGGCCCACAGGTGCATCTGCTCGGCGGCCTTTTCCAGTTGCTGGATCTTGGCCTGTTCCTTCAGATACTGCTTCATCCGCTCCTGATAGCGGCGCTCCTTTTCCACGGCGTAGAAGCTGTAATTGCCGCTGTAAAACTCCGCTTTGCCGTCCAGCACCTCGATGACGCGGGACACGGTGCGGTCCAGGAAGTACCGGTCATGGCTGATGGCCACCACCGTGCCGCGGAACTTGCGGAGATACTCCTCCAGCCATTCCGTGGCCTGTAAGTCCAGATGGTTGGTGGGCTCGTCCAGCAGCAGAATGTCCGTGTCCTCCAGGATCAGCCGTCCCAGATTCACGCGGGTCTTTTCGCCGCCGGAGAGCTGGTCAAAGAGCTTCTGGCGCATGTCGCCGTCGATGGACAGGCCGTTGGCCACCTTGTTCTTGGCGGTGGCGGTGTCGTAGCCGCCCAGCGCCTCGAAGCTGGCGGTCAGGTGATCGTACCGCCGCAGCATGGCGCTGTCGCTCTCGCCCTTTGCCATCCGGTCGGTCAGCTCGTCCATTTCGGCCTTCAGGGCCTGCATCCGCTCGAAGGCGGAGTCCAGCACGTCCTCCACCGTGTATCCGGCGGGATAGACGGGGATCTGGGAGATGAGCCCGATCCGCCGCCCGGCGGCGATGACGATCTGGCCGCTGTCCGGCTCCAGTTTGCCGGTCAGCAGGCGGAACAGCGTGGTCTTGCCCGCGCCGTTCTTGCCCAGCAGGCCCACCCGTTCGCCGGTGTCCACCTGAAAGGTGATGCCGTCCAGTATTTTCTTTTCCAGGTCGAAGGACTTGACAACGTCCTTCACAGAAATGTCTACCATAAAAATTTACTCTGTCGATTCCAGATCCTTTACAATATCGGTGAAATGCATGGCGTGAGACGCCTTCACCAGCACCGCCGTTCCGGCGGTGAACGCCGCCCGGATGGCGGGCAGGGCTTCGGCCACCGTGGGGAACCACAGGACGTCGGGGTTGGCGTCCTGAATCGCCTTGGCCTTGGGGCCGACGGCCACCACGGTATCCAGTCCCAGGGTGCGGGTCAGCGCACCCATATCCCGGTGGGCCTGCTCCGTCAGGTCGCCCAGCTCGCCCATGTCGCCCAGCACCGCCATGCGGCGGGGATGCTCCGTCTGGGCCAGGATACGCAATGCCTCCGCCATGGCCTGGGGGTTGGCGTTATAGCAGTCGTCGATGATGATGCGGCCGCCGCCGCAGCGCACCAGGTGCATGCGGCTGCCCACGGGACGGTAGGCGGCGATGCCGGACAGCAGCTCCGCCTTGGTCAGGCCCAGATACTCGCCGATGGCGATGGCCATGGCGGCGGGATAGATCATGTACGCGCCGGGGGAGGGGATGGCTACCTCGTACACCTCCCGCTTTGTGGTGACGGTGCAGGTGACGCCCTCAATGCCGTGCTCGGCCACATTGGTGACCCGGACGCCGCAGCGCTCATGCCGGCCGCACAGCACCGTCTCAAAGGGCAGCGTCAGACCGGACAGCAGCTCGTCGTCGCCGTTCAGCACGGCAAGGCCGCCCGGCTGCAGATTCTCGAAGATCTCGCACTTGGCCTGCAGGATGCCCTGCCGGGTGCCGCCCAGGTTTTCAATATGGGCGTCGCCCACGTTGGTGATAACGGCCACGGTGGGCCGTACCATCTCGCCCAGATAGCGGATCTCGCCGAAGTGGTTCATGCCGGTCTCAATGACGGCGGCCTGATGCTCCGGGCTGAGATTCAGCAGCGTCAGCGGCGTGCCGATGGCGTTGTTGAAGTTGGCCTGGGTCTTCAGCGTGGAAAAACGCTGGCTCAGAACGGCGGCGATCATCTCCTTGGTGGTGGTCTTTCCGGCGCTGCCGGTGACCTGCACCATGGGGACAGCGAACTTCGCCCGATACCACGCCGCCAGGGTCTTCAGCGCTTCCAGCGTGTCGGACACCTGAATGTAGAATTTATCCGGCAGCAGGGAGGCGGGCTTTCTGGCCGTCAGGCAGCCTGCCGCGCCGCGCTCCAGCGCCGCGTCCAGATAGTCGTGGCCGTCGAACCGTTCGCCCACCAGCGGGACGAACAGCGCCCGGTTGGGGATGCTGCGGCTGTCGGTGGAGACCTGGGTCACCACCGCGCCGCTCTGTTGCAGCAGCGTGCCGCCCACGGCGGCGCACAGCTCCTTTACGGTGCAGCCGGTCATCTGTATTCCGCCTTTCTGGCCTCAATGGAATCCCACACGATCTTCTCGCACAGGTCGGCATAGCTGAGCCCCACCTGGGCCGCCTCCTGGGGTACCAAACTGGTGGGGGTCATGCCCGGCAGAGTGTTGATCTCCAGGCACCAGGCCTTGCCCTCATCGTCCAGCAGGAAGTCGCTGCGGGAGTAGACGGCCAGACCCAGCCCCTGATGGAGCTTCAGGGCCATCTCGCCCACCTGACGCCACTCCTCGTCGGAGATGGGCGCGGGGCAGATCTCCTGTGCGCCGCCCTTCTGATACTTGCACACATAGTCGAAGTATTCGCCCTTGGGGATGATCTCCACGGCGGGCAGATAGGTGTCGCCCAGTACAGCGATCTGGATCTCGCGGCCCTTGATCTTCTTCTCCACCACCACATGGCCGCCGTAGGGCAGCAGGTCGTAGAGAGCTTTCTCCAGCTCCTCGCGGGTGTCGGGCAGGGCCATGCCGATGGAGCTGCCGCCGTTGACCATCTTCACCGCGCAGGGCACCATCAGCTCCCGGGTCAGGCGGGGAATGTCGTCCTTGGTATAATGTACGTCCACCCACGGGGCGGTGCGGATGCCCAGAGAGTCCATCATCCGCTTGGTGACGGCCTTGTCCATGGCCATGGCGCTGCCCAGATAGCCGGAGCCGGTATAGGGCACGCCCACCAGGTCAAGGGTTGCCTGGATGCGGCCATCCTCGCCGTTGGCGCCGTGCATGGCCAGGAACACCGCGTCGGCCATGGCGCAGACCTTCAATACATCCTTGCCCAGCAGGGAAGGACTCTTGTCCTGCCGCGCAGCACGGACCGCCTCCAGATCAGGGGCCGTCTCCTCGATGGCCACCTTTTCCAGCAGGCCGTCGGGCGCGTCGAAAATATCCTCCAGAGAGCCGTGATAGTTCTCCAGACCCATGAACATATCCACAAAAATGGCCTGGTGGCCCTTTTCCCGCAGAGCGCGGCACACGCCGCTGCCGCTGACCAGGCCCACATGACGCTCGGTGCAGAAGCCGCCGGACAAAACTACGATCTTCATGATGAAAGACCTCCTTAAAGAACAAATACCCATACGATACCTATTATATCAATCTGACAGTATAGCATATTCTCCGGGAAAAGACAACATACTTTCGCCAAAAGGAATTTTTGGTAAAAAATGGTATCAAAACGACCAGGTAGACATAAATTTTGAAAAAGCCAGAGAAAATACGGCCTTGATATTGCTTTTGTAAAATTTTATGGTATACTAATGCTGTAACTGTGCGTTCATCTTTCTACATCATATAGTATATGTGGTGTATGAAGTTTTCTGCCCTGGGCATGATAAGTGTCGGACACAGCGTCCGGCCACGGTACTCCGGCCGCTGCCCACGGGCCTTTTGATCAGTCGGATGTAAGAGAGGGTGCAAATCTTGAATAAATATATCGTTAACGGCGGCCGTCCCCTGTATGGTGAGGTCACGGTCAGCGGCGCGAAAAACGCGGCGGTGGCCATCATTCCTGCCGCTTTGATGGTGGACGGCGTATGCCGCATTGAGAACATTCCCCAGATCAGCGATGTGACGCTGTTCTTCTCTATTCTGGATGAGTTGGGCGCGAAGGTGCGGATCCTGAACCGCCACGCGGTGGAGCTGGACTGCCGCGCCATCCGTTCCACCCGCCCCAGCTATGAGCTGGCGCGGCGGATCCGGGCCAGCTATTACCTGCTGGGCGCGCTGCTGGGCCGCTTTGGCGAGGCCACGGTGGCCATGCCCGGCGGCTGCGATTTCGGCGTGCGGCCCATCGACCAGCATATCAAGGGCTTTACCGCCATGGGCGCGCAGGTGTCCGTGGAGGGCGGCTACATCAACGCCCGGGCCAAGAACGGTCATCTGAAGGGGGCCAACGTCTATCTGGACGTGGTGTCCGTGGGCGCTACCATGAACATTATGATGGCGGCGGCACTGGCCGAGGGTACCACCATCATCGAAAACGCCGCCCGTGAGCCCCATATCGTGGATCTGGCCAACTTCCTGAACTCCATGGGCGCGGACGTGAAGGGCGCGGGCACGGACTCTATCAAGATCCGCGGCGTCAAGCGTCTGAACGGCGGCAGCTATGCCATCATTCCCGACCAGATCGAGGCGGGCACCTATATGGCAGCCGTGGCCGCCACCGGCGGCGAGCTGCTGATCCGCAACGTGATCCCCAAGCACATGGACTGCATCAGCGCCAAGCTGATGGAGATGGGCGTGGAGATCGAGGAGAACGGCGATGAGATGCTGGTGCGGCGCACCGGCCGTCTGCATCGCACCAATATCAAGACCATGCCCTATCCCGGCTTCCCCACGGATATGCAGCCCCAGATCGCCTCCGTGCTGGCGCTGGCCGACGGCACCAGCCTCATCACCGAAAGCGTGTGGAACAACCGCTTCAAGTATGTGGATGAGCTGAAGCGCCTGGGCGCCCGCATCCAGGTGGACGGCAAGATGGCCGTGCTGGAGGGCGTGGATCACTTTACCGGCGCACCGGTGCAGGCACCTGACCTGCGGGCCGGCGCGGCGCTGGTCATCGCGGCTCTGGCCGCCCACGGCACCACCGAGATCAGCCATGTGCAGTATATCGAGCGCGGCTACGAGGACATCGTGGGCAAGCTGCGGGCTGTGGGTGCGGACATCTCTATGGTGGACGAACCGGAGGCGGAGAAGGACGAGGCCCGTATCGGCTGACCAACAAACACATACCCAGCGTCTGCCCGGCGATACCGGCGGGCGCTGCGTTACTTTTATGAGGTGGACATATGCAGCGGATCACCGTGCTGTGCGTGGGCAAGCTGAAGGAGAAGTTCTATGCCGACGCGGCGGCGGAATATTGCAAGCGGCTGAGCCGGTACTGTAAGATCGAGGTAACAGAGCTGCCGGAGACGCGCCTGCCGGAGGATCCCTCCCCGGCGGAGATCAAGAGGGCGCTGGCGGCTGAGGCCAACGCCATCCGGCAGAAGCTGGAGGGCGGCGCGGTGGTGGCCATGTGCATCGAGGGGCAGACCTGCTCCAGCGAGGCGCTGTCCAAAAAGCTGGCGGCCTTCGCCCTGGAGGGGAAGAGCAAGGTGACGTTCTTGATCGGCGGCAGCTTCGGCCTGGACGAGACGCTGAAAAAGCAGGCCGACTGGCGCTTGAGCATGTCGCCCATGACGTTCCCCCACCATCTGGCCCGGGTGATGCTGCTGGAACAGATCTACCGCGCGTGCCAGATCGCCGAGGGCACGCGATATCATAAATGACGAGGGAGGTTTTACGATGAGTTTTTGGGAAGATATGGCTTCCGGCTGGTGCTTCCATAAAAAAGAGCTGGACTGGCCGTTGGAGGAAAGCGGCGAAAAGGTGAAGGCCGTGCTGCTGAAGGAGACTTTCGACTCCCCGGCGGAGTCCGACATGGTGATCTCCATGCTGGCGGCCTACGGCATCCCCTGCTTCAAGTACTATGATAAAGACGGCGGCGCGGGAAAGGTCATCAACGGCTTCTCCGGCTACGGCGCGTCGCTGTATGTGCCCCAGACCATGCTGGAGGAGGCCAAAAATATTCTGAACGCACAAGCGGTAGAGGAGGACGAAAACGATGCTGGATTACATGCGTGAGTACGAAAAGTGGCTGCAAAGCGGCGCCCTGACGGCGGACGAGGTGCAGGAGCTGCAGTCCATCGCCGGAGACGAGAAGGAGATCGAGAGCCGGTTTTATGGCCCGCTGGAGTTCGGCACCGCCGGACTGCGGGGCACCATGAAGGTGGGTCTGCACCAGATGAACGTGTACGTCATCCGCTGGGCCACCCAGGGCTTTGCCAACGTGATCTGCGCCGAGGGCGAGGACGCCAAAAAGCGGGGCGTGGCCATCTGCATGGACTGCCGCCACCACTCCATGGAGTTTGCCCGGGCCGCCGCCGAGGTATGCGCCGCCAACGGCATCCATGTGCGCATCTTCGAGTCCCTGCGCCCCACGCCGGAGCTGAGCTTCGCCGTGCGGGAGTACAGCTGCCAGGCGGGCATCAACGTCACCGCCAGCCACAACCCCAAGGAGTACAACGGCTATAAGGTCTATTGGGAGGACGGCGCGCAGCTGCCGCCCCATCACGCCGCCGCCATCGCCGCGGCGCTGGAGAAGATCGACATCTTCACCGGCGTGAAGCGGATGGACTTCGACAAGGCCGTCAAGGCCGGGCTGATCGAGACCATGGGCGACGAGACCGACCGCAAGTTCATGGCCAACGTCATGGATATGGTCAACGACTACGACTCCGTCGCCAAGGTGGCGGACACCTTCCAGGTGGTGTATACCCCCTTCCACGGCTGCGGCCACAAGCTGGTGCCGGAGGCGCTGACCCGTCTGGGCATCAAGCATCTGCACTGCGTGCCGGAGCAGATGGTCATCGACGGCGACTTCCCCACGGTGGTGTCCCCCAACCCGGAGAACCCCGAGGGCTTCTATCTGGCCATCGCCCTGGCCGACAAGGTGAAGGCCGACTTCATTGTGGGCACCGACCCGGACAGTGACCGTGTGGGCATCATGGTCCGCAATAAGGAGGGTAAGTTCCAGCCTGTCAGCGGCAACCAGACCGGCGTGCTGCTGAGCGATTACCTGTACGGCGCCATGAAGCGCAGCGGCAAGCTGCCGGAAAACCCCGTGATGCTGAAAACCATCGTCACCACCGAGATGGCCCGCAAGGTGGCCGAGGCCCACGGCGTCACCTGCTACGATACCTTCACCGGCTTCAAGTTTATGGCCGAGAAGAAGAACCAACTGGAATCCGCCGGCGAGGGCAAGGTAGTGTTCTCCTATGAGGAGAGCTACGGCTACATGCTGGGCGACTATGTCCGGGACAAGGACGCCGTCACCGCGTCGCTGCTGCTGACGGAGATGGCCGCGTGGTACGCCACCCAGGGCATGACCCTGTACGACGCGCTGGACGTGCTGTACAAGAAGTACGGCTGGTACGGCGAAAAGACCCACAATCTGGTGATGCCCGGTCTGGACGGCCTGGAGAAGATGGCCAACCTGATGAAGGCCCTGCGCCAGACGCCGCCTACCGAGATCTCCGGCGTGGCCGTCGTCCGCCGCAAGGACTATACCGACGGCAGCGTGGTGGACTGCGCCACCGGCGCGGTGTCCGAGATGGAGCTGAAGGGCAGCAACGTGCTGCGCTATGAGCTGGCCGACGGCACCACCATTCTGGTGCGCCCCTCCGGCACCGAGCCGAAGATCAAGGTCTACATCCTGACCATCGGCAAGGACGCCATCGAGCGTGACGCCAATATCGAGAAGTACGGCCAGTGGGCGGAAGCCCTGGCCAAGTAACAGGGAATAAAAAATGCTGTGCCGCCCGGCACAGCATTTTTTTATTCCATAAGTCCGTATTTCAGCTTGATGCGGTCCAGCTTTTCCAGCATGGGCTCTGCCGCGATCCACAGGAAGAAGGCGGTGGCGGCGGCGTGGACGCAGTCCAGGGGGAAGCCGGTGACATAGTAGGTCAGCACCATCTTCCACGTCAGCGTCTCCGTATTGGCCCACATCAGCACCGACGCGGGGTTCATGATGCCGCCGTAGATGACGATGGCGCTGAACACACCGAACACGCACAGGCTGCCCCGCGTGCGGCGCAGCCATCCCTTGCGGAACAGCACCCCCGCCAGGAAGCCGATGATACCCATGCAGAACATCTGCCACGGCGTCCACGGCCCCTGGGAGAAGAACATGTTGGATACCAGCATGGCCAGCGCGCCCACTAAGAAGCCGCTCTCGCCGCCCAGGGCCACACCGGCGATGATGGTCATGGCCATCACCGGCTTGAACTGGGGCAGCATGAAGAAGGCGGCCCGGCCCGCCACGGAGATGGCGCACAGTACGGCGATGATCACCAGCTCGCGGGCCTGGGGCCTGCGGCCCTCGAACACCAGGAAGAAGGGCAGCATGCACTCGAAAAGCACCAGCACCGACACGATGGCGTACTGCTGCCGCTGGAGATAGAACACGCCGATGAACAGCGTCACCGGGATCAGCAGCAGGGCGGACACCGCCATGGCCACGGTGCGGCGGGGCAGCTTCCGCTTTTCCACCGGCATCTGGGCCAGCACCGGCGGCCTGGAGCGCCGCCCGATGGCCAGCGCCAGCACCAGCAGCAGGACGCAGAACAGGGCGTACAGCCCCAACTGCTTCTCGCCCAGCGTCGTCAGGCCGTTCGCGGTGATGGAGCTGGAGAGCTCGGTGATGCTGGCGGCGTACAGAAAGATGGCCAGCGCGCCCGCGCCGCTGACCGCCGCCAGTGCCTTGCGCCACAGGGGCAGCTTTTTCGGCTTCCAGTCCGGCGTCTCCTCCGCCGGCTCCGGCAGGGGAGGGGCGTCCTGGGGCAGCTCCGGCATGGGCGGCACATCGCCGCCGCAGACGGTCATCACGTCCTCCGCCGTCACCGCCTGGGGCTCCAATGGCCGGGCGATGCGGTTGGCGGCGGTGGTATAGAAGCTGTTGCCGCTGAAAAAGGCCCGGGGAGACGCCTCGGTCACGATGCCGCCGTCAAAGAACAGGGCGCAGCGGTGGGCGTACCGGGCACAGAACTCCACGTCATGGCTCACCATCAGCAGCGAGACGCCCTGCGAGAGCAGCGCCCGGAGGATCTCCGCGAAGAGCTGCTTGAACTCCGCGTCAAGGCCCTTGGTGGGCTCGTCCAGCAGCAGAATTTCCGGCTGCAAAAGCAGCACCTTCGCCAGCGCGGCCCGCTGCTGCTCGCCGCCGGACAGATCGTAGGGATGGCGGTCCAGCAGCGTGTCCAGACGGCACAGCCGTACCATCCGGGCCACCCGCTCCTCCTGCTGCTGTTTCGGCAGCTTGCTGCCGGAGAATATCTCAAACAGGTCCTCACGGACGGTTTTCTTCACAAATAAGGTCTGGGGATTCTGGGGCAGCATGCCCAGCGTACCGGACACGGTGATATCGCCCCGATAGGGCTTTTTCAGCCCGCTCAGCAGCTTCAGCGTGGTGCTCTTGCCTGCGCCGTTGCCGCCCAGCAGCGCCAGAAACTCGCCCCGGCCCAGTTGGAGGTCGAGACCCTTTACCACGTCGGGACTGTTCTCCTCATAGCGGAACCACGCGCCCTCTACGGTGATCACCGGCTGACGCTTGGGCTGCTTTGGCTCCTCGGTCAGCGGCAGCAGGGGCTTGTGGGCGGCAAATTCCTGCAGGAAATCCCGGCCCTCCCGCACGGTGACGGGGCAGGGAGCGTCGGACGCCACCGCCGCCCAGATACGCATGGCGGCGGGCATGGCCAGGAACATCCGGTGGCCCATGGCCTTGAGCCGCTGGCCCACCTCAGCGGGCGTTCCGGTACACAGCAGCCGCCCGCCGTCCATCACCGCCACGGCGGTGGCCAGAGGGAAGGCTTCTTCTAAGCGGTGCTCCGTCAGCAGAACGGTGGTGCCAAGCTCACGGTTGATCTTCCCCAGTACCGCCAGAAAGTCCGACGCAGCGATGGGGTCAAGCTGGCTGGTAGGCTCGTCCAGGATCAGTACGTCCGGCTGCATGGCCATGACGGAGGCCAGATTCAGAAGCTGCTTCTGGCCGCCGGACAGTTCGGTGACATCCTTATAAAACCACCCCTCGATGCCGAAAAACGACGCCATCTCCGCCACACGGCGGCGGATGGTGGGGGTGTCCTCCCCCAGGCTCTCCAGCCCGAAGGCCAGCTCGTGCCACACCTTGTCGGTGACGATCTGGTTCTCCGGGGACTGCTGGACAAAGCCGATGCGGGCGGCCTGGGTGCGCTCATCCACGTCCTCCAGCGGCGTATCCCGGAACAGGATGCGGCCCGACCGGACGCCATGAGGGGCCAGCGCGGGCTTCAACTGCCGCAGCAGCGTGGACTTTCCGCAGCCGGAGGGGCCGCACAGCACCACGAACGCGCCCTCCGGCACCGTCAGCGTCAGGTCGTCGATGGCGCGGACGGTCTGCTCCGGGTAGGAAAATGTCAGGTTTTCGACGGTGAACAGCGCCATGCCCGCGCCTCCCTTCTGTCCAAAATGACCGGCGTCAGGCACAGGGCCAGATACACCAGATAAAAACTGACGGTCATGGGCTGGGCCAGCACGCCCGTCAGCGCGGGGAAGTACCGCCATTTCAATCCTTCGGCGATAGCGCCGCAGGTGAGATACACGCCGCAGAAGCCCAGCCACAGCAGGGCATAGCGATCCCGCTCCTCCATGCGGAAGATGGAGAAGGCGGTGCGGCCCTTCAGTCCGTAGCCCCGGCTTTTCATGCTGTCGGCGGTCTCGATGGCGTTCTCCAGCGCCCAGGTCACCATGATGGAGAAGATGGTGACGGCCTTCCTCGCCCGCTGCCATACGCTGCCGGTATTCACATCCCGCCCGATGCAGAACTGGGCCTGCCGCACGGTGTCCATCTGCTGCTTGAAGCGGGGGACGAACCGCAGCGTCATGCTGAGCACCAGCGACAGGGCGGGGATCACCCGGCCAAAGAGATAGACGAACTTGTCGGAGGTGAGCACGCGGTTATAGCACACGAACCACAGCAGCACGGCGCACAGCATGCACCCCGCCGCAAGGCCGTACAGGATGCTCTCCAGCGTCAGGGGATTGCCGCCGGGGAGATAGGCCAGCACCGTCACGCCCGCGTGGTTGAAGGCGGGGTTCACAAGAGCCGCCAGCAGCATCACCGGCAGGGCGATCTTCAGGCTGAACCGCAGGCCCTTGCGGCCGTTGAGCTGGATCACGTACAGCACCGCGCCCAGCAGGGAGATCAGCAGGCACACCGGGTGCATCAGCACCATGGAGAACACCAGCACCAGGGCAAAGAACAGAAAATTCACCGCCGGATGATAGCGGGAAAAGGGATCGGACATAGGTGCCGGGCCTCCTTTCATGGCGAGATAGACAGAGAACGGCCGTGGCAATGAAGCTTCATTGCCACGGCCGTTTTTCCGCGTCATTGGCTGCCCAGCATGCGGCGCACTGGGACAGCGTACAAGTTGAGCAGGTCTTCTGACTTACGCGTCACCGGCATCACACGCCTTCTCGGTGACCCGATGGCCGGCTTTCGCCTGTGTGATGCCCACGCGATCACAGCGGCGGCACCGTTCGGGATTCGCACCCGATTTCCTATTCTCCCCGCCGCCCTTTGCGGAGGGCGGGGCACTCGACAGGATTTGATTCTACCGCCATTATAGGCAATCCCCCGCTGTTTGTCAAATGGTTTATCCTGCCTTACAGATCCAGCTTCAGGTCGCCGTCCTTGATCCAGCCCCACTTCCGCAGGGGAATGGCGAACAGCCACGTCAGCACGGCGGGCAGCACGAAGGAGATCAGGATCAGGCCCAGCCAGTCAAAGCCGGTGATGGCGGCCTTTGCGCCGCTGGCGATGTCATTGAGCCAGCCGGTGTATACGCCGATCTGTCCCACGAAGCCGCAGGTGCCCATGCCGGAGGACACCGCCGCGCCGTTCATCTGCAGCTTGAAAAGGCAGGTGGCGATGGGGCCGGTGACGGCGGAGGCCAGCGTGGGCGGGATCCAGATGCGGATATTGCGGACGATATTGCCCATCTGCAGCATGCTGGTGCCGATGCCCTGGGCCACCAGACCGCCCCAGCGGTTCTCACGGAAACTCATAACGGCAAAGCCCACCATCTGAGCGCAGCAGCCTGCCACGGCGGCGCCGCCCGCAAGACCCGTCAGGTTCAGGCTGGCGCAGATGGCGGCGGAGGAGATGGGCAGCGTCAGCGCCACGCCGATGATGACGGACACCAGGATGCCCATGAAGAAGGGCTGAAGCTCCGTGGCCCACTTGATGGCGTCACCAACAGAGGTGGCCGCCGTGCCGATAGGCCGCGCCACCAGCGCCGCGAAGCCGATGCCCGCCAGAATGGTGACAACAGGCGTCACCAGAATGTCGATCTTGGTCTCCTTGCTGACGGCCTTGCCTACCTCGGCGGCCAGAATGGCCACGAAGAACACGGCCAGCGGGCCGCCCGCACCGCCCAGCACGTTGGTGGCAAAGCCCACGGTGATCAGGGAGAACAGCACCAGCGGCGGTGCCTGCAGGGCGTTGCCGATGGCCACCGCCATGGCGGGGCCTACCATCAGGGAGCACAGCCCGCCGATGGTGTAGCTGAGCACCACGTCACCCTGCTTGATGGTCAGAAACGCGTTGGTCAGAAAGCCGATGCCGAACTGCTTGCCGATGGTGTCCAGAATGGTGCCCACCAGCAGCGTGCAGAACAGGCCCTGCGCCATGGCGGACATGGCGTCGATGAAATAGCGCTTGGCGGAGAAGGTGATGTTCTTCCGCACCAGAAATGCCCGGACTTTTTCCATAGTATGTACCTCATAATCCCGAAAAATCAAATGGAGCAGACAGGTGTCAAGACACGTGTCCACTCCATTATAAACAACTTGCGGGATTTGTCAATAGCGGCGTTTTTTCAGTCGGCGTCGTACAGCATGCCCATGTTGGCCAGGGTGGCCTTCAGGTGGGCGAACACCGCCTCGCTGGGGCAGGAGAGGGTGTGCAGATGCACGCCGCCGGTCAGGGCGCTGATGGGCTGGGCGTGGGAGTCCGCCATCCGCCGGATGAACTGCTCTACATCATACCGGCTGGACAGGGCCAGCGGCGCGGTCAGCTGCCCGTACACCGGGTGCTCCACGATCACGTCCAGCACCGTGCAGCCGCAGTCCACCATGGCGAACAGCTCCCGCTGGGTATCCGCGCCGCTGTGGTGACAGGCGATGGTGCGGCGCAGGCCCGTCTCGGCGGGGATCATATACCCCCGGGGCGTGGCGGTGATGCTGTGACCCTCGGCCCGCAGCAGGGCGATATCGCCCACCACCACCTGCCGGGTGACGGAAAACTGTTGGGCCAGCGCGGTGGCGCTGATTGGTGCGTCAGCATGGGTCAGCTGTTCATAAATGGCGCTGCGGCGCTGTACTGCGGTCATGGTATCGCATCTCCTCTCAAGGCGTGATCCTCTACTGTGCATTATAGACCGGATGGCCAGCCCCGTCAACTATCGTTGATATGGGATTTTCCTCTTTTCTTTCGGGGAGGATTGGTGTATACTATACCATGAATTGTTATATTGATTCAGGAGGTTTACCGTGTACGAGCATCGAAAAGAGATCATGCAGAACGTCTTTCTGACGTATCTGCCTGCCAGTAAATTCAAGACCAGCGTGCTCAGCGCCCACCTGGTGACGCCGCTGAGCCGGGAGAACGCCTCCGCCAACGCGCTGCTGCCCGCCGTGCTGCGGCGGGGCACCATGCGCTGTCCGGATATGGAGCGCCTGTCTGCCGCGCTGGACACCCTGTACGGCGCCCAGATCGACTACACCGTCCGCAAGAAGGGCGAGCGCCAGTGTGTGGGCTTCGTGGCCTCCGTCATTGACGATGCCTTCGCCCCGGCGGGGGAGAAGCTGCTGGAGCCGGTGGCCGACCTGCTGGGTGAGCTGTTTCTGGATCCCGTCACCCGCAACGGCCATTTCCTGGCGGAGTATGTGGACAGCGAGAAGCAGAACCTCATCGACGCCATCCGGGCCATCCGCAACGACAAGCAGGACTGGGCCGACGTGCGGCTGATGCAGGAGATGTGCGCCGGAGAGCCCTACGGCGTGCTGCGCCTTGGCGACGAGGAGACCGCCGCCAGGATCAACAACCACAAGCTGTTCAACCACTACCGTGAGCTGCTGTCCACCAGCCGCATGGAGCTGTTCTACTGCGGCAGCGCCAATCCCGAGCGGGTGGAGGGTGCGCTGTGCCGCGCCTTTGCCGCGCTGCCCCGGGGCGTGGTGACGGAGGGCGAGACTGTCCGCCGTGTGGCCGCCCCGCAGGAGCCCCGGTATCTCACCGAGGAGATGGACGTGACCCAGGGCAAGCTGTCCATGGGCTGGCGCTGCGACACCGACGACGTGCCCGCCATGATCATGGCCAACCTGATCTTCGGCGGCACCAGCAATGCCAAGCTCTTCCTGAACGTGCGGGAAAAGCTGTCCCTCTGCTACTACGCCTCCTCCAGCTATGCCCGCTCCAAGGGCATCATGACCGTGTCCTCCGGCATCGAGTGCAGGGACTTCCAGAAGGCCCACGACGAGATCCTGCACCAGCTGGAGCTGGTGCAGCAGGGCCAGTGGGAGGACTGGGAGCTGCAGGGCGCGCTGGCCACCATGTGTTCGTCCCTGACCTCCTTGTCCGACTCGCAGGGCGCGCTGGAGAACTACTATCTGGGCCAGACGGCCACCGGTGCGGAGGATACGCCGGAGGATCTGATGGCCGCCCTGCGTCAGGTGACGCCGGAGCGCATCCAAAAGGCAGCCCAGAGCTGCCAGCTTGACACCGTATTCTTCCTGAAGGGAAAGGAGGAGAGCGCATGCTGACCAACTATACCCGTATCGGCGAGACCGCCCGCTGGGAGACGCTGCCCAACGGCCTGCCGGTGTGCGTCGTGCCCAAGAAGGGCTTCCAGCGGAAGTACGCCCTGTTCGCCACCCGCTACGGCGGCATGGACATGAAGTTCCAACTGGACGGCCAGTGGCTGGATCCCCCCGCCGGCATCGCCCACTATCTGGAGCATAAGATGTTCGACACCGCCGAGGGCAACGCCCTGCAGGAGCTGGCGAAAAACGGTGCCGAGCCCAACGCCTTCACCTCCAACGCCATCACCTGCTACTATTTCAGCTCCACCGAGCAGTTCTATGAGAATCTGAAGATCCTGCTGTCCTTCGTATCTGTGCCCTATTTCACCGACGGGTCGGTGGAGAAGGAGCAGGGCATCATCGGCCAGGAGATCGGCATGATCGAGGATAACCCCGAGTGGCAGTGCTATAAGCAGCTCATGCAGGGCCTGTATCACCACAGCCCCGCCCGCACCCCCATCGCCGGCAGCGTGGAGAGCATCCGCCAGATCACGGCCCAGACCCTGTACGACTGCCATAAGGCCTTCTATACCCCCGCCAACATGTGCCTTGTGGTGGTGGGCGATGTGGACAGCGACCAGGTGCTGCGCCTGGCGGAGGAGGTCCTGCCCAAAACCAGCGGGCCCCTGATCCCCCGTGATTACGGCGCGGAGGAGCCGCTGACCCCCTGCCAGAAGGAGACCCGCAGCCGTATGGAGATCGCCATGCCCAGCTTCCTGGCGGGCTTCAAGTGCCCACCCCAGCACGGCGGCGAGGAGCAGGCCCGCAGCACAGCTCTGGGCGAACTGGCCATCGACGTGCTGGCGGGCGAGTCCAGCCCCCTGTACGCCCAGCTGTACAGCCAGGGCCTCATCAACGGCTCCTTCGGGTGCAGCTACGACATTCTGCCCGGCGCGGCCTATGTCTATCTGGGCGGCGACAGCAACGACCCCAACGCCGTGGTGCGGGCGGTGCTGGACGAGGCCCAGCGGCTGGTGAAGGAGGGCATCGACCCCGCCTATTACCTGCGTCTGCGCAACGCCAATTTCGGCACGGCGCTGAAGGCCCTCAACAGCTTCGAGGGCATCGCCGTGTCCATGGCCGAGGGCAAATTCCACGACTATGATCCCTACCGCTTCCCGGAGATCTACGACAGCATCAGCGCTGACGACGTGCTGGCCTTCATCCGGGAGAATCTGGTGGAGGAGCGCTGCGCCGTGTCTATCATCGAGCCTGTTTCCGGCGGAGCAAAGGAGTGATCTTTTACGAACGGCATGATTATGACCGACAGTCCCATCCGGTTTCCGGGGCTGTTCGGTGATTGGGCGTTTACCGCGTCCTCCAAGGCCATCGACATTGGCCACGGTATCTATTGGTACGGCATTATCATTGCCTTTGGCCTGCTGCTGGCGGTGGCCTTCTGCCTGCACCAGCGGAAGCGCTACGGCATTACTGAGGATGACCTGATGGACTGCATCCTCTGGGGCATCCCCTGCGGCATCATCGGCGCCCGGCTGTACTACGTCATCTTCTATCTTGACCTGTTCCGCGACGCGGACGGCAAGTTCAGCTGGAGCAAGGCCATCGCCATCTGGGACGGCGGTCTTGCCATCTACGGCGCGGTCATTGCGGTGGTGCTTCTGGCCATCATCATGGCAAAGCGCAAGGGCTTCAAGCTCTGCGCCCTGACCGATCTGGTGGTGATGGGCCTGCTGATCGGCCAGATCGTGGGCCGCTGGGGCAACTTCATGAACCGCGAGGCCTTTGGCAGCGAGACCACCATCTTCTGCCGCATGCAGTTGACGCTGAAAACCGGCGAGCTGATCGAGGTACACCCTACCTTCCTGTACGAGAGCCTGTGGAATCTGGTGGGCCTGCTTCTGTTGGTGTTTGTCATCGCCAGGCACCGGAAGTTCGACGGGGAGAATACCCTCTTCTACTTCCTGTGGTACGGCATCGGCCGCTTCTGGATCGAGGGCCTGCGCACCGACAGCCTGTACCTGTTCGACTGGACCATCGGCGGCGCGCCCATCCGGGTGTCCCAGGCCCTGTCGGCGGCGATGGTGCTGGTGTCGGCGTTCCTGCTGGTGTGGAATCTGTGGGTGAAGCCCCACAGGCCGGAGGAGCTGTACGTCAACATCGTGGCTGCCCGCGAGGCGGAGAAGGCCGAGGAAAAGGACAAAGCATCAGAAGAATGAGATAAAACAAAATAAATGCGTCCCCTGTCACAGGGGACGCATTTATTTTGCATATACCTTTTTCAACCCGTCACCGCCGCAGCTCCACCAGATACTCCGTGGTGCCCTCTTCAAACTTCTTTTCGCCGGTGGGGCGGAAGCCGTGGCGCGCATAAAACGCGATGGCGCGGGTGTTCTTCTCCAGCGCCCACACGAGATCCGCGCCCCGGTCGGTGGCGAACCGGATCAGCGCCTGCCCGATGTGCTGGCTCTGGAAGCACGGCTCCACATACAGCTTGCCGATCTCCGTGCCCTCCAGCAGCAAAAAGCCCTTCACCAGCCCGTCGTCATACACATAGATATCCCGCAGCACCTCGTCCCGGCTGAAATACCGGTCGATCACCGACACCACCTGCAATTCGCCGAAGGAGTACCCCGCGTCCTGAAAGATGGGGAAGTAGTTGATGCGGTTGTTGAACACAAAGATCTCCGCGATCCGGGAGAGATCCTCTTTTTTTGCTTTTCTGATCATATTTCTCACATCCTGTCCCGCTGGAACCGTTCCAGCCCGTTTTTCAGCAGTGCCGCCGCCTCCGTGCCCTGCCGCTCACGGATCAGCTCCGTGAATTTCCGCAGCGTGTCCAGGCACGCATCTACGCCGTAGGCCTCCACATACTCCCGCCAGAACTCCAGATTCACCTGGGTGAAGGCGTTGAAGAGCAGCGGCGTGATGGTGTTGCCGCTGAGGAAGGTGACGCCCCGGTGATAGCGGAACAGCGCCTCGGCAAAGGCGGCGGTGTCCTGCTTCGCGGCCTCCTCCGCCTGACGCTGAAAGTCCTCCAGCGCCGCCATATCCGCCGGTGTGTGGTGAGCGGCCAGCAGCTCCATGGCCGGACCCTCCAGATAGTACCGCAGCTTCAGGATGCTTTCCGCCGTCTTTTTGTCCGGCAGGCCGCCGTGATAGCGCATGATGGCCATCAGCGTGTCCAGACTGCCGGTCTGGGCATAGTCCGCCACCGTCACGCCCTTGCGGGACACGATGTCCAGAAAGCCCAGGCGGTGCAGCTCACGCAGCCCCTCGTGGACCACCGTTTTGCTGACCTTCATGGCGTCGGCCAGCTCCCGCTCGGTGGGCAGCTTGTCGCCGGGCCGCAGTTGGCCCGATAAGATCATGCCCTCCAGCTGCTGCACGAACAGCTCCTTCAGGGAGGGCGCCACGATCTCGCGGAATTCCATACCATCACTCCTTTGGTCCGACCAGGACCATATAATAGGATAGCATATCTTTGTGGGAATAGTCAATGGATTTTATGAGGAAAAATTGGTACTATTTTGGTGGATAAATGGACGAATTAAGGCCCGTTATGTACCGGAAAAGGCCACATAACGGGGACAAAAAGACAATGGAGGAGAGATCATGCGCGATATCAACGGCAGTAAGCCCACCAATTTCCCTCTGGATGAGAGCAAGCTACCCTTCGAGATCCCCTGTCCCGACCGCGCGCCCCGGGAAAATCTTCTGAAGCTGGGCACCATGACCACCAACCGCATCGGCCTGAAAACCACCGTGGACGACCCGGAGTACTGGGGGCTGGACGGCATGCTGACCGATGAGATGGTGGATGTGGCGCTGAAGATGGGCGTCCGCAAGCCCAAGACCATCGCCCAGATGATGAAGCTGACCAAAATGGAGCGGGAACCCCTGGAAAAGCTGCTGGACGAGATGTCATGGCTGGGCCTGCTGGAATATAACTGGGAGAATCTGGACGGCAAGAACCCCGGCCACGAAAAGCGCTGGGTGCTGCCCCTGTTCGTCCCCGGCAGCGCCGAGTTCCTGAACATGCGCAGAAGCCAGATCGACGAGCATCCCGAGGTGGCGGCCTTCTTCGAGCGGATGACCATGCTGCCCCTGGAGAAGATCACCCCCATGGTGCCTCCCGGAGGTGCCGGCATCGGCATGCACGTTATCCCGGTGGAGAAAGCCATCGAGACGGAGAACGAGGCCATCAGTCTGGAGAAGATCTCCTATTGGCTGCATAAGTACGAGGGCAAGTACGCCAAGAGCATGTGCTCCTGCCGCGCCAGCCGCGCCAAGCTGGGCGAGGGCTGCGGCGACGATGTGGAGAACTGGTGCATCGGCGTGGGCGACATGGCCGACTATATCGTAGAGACCCAGCGGGGCCAGTATATCACCTATGACGAGGTGATGGAGATCTTCAAGAAGGCCGAGGACAACGGCTTCGTCCACCAGATCACCAACATCGACGGCGAGGAGAAGATCTTCGGCATCTGCAACTGCAACGTCAACGTGTGCAACGCCCTGCGCACCAGCCAGCTGTTCAACACCCCCAACATGTCCCGCAGCGCCTATGTGGCGGCGGTGGAGACGGAGAAGTGCGTGGCCTGCGGCCGCTGCGTGGAGAACTGTCCCGCCGGCGCGGTGAAGCTGGGCCAGAAGCTGTGTACCAAGGACGGCTTTATCGAATACCCCCGGCAGGAGCTGCCGGACGAGGTGAAGTGGGGCCCGGAGAAGTGGGCCATCGACTACCGGGACAAGAACCGGATCAACTGCCACGACACCGGCACCGCCCCCTGCAAGACCGCCTGTCCCGCCCACATCGCCGTACAGGGCTATCTGAAGCTGGCAGCACAGGGTAAATATCGAGAGGCCTTGCAGCTTATCAAGCGGGAGAACCCGTTCCCCGCCGTGTGCGGCCGCATCTGCAACCGCCGGTGCGAGGACGCCTGCACCCGCGGTACCGTGGATCAGGCGGTGGCCATCGACGAGGTGAAGCGATTCATCGCCCAGCAGGATCTGGACGCCGCCACCCGCTTCGTGCCGGAGAAGGTCATTCCCAAGGTGGACGGCGAGTTCGGCGAGAAGATCGCCGTCATCGGCGCGGGCCCTGCCGGTATGAGCTGCGCCTTCTATCTGGCGGAGAAGGGCTATCGGCCCACCGTGTTTGAAAAGGAGGAACGCCCCGGCGGCATGCTGATGAACGGCATCCCCAGCTTCCGCCTGGAGAAGGACGTGGTGGAGGCGGAGATCGACATCCTCCGGGAGATGGGCGTGGAGTTCCGCTGCGGCGTGGAGGTGGGCAAGGATGTGACCATCGCCCAGCTCCGTGAGGAGGGCTATCAGGGCTTCTATGTGGCCGTGGGCCTCCAGTCCGGCGGCAGGCTGAACATCCCCGGCGGCGAGGCACAGGGCGTCCAGGCCGGTATCGACTTCATGCGCCATGTGAACAGCGGCCCTTGCAGCAAGATGAGCGGCAGAGTCGTGGTCATCGGCGGCGGCAACATCGGCGCCGACGTGGCCCGCACCGCCCTGCGCTGCGGCGCGGACAGCGTGGATCTGTACTGCCTGGAGGGCTATGAGGACATGCCCATGGGCGAGGAGGATCGCGGCGAATGCGAGCGCGAGGGCATCACCATCCACGCGGGATGGGGCCAGACGGAGATCGTGGAGCAGGACGGCAAGTGCGCCGGTATCCGCTTCCGCAAGTGCCTGTCCGTGAAGAACGCCGAGGGTCGCTTTGACCCCAAGTTCGACGACGCCGTTACCGAGGAGACCGCCTGTGACATGGTGCTGTACTGCATCGGCCAGAAGGTGGAGTGGAAGGCGCTGCTGACGGGTACGAAGGTGGAATTTAACCCCAACGGTACCGTGAAGGCCGACCCCGTCACCTATCAGACTGCCGAGCCGGATATCTTCGTGGGCGGTGATGCCTATACCGGCCAGAAGTTTGCCATCGACGCCATCGCCGCCGGTAAGCAGGGCGCGGTGTCCCTGCACCGCTGGGTGCAGCACGCCACGCTGACCATTGGCCGTGACCGCCGCCAGTTCATTGAGCTGGACAAGGAAAACGCCCTCATCGCCATCGACAGCTACGATAATACGCCCCGCCAGCAGATCGGTTATAACGAAGCCCTGCGCAAGACCTTCCGTGATGAGCGCATAGCCTTTACCGAGGAGCAGGTGAAGAAGGAGACGGCCCGCTGCTTGGGCTGCGGAGCCAGCATCGTAGACCCCAACAAGTGCATCGGCTGCGGCATCTGCACCACCAAGTGCGCCTTTGACGCCATCCACCTGCACCGCGAGCGCCCCGAATGCAGCACCATGTATAAGTGCGAGGACAAGATGAAGGCCATCCTGCCCTATATGATCAAGCGCAACTTCAAGATCAAGCGCGCCGCCAGAAAGAGCAAGTGATATGCACGAGCTGGGGATCGTATTTCACGTCATCAAGACCATCGAGCAGGTGGGGCAGGAGCAGGGGCTGCAGAACGTGGCCTCCGTCACGCTGGAGCTGGGCGAAGTGTCCGGCGCCATCCCCCACGAGCTGGAGAGCTGCTGGGACTGGGCGGTAAAGCGGACGGAGCTGATGCCCGACGCGAAGCTGCGCATCGAGACCATCCCGGCGGTGACCCACTGCGGCAGCTGCGGACAGGACTACGCCACCGTGCCCCAGGGCCGTACCTGCCCCCATTGCGGCAGCGGCGACACCTGGCTGCTCCGGGGCGATGAGATCAACATCAAGGAGATCGAGGCGATATAATGGAACGATACAAGATCATCGAAGTGAAGGAGAGCGTGTTCGCCAATAACGACCGCGAGGCGGCACGCCTGCGGGAGGATCTGAAGCGGGATAAGACCTTTCTGCTGAACCTGATGTCCTCGCCCGGCAGCGGCAAGACCACCACGCTGCTGCGCACCATCGAGACGCTGAAGGACGAGCTGCGCATGGGCGTCATGGAGGCGGACATCGACTCGGACGTGGACGCGGAGAAGATCGCCGGAGCAGGCGTGAAGTCCATCCAGCTCCACACCGGCGGCATGTGCCATCTGGACGCGGGCATGACGGAGCAAGGCCTCCGTGAGATCGGCACCGGCGACCTGGATCTGGTGGTGCTGGAGAATGTGGGCAATCTGGTGTGCCCGGCGGAGTTCGACACCGGCGCGGTGAAGAACGCCATGATCCTGTCGGTGCCGGAGGGCCACGACAAGCCCCTCAAGTATCCGCTGATCTTCACAGTCTGCGACGCGCTGATCATCAACAAGATCGACGTGCTGCCCTACTTTGACTTCGATATGGACAAGGTGGTGGAGTACGCCCACATGCGCAATCCCAGGCTGAAGATCTTCCCCATCTCCGCCAAGACCGGCGAGGGTGTGGATGCCTGGTGCGATTGGCTCCGTCAACAGGTGAAGGACTGGACGGAAGCGTGACCGCATTTTGCGGTTTTCGCAGGCGAAATGAAAAATATGCCGCGTTGGCCCGGCGGATATCCGCAGGGCCAACGCGGCACTGCTTCATGGCGGTGAGCCGCGGGAAAAAACGTGCAGAAGCGTCTTGAAAAGCGCCTTTATCGGTGCTAAAATATGCATATGTATGCATAAGCTGCCCGAGGGCGGCTTTTCAAAAGCTTTGCAGTTAGTTCGAACTAACCGGCGGAGACCAACAACAGGAGCGGCGAAGAATGAATGAAACGAGAATGACGGCCTGCGCCGGGGCGCTGTTGATCTGGATGGCCGCCAACGCCGTTTGGGCGGGGCGGCAGCCCATCAAAACGGAGGCGAATGAGAATGAATGAAAAGATCACCCTCTCCGGCGTGCCGGAGACCATGCTGCAGACCGTCTATGCCCGGGCCAGAGAGAGCCGGGGCCGGGGCGTGATCCGGGACGCGAAGGCGGAGGAGCTTGTGGAGAAGCTGGACTACGACTTCTCCCTGGCAGAGAAGGATACCGCCATGCGCAGCGGCGTCATCGCCCGCACCATCGTGCTGGACAGGCTGACAACGGCGTATCTGGCGGGCCATCCCGGCGCCGTGGTGGTGAACATCGCCTGCGGGCTGGATACCCGGTGCTATCGGATGACGGGGTACCGCCATTGGTATAACCTGGATCTGCCGGAGACCATGGCCATGCGGGAGAAGCTGCTGCCGGAGAGCGGCGCCGTCACCCAGATCGCCATGTCCGCCATGGACGACTGGGGCAGCCGGATCGAAGAGACCGACGCACCGGTGCTGATCATCATCGAGGGGCTGACCATGTACCTGACGGAGGCGGACGTGCAGCGGATCTTTGCCGTCATCGCCGGACGCTTCCCCCAGGCCGCCGTGCTGGTGGAGACCATGAACCCCATGGTGGTGAAGCGGTTCAAGGAGAAGCCCATCGAGGGCAGCAACGCGAAATTCACCTGGGGCGTCAGGGACGGCCGGGCGCTGGCAGCGCTGCTGCCGGACTTCCGCTTCGTGGCGGAGCACGGCCTGACCGAGGGCGTGGCGGCGTTCGTGCCGGTCTATAAGCTGCTGGACAAGCTGCCGGCGGTGCGGAATATCTCCAACCGGATCGTGGTACTGGAGCGAAAGGCATGAAGTATGAGGCGCGGGCGCGCCGTACATATAGAATAATGGAATAAGGGGGAACTTTTATGAAACCCAGTTATATCACGGTAAATTTTCAACAGACGGCGGCACAGCGCTTTCCGGCGCAGGCCGGGGCGCTGAACGCCGCCTTTGACGCGCGGCTGCAGGCGCTGCGGGCGGAGAATGACGACGCAAGCAAGGAGAAGCAGCGCCATCTGGAAAACCAGATCCTGCCGGGCATCGCGGCCTATGAGACGCTGCAAAGGGTGATGCCAAAGGAGGAGGCCCTGCAGACGATCCACAGCTATGTGGAGCAGAAGGCATGGCGGCAGAAGAGGGCGTTTCTCAAGCTGATGAAGATCCCGGGCCTGTACCGCATCGTACCGGCCATCTTCTCCCGCGAGACGCCGAAGTTCTTCGGCCCGGCGGCGGGCTTTGCCGCCACGGATATTCAGACCACCGGCGGCGTGTGGCGCATCGACATGACCAGGTGCCCCTATCATGACAACTGTGTGCACTACGGCTGCCCGGAGCTGTGCCATTGCTTCTGCGACAGCGACGACATCACCTATGACGGCATGCATCCCAGGCTCTGCTGGCACCGGACAAAGACGCTGGGCCGGGGCGGCGACTGCTGCGATTTCTGCCTGAAGCTTATCCACAAATAGGAAACATAGGGAGGAAGCGTTTGTGTTTTGGGATCGTGTGGCGGGGGTGTACGACATCTTTGCCAATGTCATCAACCGGCGGGCCAACAGGGCGCTGTGCGATGAGGTGGCGCGGCTGATCCGGCCCACGGATCGGGTGCTGGAATGTGCCTGCGGCACGGGACTGCTTACCGGCGTGATCGCCCCGCGGTGCAGGAGCCTGACTGCGACGGATTTTTCTGTGAAAATGCTGCGGCAGGCGGAAAAGAAGTGCGGAAAATACGGCAATGTACAGTTCCGGCAGGGAAACATCCTGCGGCTGGACGAGCCGGATGCGTACTATGACGCGGTGGTGGCCGCCAATGTGATCCACCTGCTGGACGAGCCGTACAGAGCGCTGGCGGAGTTTGAACGGGTGTGCCGGAGGGGCGGCAGGATCATCATTCCCACCTATATGAACCGGACGGACAGGGGCGGTACCAACCGGGTATCCGGCGTGATCGGCAGGGCCGGGGCGGATTTCAAGCGGGAGTTCACGCTGGAAAGCTACCGGCAGTTCTTTGCGGATGCCGGGTATACGGATGCCGGCTACACGCTGTGTCAGGGGCGGATCCCCTGCGCGGTGGCGGTTCTTAGAAAGTGAGAAAACAGGGCACGGCGCGAAAAAGGCACTGATGAACATCCTCGGCCTATGGGCATCTCCCGGTCATTCGGCGGCGGGGAGCCTGACGCGAAAGACGCAGGCCGCCGCCAGGATGCACAGCGCGGCGTCGATGCACCAGAGCAGCGTATAGCCGCCGGTGGCGGTCACGGTCAGGCCGCCGATCCACGCGCTGACAAAGCTGCCCACCTGGTGGCACAGGAACGCCACGCCGAACAGCGTCCCCAGCGCTGCCGGGCCGAACCGCCGCCCGATCAGGCCGGAGGTGGGCGGCACGGTGGCCGCACCGGTAAAGCCCAGCAGAATGGCGAAGGCGTACATGGCTGCCGGTGATTTGGGCAGCATCAAGAAGCCCACTGTCCAGATGGTGCGGGAGGCGTAGAAACAGCCCAGCACCGCTTTCATGGAGAAGCGGCTGCCCAGATAGCCGGAGACCACGCTGCCGGCCATGGTGGCGATGCCGTAAATGGAGAAGGCGTAGGTGACGCTCTGCTCCGTGAAGCCATAGGAGGTGATCTGGGCATCGCGCTGCTGCCCCGGTTCGCCGTGGAGCGGCAGCTGGCGGACGGCACGCTGCAGGCAGTGGAGAGCGACTTTTCCTGGGAAAGCATCACCGCCGTATGCTCCCATCACAAGAACAAGTGGGTTACACCGGCCATGGAGCTGTTCATGGAGCTGACGCGGGAGCATTTCGCCGCACTCAGACAGCCGGAGGGTCAACAGGCAAAATACGCATAGATAAAAGGACGCCGTCCCCTGGGGGACGGCGTCCTTTTATCTATGCGCTCTTTTCGCTTATTTCCAGCAGGATGCTCTCAAGGAGACTGATGTCGATGGGCTTGGAGATGTGGGCGTTCATGCCGGCGTCGAGGCAGCTCTGGACATCCTCGGCAAAGGCATTTGCGGTCATGGCGATAATGGGAATCGTCTGTCCCAGCGGGTTCTTGCTGCGGCGTATGGCACGGGCGGCGTCCAGTCCGTTCATAACGGGCATCTGCATATCCATCAGGATCGCCTGATAGTCTCCCGCGCGGACACCGGCAAAGGCTTCCACCAGCTGCGCACCGTCGGGATAGATGTCACACGTCGCGCCGTACATTTCCATCAGAGCCGTCAGGATCTCTGCGTTCAGGCTGTTGTCCTCCGCGCACAAAAAGCGCATGCCGCTGAGGATGGAGGCCGGCTCCTGCTTTTGAACAACGCCGGCATTGCGCTTTTGCCGGATGGCATCGGCCAGCTGCGACAGGAAGAGCGGCCTTGCAAGCACACCGTCCACTCCGGCGGCGGTCAGAGAACCGTGGTGCGGCTCCGCGTGAGCGTGATCGGTGCAAAAGATAAGGGGCGCCTGCCTGGCCACCCTGCGCAGAGTGTCCGCAAGGGCGGGCAGCTGCTGGCCGCAGCAGCCGGACAGGAGGACGACATCCGTTTTTTCCTGCCGCAGCAGCGGCACCGCTTCGTCCACGCTGTCCGCCGCAAACACGGGAAGCCCGGATTCCCGTGTCATGGCCCTTACATTATCCGTAAATTGGGGATCGTCTGTGAGCAGAAGAATACCGGAGGCATCCACATGATATGCGGTATTGCGGTCGATGGGGAGGGAGAGCGTCACCTGGAAGCAGCTGCCCCTGCCGGGCTCGCTCTCCACGGTGATCCCGCCGCCCATCAGGTCGACGATGTTTTTCGTGATGGCCATGCCCAGGCCGGTGCCCTGCACCTTGTTGGTGGTGGAGCTTTCCGCCCGGGTGAAGGGGTCGAAGATATGGGTCAGGAATTCCTGGGTCATGCCATAGCCGTTGTCGGTGACGACGATGCGGAGAGAGGCATGCTCTGCATCGACGCAGGGAAGCTCGGCGATGTCAAGGCGGACCGCGCCGCCGTAGGGCGTGTATTTCACGGCGTTGGACAGCAGATTGACCAGGATCTGCCCCAGGCGCATGCTGTCGCCGATCAGGAATTCGTGGGTCACATCGTGGGTGCGGATCAGAAAATCCTGTGCCTTTTCCGCCGCACGGGGGCGGATGATGCTGTCGATCTGGCCGATCTGCTCGGCAAGGCTCACCGGCTCGCTGACGATGCGGATCTTTCCCGCCTCGATCTTGCTCATATCCAGCACGTCGTTGATCAGGGCCAGCATATGCTGGCCGGAGGCGTGGGCCTTGCGGATATAGTTGCGCATTTTGTCCGACAGGTGCTGCTCGTTTTCCATCAGGCGGGTAATGCCCAGGATGGCGTTCATGGGCGTGCGGATGTCGTGGGACATGTTGGTGAGGAACTCGCTTTTGGCACGGTTGGCGGCCTTGGCCTCCTGGGTGGCGGATTCCGCCAGCCTTACCGCGGCGGACAGCTCCGTGTTTTTCTGATCCAGCTCACGGTTGACGGCGGACAGCTTGTCGTTGTTTTTCCGTTCGATGGCCAGGGTACGCTTCTGGCTTGCTGTCAGGATGAAGGTGATGGCGATGGTGCAGGCAATGACCAGCAGGATGGCAAAGGCAAAGACCATCCGTGCCGTGGTGTCCACCAGCAGAACGACGTCCTGGGCCACATAGTCTGACGACACCAGAAACAGAAGCGTCCAGTTGGCATTGTTCATTTTTTTCAGGGCGTAGTAGTATTCGTCCCCGTTCAGCACCGCGTTGGAGTAGGCGAGGCCGCTGCTGTCCAGCTCCCGCTTGGCGGCGTCAAAGGAGGTGCCGTGGAGATAGGTCATTTCCTTCAGCGTGGCATAGGCGTTATAGCCCAGCAGCGTGTCGTCGCCGCTGCTGAAGATGCGTCCACCGTAGGGATCCAGAACATATACGCTGTTGTTATTGTCATACGCCTCGCAGGAGAAAAAGGGGTTCAGCTCCGCCAGGCGGCAGGATAGGCCGAAATAGGTCAGGCGGACGGTCTCGCCGCCGTCCCGGACGGTGACCGGCTCCGGCAGCTTTTGCAGAAAGAAGATCCCTACGTCGGTTCTGCCTACCCGGGAGGTAACGAAGGATACCCGTTCCGGGCTGTCCAGCAGGAAGGCCATTTCTGACAGTGTTCCGTTCCAGCCGTCGTGGGTCAGATAGCTGCCGGATTCATCCACTGCCACCAGATGGCGCTGCTCGGCATCCACATTGTACAGCTGTGACAGCGACTGCAAATAGGCGTACAGCTCATCCAAAGAGGCAAAGGCGTGATCCTCGATGGTACCGCAGAAAACGTCGGTGTCCTTCCACCAGCGCTGGGTCACATCATCCAGCCGCTTGAAGAGCTGGACGGTGACCTCCTTCATCTGCTGCTGCCGCTCCTTATACAAAATATCGTCGATATACCGGCCATAGAGCCGCGTGAAGATGAAAAAGGCGACGCATACCAGCAGCAAAAACGCGGCCAGTGCAAATGCCAGAGAGCGGAGCCGGCTGCTCTCTGTGTTTACACGATTGTCCTTCATCCCGTCTTACTCCCAGAAGATATCGTCACTTGAGAAGGTCTCGAATTGACTGAGATAGTCCCGGGCCGCGGCAAGTCCCAGAATACCGGTATCCGTCAGGCCGCCCTCTGCGGCCACCCGGTCGGTCACACCGGCAATGACCACTGTATAGACGGCTTCGTCCTGAAGGGTCAGGCTGTCCGGCTTTACCAGCTCGTAGGGGAAGAACACGCCGCAGTCTCCGCAGTCATAGCCGGTTTCCGCCAGCTCCTTGACGCGGGCGCCGGTCAGCGTGACGGTCTGGATATTGCCGCGCCAGCCGGTGGGCAGGATCGAGGTGAGCTCCTGGTCGGAGACAGGGAGAGGGAACAGCTCGCCGGACACGCCCTTCGGGTTCATGTGGCTGACGCCGTCCGCCACGAAATAGGCGTTTTTGGAGATCAGGGCCAGATCGGCCTCAACCGCCTTGCAAAAGGAGACACCTACCAGCCGTGCACAGTCATCGGTGGTCAGCTTCTCGGTCAGCGTGGTGCAGACAGCGGAGGCGCTGTCCCGCAGAAGCTGCTGACTGTCGTCAATGGCGCTGATCAGCTGCTCCAGCGTTGCGCTGCCCCGTATGTATTCCAGCCCCACGTCGCCGATGGGGACGATGATATTTTCCCAGCCGCTGTAGAGGAAGGGTGCGGTCAGCCCGTTATACAGCTCGTCCTCCACGGGTTTATAGTAGCTGGTCTCCGGGATCACATAGTCCTTCAGCGGCAGCATCAGCGAATTGGCGCATCTCTCATTCAGTGAGGACATCCCCTCCACGGTGGACAGGACCTCCATCACATGCAGGGCGTCGGCCAGCTTCTGCGGGCTCTTTTCCAGGGCTTTATTGAGACCGATGTAGCGGGATACCTGCAGGATGACGGCGTTTTTGGTGCCGTCCTCGGACAGGTACGACATAAGCCGGAACTCGTCGTCGGAGTCCTCGGCGGTGATGTTGTTGGTACTGCCCAGCAGGAAGAGGGTATTGCCCTCGGCCATCATGCGCTTTGTTTCGTTGTTGTCATACCAGCTGCCCTCGCCGTTCAGCATGCCCAGTTCCCGCCATTCCTCCACGACGGAAAACGCCTGGCGCATGCCCTCGGAGCCCGCCGCCGTGGCCTTTCCGTCCAGAAAGTCGCTCTGCCACCGTCTGCCGTCCAGCGTGTTGAGAAAGTCGGTGTCCATGATGTTGCACAGGTACTGGAAGCCATAGCCGGGCAGGGCAATCTGGTTCAGCGCCAGACGGCAGCCTGCCGCCTTGACCTGGGGCGCCAGCTCCCGCAGCTCCGCGAAGGTGGTGGGCAGCGTCCAGCCGTGCTCGTCGAGCAGCGTCTGGTTATAGGTGATGCCCAGGCAGGAGAAGAAGGTGGGCAGCAGATAGATCGCGCCGTCGTCCGAGACCTCGTGGAGGCTGGAGGCGGTGTAGTTGTTGGTAAAGCTGTATCCGGACAGGTCGACCAGCTTGCCGCTGAGATCCTGACGCTCCGGCACATAGACGGTGGTCAGATAGATGTCGGGCATGTCGCCGGAGCGCAGCTGGGCGCTGAGATAGGCCGTGGTGTTGCCGCCGGCGTAGGGGATCACTTCGATATTGATCTCCGGATAGGTCTCGTGGACCTTGTCGATAAAGTGATCCATTTCTGGGAAGAGGGAGACGATGGTGAGGGGCTCGTGGGTTTCCTCGGCGGCATCAGCCTGTCTGCTGTAAGCGGTGCAGGCGGTAAGCGTGCAGACCAGTGCCAGAATAAGCGCGATGACCCATTGCGGTTTCATAAGAGACGTCCTTTCTCTGTGTATCAGCGGTGCGGCGGGCTTACCGGAGGAGCGCGGCGATCTGCCGGAGCACACGGGTATAGGCTTCGGTGACAGCGTCGAAGAGCGCGTCATCAGGGAAGCCGGACGGAGGGCGCAGCGCATCCGCCAACAGGGCGGACGTCTCTGTCAGTTCCTTCAGACCCAGCGTGGAGGCGACGCCCTTGAGCGTATGCGCAGCCAGAAACGCGCTCTCTGCGTCGCGGCTTTCCCTGGCTGCCGCCAGCGCCGCGTAGGAGGGATCCGCGGGATATTTCAGCAGAAATGTTTCTATCATGCGGTCTGACGGTATTCTGCGGCGCATATCGTCGTAATCGCCGCCGATCGTCTTGTAAAACTCCCTGATCTTCATGCTGTGAACCGGATGTCCGGTCTCCTTTCCAAACATCGTCTTTTTCGAGTGTGGGCACCGCCGAAGGACGGCGGGAGGATCAATATGCCGTGGACAGCGCGGCGGCGTAGGCCATATACGCCTGACGCACCGGCTTTACGCCCCGCTGACGGATGGGGATCGTCTCCCCGTTGGACAGCAGGAACTCTTTGTCGATCTGCCGGACGTGATCCATGTTCACCAGAAAGCTCTGGTGGCAGCGCAGGAAGCAGGGGGCGTTCAGTTCTTTTTCGATGGTGTTCAGCGTTTTGTAGGCGGTATGTACGCTGCCGGATACCGTGTGGATCAGGCACTTGGAGTTGGAGCTTTCAATGTACAGGATGTCGCGGTACGCGATCCTGGTCACCGTGGCCCTGTGCCGGAGCTGGTAGGTATTGGGGTCGACGTGCTCTGTGATCCGGTCGACGACGGCCTTCAGACGCTCGTAGTTGATGGGCTTGAGCAGGTAGCCGCTGGCGGCCACGTCATAGCTTTCGATGGCGAAATCCGGCGAGGCGGTCAGGAATACGATCTTGCCCTGATATCCCATAGCCCGCAGTCTGTGGGCCAGCTCATTGCCCATCGCGTCCGGCAGATAAATATCCAGAAAAACGATGTCGAAATTCGCTCCCTCTTCCACGTCATAGAGGAGATTTATTCCGTATGCGTAAGGCGCCAGCGTCACGGGGAGTGATCGCTCCGCAGAGCAGCGGTTCAACAACTGCACGATCATATCACGTTGAAGTTGGTTGTCCTCACAGACAGCAATGCGCATGGGTATCAAGATCCTTTCTTCCAAAAATCAAATTTCGCTGCCGGAACAGCAGAGGGCGGCGCGGCACCGGTCACAAAAAATGGCGGCTGCGCCGCCATTTCTATTGCAAACTACGGAGTGATTTCTCGTAACAAGATCGTTCAAACGATACCGACGTTTGGGGCTCCTGCCATGGCTGCACTTTCATTTATACATTTTACACTTATGAACCGGAAAATCAATATAATGTTTTGTTAAAAATTCTGCCTGATTCGACAAAATTAGCCAAAATGCGGGAAGATAAGACGGTAAACGCGCCCCTTCGACACGCTCGTGAAAAGAAAAAAATTGATGAATTCATCGGTTTTTTGCGGATATTCACAGTGAGCATGCACATGCTTTTTGTTTTGCTATAATAACGGCAGATCAAGGCCATGGCATAGAAGGGATGCGCCGGTCGGACGTGATCAATACTGAATAAGGGAGAAAGAGTATGAAAAATTTGATGAAAGTCGTATTGGCGGACGCTGACGAGGGTTTTCGTATGATGCTGCAGCGAGTGATCGAAGCTGCCGGGGATTTTAAGGTGGCAGGCAGCACCGGCAACGGCGCCGACGCGTGGCGCATCATTGAACGGGAATGCCCGCAGCTGGTCATCATGGATGTGCTGCTTCCGGAGCTTGACGGCTTTGTGCTGCTGAACCGGCTGGCCGCCATGGCGGAGAGGCCGCGGGCGATACTGGTATCCGCGGTCTGCCAGGGGCAGGTGGTGAAGCGGGCCATGGCACAGGGGGCGGAGGCGTTTGTGGCGAAGCCCTGCGGGGCGAACGAGCTTCTCGGACAGATGCGCCGGGTGGCGCAGCGGGCGGAGGAAGAGGACGCGTATGATGCCGCGCTGGAGCGCCTTGTCACGCCCATCATCCACGAGCTTGGTATGCCGGCGCATATCAAGGGCTATCAGTATGTCCGCGAGGCCATCGTTCTGACCATCAAGGATGTGAGCATGATCCACGCGGTCACGAAGGTTTTATATCCGACGGTCGCAAGACGCCACAACACCACGCCGTCCTGCGTCGAGCGGGCGATCCGCCACGCCATCGAGGTGGCCTGGAACCGGGGCGACCTGGATGCGCTGCAGCGGCTGTTCGGCTATACGGTGAGCAATACCAGGGGAAAGCCCACAAATTCCGAGTTCATCGCCATGATCGCTGACCAGCTCAGCATCAGAAGCAAGGCAAGACCTGCGTAAGGATGACGATAAACATGAAAATTTTACCGTTTTGCGGTAGACGGTGCTCCCATCACATGGTATGATGGTGCCATCAACAATGAAGGGTGGGAACCAACCTATGGAACCGTTAGCTTCCCTGGATTTCAACGCAAAAAAAGGCTTTATCTGCGATATGGACGGCGTCATCTATCACGGCAACCGGATCCTGCCGGGTGTGGCGGAGTTCATCCAGTGGCTCCATGACGAGGACAAGGAGTATCTCTTTCTGACCAACAACAGCGGCTATACGCCCCGTGAGCTGAACCAGAAGCTGGCCCGTATGGGGCTGGACGTGCCGGAGGAGCACTTCTACACCAGCGCGCTGGCCACGGCGGCCTTCCTGAAGGAGCAGGCACCGGGGTGCTCTGTGTTCGCCATCGGCGAGGCGGGACTGCTGAACGCCCTGTATGACGCGGGGATCACCATGAACGACGTGAACCCGGACTATGTGGTGGTGGGCGAGGGGCGCAGCTATTCGCTGGACACCCTGACCAAGGCCACCAATCTGGTGATGCAGGGGGCGAAGCTCATCGGCGCCAACTCCGATGTGTCCGGTCCCATCGAAAACGGCATCGCTCCGGCCTGCCGGGCGCTGATCGCACCCATCGAGATGGCCACCGGCAAGCAGGCGTACTTCTGCGGCAAGCCCAATCCGCTGATGATGCGCACCGGATTGCGGATGCTGCACTGCCACTCCGCCGAGGCGGTGATGGTGGGCGACCGCATGGACACCGACGTGATCTCCGGCATGGAGAGCGGCATGTCCACGGTGCTGGTGCTGTCCGGCGTGTCCACCCGCGAGACACTGCACACCTACGCCTACCGGCCCAGCATCGTGCTGGACGGCGTGGGGGATATCCCGGCGCTGGCCCGGGCGGCAAAGAAATAAACAGAGAAAAACCGGAAAGGGACGGGAGTTCCTTTCCGGTTTTTTTGTATAGAGAAGGAAATGGATCACTTTGCTTCCCGGGAGTACATGACCGCCAGGCCCTGCAGCAGCAGGGCGTCGTCCAGGATCACCGGGCGGCGGCAGTGGGGGATCACGCAGCCCGCCAGTCCGCCGGTGGCGACGGCGGTCACCGGTGTGCCCAGGGACGCCTCCAGCCGGTCCAGCATACCGTCCACCATGGCGGCGGCACCCAGCACGATGCCGCTGCGGAGGCAGTCCACCGTGCTGCGGCTGAGGGCGCTTTCGGGGGCGGTCAGCTCCGGCAGGGGCAGTCCCGTCCGCTGCGCCAGCGCCTCCGCGCTCAGGCGGACGCCGGGGGCGATGGCCCCGCCCAGGAAGGCGCCGGTCTCATCCAGCACGGAGAGGGTGGTGGCGGTGCCCGTGTCGATCAGCACCAGGGGCGGCGTATATTTGGCCAGAGCGCCCTCCGCGGCGGCGATCATGTCGGCACCCAGGGTCTCCGGATGGTCGATGCGGATGAGGATGACGGTTCGGGCCGTTTCGCCCACCACCAGCACCGGGCCGGTGATGAGACCGGCGAGGGCCTGCCGCAGCGGCTCCGTGACGGCGGCCACGACACTGGAGAGGATGGCACCCTCGAAGCTCTCGGCGGAATAGCCGCTTTGCGTCAGTGAGGCTTTGATGGCGGCCGTATATCCGGCGGCGTCCATACTGCGGTCGGTGATCAGGCGCATGGTGCGGCGCACCGTCAGACCGTCCATACAGCCCAGCACGATATTGCTGTTGCCTGCGTCTACTGCCAGGATCATGCCGCCCGCCTCCGCATGGTGACGATCCGCAGCACGGCAGGGGCCAGCACGATGTTGACGGCCAGCTCCAGCAGGAAGTTGACGCTCATGAACGCGGAGAGCACCGCCGCCCACGAGGTATCGAAAAACAGCACCAGCACCAGATACAGCACGCCGGTGTTCACAATGGGGCACACGGCCGCCGCGGCGACGACCGCCGCTTTCCCGCTGCGGTGCGCCGCCAGTTGGTATACGGCGGCGGCTGCCGCGCCGCACAGCATACCCTTCACCACGCAGGCGGCGGAGGTGATCAGCGGGTGCAGCGCCAGCATCATCTGGCCGGAGGCGTCGGCCCCGGTCAGCACCATGACCAGCACCACCAGGCCAAACACAGTGCCGATCAGCGCGCCGCTGCCGACGCCGTACAGCGCGCCGGCCACCACGATGGGGATCAGCGTCAGGGTGATAGGGAAGCTGCCGAAGCGGATGAAGGTGGCTGCCGTCTGCAGAACGACCACAAGCGCGGTCAGCATGCCCAGTGCCGCCAGGCGGGAAAAGCGATTTTTCATTTGTCAGACCTCCTGCTGTCGCTCCGCGCAGGGCGGATGCAACGCAAATTTTACAGCAGTATAGCGGACAGGGGCGGCGCTGTCTATCACGGCGGGGTAAAATTTAGGTAAAACTTTTAAAAACGGGGGAGGAAACTGCGGCTGCAGTCTCCTCGCGCGGTCTGATGGCTGTCGTCATCGCAGCAGCGGCATGCTGCCGGTGAGCGTATTGATCTTCTTTTTGGCGCCGCAGAGGGCAATGCCGAAGTAGTGCAGCTGACTTTCCGGTGTTTTCTTCATCTTGCGGATGAATTCGTCGTAGGTTTTGCAGCCCTGGGCCAGATCGGAGAAGTCTACCGCCGTTACATCCTGAAATTCCGGCTGATACAGCTTCTCGCGAAGCGCCTTGATGTCCTCCGGCGCGGCTTTCAGGACAGGGACGGGAAAGGCAATGATGCCGGGATGTGTATGGCCGCTCCGGTCGGCCACATCGGTTCCCACCACCTCCGGCATTTTCTGCCCCAGTGTGATGCCCATAATGGCCGCTGTGTTGGCGATCAGGCCGAGGGGCAGTTCCGGGTCAATGACCATGACACATTTTTCATTTTGCAGATCCATAGGTGCCTCCGTTCTCGGTGTGCGCTTCAAACATCTCCCGGTAGACGCCGGGCGCCAGACCGATAAAGCGCTTGAAGTAGTTGGTGAAGTGGCTCTGGTCGGAAAAGCCTGTCAGAAGAGCCGCCTCCGCCGGTGAGACGCCCTTCTCCAGGGTGAAGGCCCGCAGCAGGGCGGACTTGCTGCAGCCCGCGCAGCGGCACAGCTGGTCAAGCCGGATGCGCTGGGCGTAGTGCGCCTCCATGAACCGGCATACCTGTGCGATCTCCTCGCGGCATACCGCGGCGTCGGCGGTGAAGGGACGCGTATAGCGCCGGAGCAGGATGGAGAGCAGCAGAAGCAGGCTTTCCTCCTTTTCAAGCTCCTGGGAGCCGTCCATGATCAGCTCGTGGAGCGAGCGCAGGGAGGCGGCAGCCCTGTCATCATGGATCACCAGTGGGGAAAAACGCGGCAGCTCCCGCTTCCCGGTGAGCTCTTCCGCCAGTTCCAGCATGATGTCCCGGGAAATATTCAATCCGCGGTAGTCCAGCGTGCCGCCGTCGCGCTGTACACAGGCGTGGCTGTCTTCCGGGTTGAACAGGAGCATGTCGCCGGAGGTGATGACGTAGTCTGCGCCCTTGCAGAAGAGCGTGCGCTGTCCGCTTTCCATCAGCCCGATGACGTAGTACTCGTGAAAATGATGAGGGAAGGGCTGTGCGATACCGGTGAAGCGGCAGGCCTCCAGATGCAGTCCGTCATCGTAGACAGCGGTTCGTGTTTCCTGTTTCATGCGCCTTACCTCCTTGCCGGGATTATTGTACCACGTCTGTGGCGGAGGGTCTTGCAAAATATCTTCATTTTAGGAGGAAAAAGGATAAGTTTTAATCTTTGTTTAACAATTCTGCACCATACATGGTATAATTGAGCCACATACGATGGGGAGGGATGGGCATGACCATCAAAAAACGGCTGGCGCGCTCCAATATCGCCATGCTGGTGATACCGATCCTTGCGGCGGCGGTGCTGCTTTTGCTGGGGGGTGGTGCGGCGCTGGTGCTGCTGCGTGGGAATCTGATGACGCTGCACAGCGCGGTGGAGCAGATCGAGGCGGTGCTCCACGGCTTTAAGCTGACGCTGAGCGTGTTTGCCGCCATCGCGGCGGTGCTGCTGCTGGGAACGGTGGCGCTGACCAATCTGTATCTGACGCGGCACCTGTTCCGCCACATCTCCCAGCCGCTGGACACCCTGACGGCGGGCGTGGCCCGCATCCGGGACGGCGACCTGGACACACCCATCGCCTACACGGAGCCGGACGAGTTCAAGGCCGCCTGTGACGCGGTGGATGAGATGGCGGCGCGGCTGAAGGCCTCGCTGGAGCAGCAGCAGGCGGCCCAGCAGCAGAAGCAGGAGCTGATCGCCGGCATGTCCCACGATCTGAAAAGCCCGCTGACTGCCATCCGCGCCTACACGGAGGGCCTGCTGGAGGGCGTGGCCCAGGATGAGGCAGCCCGCCAGCGATATCTGCAGACCATCTACGCCAAGGAGGCGGACATGGAGACGCTGGTGAACCGGCTGTTTGCCTTTGCGCGCATGGACGTCAGCCAGTATCCTGTCCATGCAGAGCCGTTGGCGCTGGCCGCTGAACTGGAGGCTATCACCGAGGAGCAGGAGGGGGTGGCCGTCACGGTGGACGTGCCGGAGATGACCGTGCTGGCCGACCGTGAGCTGCTGCGGCGCATCGCGGTGAACCTGCTGGACAACAGCCGCAAGTACGGCGGACGGGAGGACGTTTCCGTCCGCATCACGGCGGAGAAGATCGGCGATATGGCGGCCATCGCCTTTACCGACAACGGCGCAGGCGTGCCGCCGGAGCAGCTGCCCCGGCTGTTTGACGTATTCTACCGGGGCGACGCCGCCCGGACAGCGCCCGGAAAGGGCAGCGGCATCGGCCTTGCGGTGGTGAAAAAGGCCTGTGACGAGATGCACGGCACCGTCTGGGCGGAGAACGCGGAAAACGGCGGCCTGCGGGTGACCGTGTCTGCCATTGTCAATCGATGGTAGCAAAGGAGGGATAACATGGCGAAAATACTGATCATTGAGGACGACGCCGACATCGCCGCCATTGAGCGGGACTATCTGGAGGTGGGCGGCTATGAGAGGTCAGCGTCTGCACCGACGTCGCCGCCGGACTGGCCGCGGTGCTGGAGCAGCCCTTTGACCTGCTGCTTCTGGACCTGATGCTGCCGGGAATGGACGGCTTTACCATCTGCCGGAAGGTGCGGGAGGCCAAGGACATCCCCATCCTGATGGTCACGGCCCTGGGCAAGGATGTGGACAAGATCCGCGGGCTGGGCTACGGCGCCGACGACTACATCGAAAAGCCCTTCTCTCCCAGCGTGCTGGTGGCACGGGTCAAGGCCCATCTGGCCCGGTACCGGCGGCTGAAGCCCGCGGCGGCGGAGACCACGCTGTTGGCCGCCGGGCCGCTGGCGGTGGATACCGCCTGCCACCAGATCACGAAGAACGGCGTGCCGGTGCCCCTGAAGAACAAGGAGTACGAGCTGCTGCTGTTCCTCATGCGCCATCCGGACCAGGTGTTCAGCCGGGAGGATCTGTACGAGATGATCTGGGGCCTGGAATCCTTGGGGGACAACATCACCGTGGCGGTGCACATGAAGCGGCTGCGGGAGAAGATCGAGGACGATCCCGCCGAGCCCCGGCTGCTGCAGACCGTGTGGGGCGTGGGGTACAAGCTGGCAGTTTAAACTCTGTTTCATTTCTCTTCATACGGTGTTTAACGGTTTCTTCTATCATGGAAACATCCAAGATAGAAGAAACCGTTTTTTATGTCTCATAGGAGGTATTCGTATGCACGAGATGGTAATGCAGAAGAACTATGTCAAGGCCTATAAGCTGGTGATCCTGCTGGCGGTGGTGCTGGCGGTGCTCAGCGCCGTGGCCGTCCCCCTGAGTCTGTCCCGGCAGATCAGGGAGGCCGCTGCCCTGGAGCAGACCTATGGCGAGGATCGCCACGACGGCGAGCATGACGGACAGCAGGGCGGCCACGACAGCGAGGACGCCTGGAAGAGCCAGATCACGCCGCTGACACCGGGACACTTTGTATTCTTCGGTGTGCTGGGACTGCTGTGGGTGCTGCTGGTGGCCTGGTATTGGCTGTTGACGGCGGCGTGGCTGTACCGCAGCGCCGTCAATGCAGGCATGAATAAATCCCTCTGGATGATCCTGGGCCTGGCTGTGGGCGTGCTGGTGGGCAACGTGTGCCTGAAAAACCTTATTGCCCGGCCACGGCCCTGCTGGCTGGACGACAGCGTGATGATGCTGATCTCCTCGCCCGCGGACTACTCATTTCCCTCCGGCCACACGCTGTCCTCCGTGATCGGCGCCACGGTGCTGACGAAAACGGATCGCCGCTTCGGCTGGGCGGCTATCCCGCTGGCGGCGGTCATCGCCTTTTCACGGCTCTATCTGTTCGTCCATTTTCCCAGCGATATCTTGGCCGGGGCCATCCTGGGCGTGATTATCGGGGAGGCGGTGTACCGCATTGGGATGCGGTGCGGCAGGAGACAGCGGACACCGCAGGAGCGGTGAGCGGGCTCCTCGCCTTTACAGAAGGTACGCCGTGTGCTATGATGTGGGGCGAGGTGATGGCATATGAAAACACTGCTGGACTGTCTGTTCGTGGCGCTGGGCGGCGCGATCGGCTCGGTGAGCCGCTTTTTGCTGGGAAAGCTGCCGGTAAAGGCGGCGGGCTTTCCCGTGATCACGCTGGGCATCAACGTAGTCGGCGCCTTCTGCATCGGGCTGATCGTGGCGGCGGTGGGGAAGCACAGCGGCTGGGATCCCCGGCTGGTGCTGTTCCTGAAGGTGGGCTTCTGCGGCGGCTTCACCACGTTTTCCACGTTTTCTCTGGAGACGGCGTAGCTTTTGCAGAGCGGCAAGACAGCGCAGGCAGCGCTGTATGTGATTGCCAGCGTGGTGCTGGGCATTGCCGCCGTGTTTACGGCGCAGAAATGCGTGTAAAATCCGGCTGTCCGGGTACACTAAGGCCATCTGAACAAAGGAGTGGATGACCAATGGTGGAACCGGATACCATCCGGCTGCTGCGGGAGTGTGACGCGGGCATCAAAATGGGCGTCTCGGCCATCAGCGACGTGGTGGATCGGGTGGCGGACAAGCACTTCCGCCGCCTGCTGACAGACTGCAAGGCCCAGCACGATAAGCTGAAGGCGGAGATCCAGACGCTGCTGGACAAATACGGCGACGAGGGGAAGGACCCCAACCCCATCGCCAAGGGCATGTCCCACATGAAGACCGGCATGAAGCTGGGAATGGACGACTCGGACGAGACCATCGCCGATCTGATGACCGACGGCTGCAACATGGGGGTCAAATCCCTGAGCCAGTACCTGAACCAGTACCAGGCGGCGGACGAGACCTCAAAGGACATCACCAAGCGGCTCATCGCGCTGGAGGAGCGGCTGGCGGTGGATATCAGAGGATTTTTATAAGAACAACGTGAAACGCCCTGCGCCTTTGAAGCGGCAGGGCGTTTCACGTTTACATGGATGGAAGAGTAGGTAAGGAATAGGCTTCCAGATAGGAACGGAAGCGGCGCTGGAAGCTGTCGTCGTTTCGGCGGATGGCGTGGAGCGTTTCGTGAAGGTTCAGGTTGTGCTGGGCGGCGTCGATGACGCACCCGGCGATATTGGAGCAGTGGTCGGAGGTGCGCTCCAGATCCGTCAGCAGATCCGACCAGACGAAGCCGGCCTCGATGCTGCACTGGCCCTGCTGCATCCGCAGGATGTGGCGGGTGCGCATTTCCTCCTTCAGCGTGTCGATGACCTGCTCCAGCGGCTCCACCTTCATGGCGGCCTCCACGTCCTGGTGCAGGAAGGCGGTTTCCGCCAGAGACAGGATCTCGCGGATGGCGTCGGAGAGGGTGATGAGCTCGGCCCGGGCGCTGCCGCTGAAGGAGAGGCCCTTGGCCTGCAGCTCCTCCGCCGATTCCAGCACGTTGACGGCGTGGTCAGAGATGCGCTCCAGGTCGCCGATGGTCTTCAGCAGCTCGGTGGCCTCCTCGCTCTCGGCCTCGCCCATCTTCTGGGCGCTGAGCTTCACCAGATAGGTGCCGATCACGTCCTCATAGTGGTCGCAGCGATCCTCGTCGGCGCGGATGCTGTCCGCCAGGGCGGGGGTGTAATGGGTAAAGGCGGCCAGGGCGTTTTCCAGGGCACGGACGGCGCACTCGGCCATGTCGTTGGCCACGGCGCGGCACTGGCGCAGGGCCAGGGAGGGGGTGGCCAGCAGGCGCTCGTCCAGCTCCACGGCCGCCTCTTCTTTGTGGGTCACGTCGGGCACCATGCGGATGGCCAGCTTCTCCAGAATGTTACCGGCAGGCAGCAGCATGGCGGTGCACAGGATGTTGAACAGGGAGTGGGCGATGGCGATGCCGTACATGGTGGCGGATTCGTTGAGAATGGCCGGGGCAAAGACGGCCTTGACGATACAGAACACTGTCAGCAGCACCACCACGCCGATGACGTTGAACATCAGGTGTACCACGGCGGCCCGCTTGGCGTTCTTATTGGTGCCCACGGAGGACAGCAGCGCCGTAACGGTGGTGCCGATATTCTGGCCCATGATGATGGGGATGGCGGCGGCGTAGCTGACCTGTCCGGTCAGGGCCAGCGCCTGCAGGATGCCCACGGAGGCGGAGGAGGACTGGATGATGCCCGTCAGCACCGCGCCCACCAGCACGCCCAGGATGGGGTTCTTGAACATAATGAACAGCTCGGCAAAGCCGGGGACATCCTTCAGACCCGCCACCGCGCCGCTCATGGTGTCCATGCCGAACATCAGCGTGGCGAAGCCCAGCAGGATCATGCCGGTGTCCTTCTTCTTGGCGTCCTTGCAGAACATATAGAAAATGATACCGATCAGCGCCAGCACCGGGGTGAAGGAGGTGGGCTTCAGCAGCTTGATCCACACGTTGCCGCTGTCGATGCCCGCCAGGCTCAGCAGCCACGCGGTGACGGTGGTGCCCACGTTGGCGCCCATGATGACGTTGATGGCCTGCCGCAGCGTCATCAGCCCGGAGTTGACGAAGCCCACCACCATCACGGTGGTGGCCGACGAGCTCTGGATGATGGCGGTGATGCCCAGGCCTGTCAGGAAGCCGGCGAATACGTTGCTGGTCATCTTGTCCAGCAGTGTCCGCAGCTTGCCGCCGGCACGGCGCTCCAGCGCCTGGCCCATCAGGTTCATACCGAACAGGAACAGGCACAGTCCGCCGATCATGGTCAGTACCTTGAAAATATCCATATTGAATTCTCCTCAATCCATGTTTCACATTTTTCTTACGATCATTTTACGTCCAATATCAGCATAGCAGGGGATTGTCAAATCCGCTGGCGCTGTTTTGTAAAATCTAAGTAAAATTCCGCGAGAATAAGCTTGACAAACGAACTGTACTATGCATATAATACAGTTAGAAACTGTGTTACACGCATAGTACAGTTGAAGAGAGGAGGCGGGGGCGTTGATTGATTTCGGGGGCTTTGTCCAGACGGAGGGACAGCCTATCTATCTGCAGATCATACGGTACATCAAGCAGGGACTGGCCGCCGGTACCATCGCCGACGGGGAGGAGCTGCCCTCACGCCGGGCGCTGTCGGCTGACCTGACGGTGAACCCCAACACCATCCAGAAGGCGTACCGCCTGCTGGAGGAGGAGGGACTGGTGCAGTCCCACGCCGGGGCTAAGAGCTTTGTCTGCGCCACGGAGCAGCAGCGGCAGGCACTGCGGCGGGAGATGACGGAGAACCAGCTCCGGGCCATGGTGCGGGACATGAAGCGCCTGGGCCTGACGGCGGCGGAGGCCGCCGACCTGGTGGTGAAGCTGTATGCGGAGGAGGAGAGCCAATGAACAAGTATCTTTCCACCGTCGGGCTGTACGCCCGGTGGAATCTCTACCGGATATTGGTCATCACGCTGGTGACGGCGGCGCTGGCGGGCGTTCTGGTGTGGCGCTATCCCGTAGGGACGGTGGTGCTGGACGAGAACTATGTGAACCCGAAGACGGGTGAGACCACGACGCTGGTGGCCAGCTATCCCCGGCTGGTGTCGGTGGCGGCGGAGAGCCGCGCCACCATCGTGTGCGCCGTGGGCTTCGCGGCCATCGTTGTGACCATGAGCCTGACCGGCTGCGGCTACGGCGTCAGGAGCGAATACACCGTGCGGCGGCTGCGGGTGAAGGAACGGCAGGCGGTGTTCCTGTGGGCGGCCTATCACGCGGCGCTGCTGGTGATCTTCTGGGCGGCGGTGGCGGCGGCTGTGTACGGCGCCATGACGTTGCGGCTCCACATGAATGTGGGCGGGCCGCTGTGGCCTGAGGAAGAGGCACCCAGTCCCCAGAGCCTGATGATGCTGTGCTATACCGATCCCTTCATGCACCATCTGCTGCCGCTGCGGGATGCGGCGGCGTGGGCGTCGGATGGGGCCGCGGTGCTGGCGGTGGCCTTCACCACGGTGCTGTTCTCCTATCGCCAGCGGCGGGGGCGCTTCAGCGTGTTGGTGCTGCTGGCGCTGGGCGGTACCATTGCCAGCTTCTTCTGCGGCCTGGGCGAGAGCACCGGTCTGCTGTTGCTGCTGTTCCTGCTGGTCGTGGCGGGCGCTGCCCTTGCACTGCTGCTGGGAGGTGACAGTGATGAAGCGTGAATGGAAGCTGAAGCGTATTTTCACCCTGCTGCCGCCCAATATGGATTCGGATCGGGTACAGGGCTGGATCCTCTGGTCGCTGACGGCCCCGGCCTTTGTGTGCGCGATAGCGTTCCTGTGCCGGTACCGGGAGGCCTACGACGCCCTGTGGTATGCGGCCTATTCGCCCCATGCGGGCGAGCTGCTGGGCGATGTGCTGATGCAGCCCTTTGCCGTCTGCGTTCTGTGGACGCTCATCGTCTATCCGCTGCTGGCGGCGGTGGCGCTGGCCACGGCGGCGGTGCTGTACAGCTCCTACTATCAGGGCAGCCGCAGCATCTATCTCATGCGCCGCCTGCCGGAGGGCCGCGGCCTGCTGCGGCGGCAGGTGTGGACGGTGCCGGTGTGCTGGACGCTGGCCATTCTGGTGACCGGGGCGGTGCTGCTGGGGCTGTGCTGGCTGGTGTGGCGGTTCGCCACACCGGCGGAGTGCCTGCCCACGCCGGAGAACATCGCCCGGGTGGAGGCGCTGGACCGCACCGGGCTCTATATCCGCTATCAGTAACAAGGAGGGGTGTCATATGTTGGAATTGAAGAGCGTCAGCAAGAAATACGGCGTGACCCGAGCGTTGAAGGACGTGTCCCTGACCCTGCCCCAGGGGCAGATCGTGGGCCTGTTCGGCGAGAACGGCGCAGGCAAGACCACGCTGATGAAGTGCATCCTGGGCCTGCTGTCCCATGGGGGGACGATCACCCTGGACGGCGCATCCATCAACGAGAAGAACATCGAGCGCCTCAGCTTCGCCACCTGCGAGCACTCCTTCTTCCCGGCCCTGACGCCCAAGGGGCACCGGGACTTCTATCAGGCTCATTTCCCCCGGTTCAATGACAAGCGCTTTCACGCGCTGATGGACTTTTTCGAGCTGCCGATGAATAAGCCCCTGCGGGCCTTCTCCGCCGGTATGAAGAACCAGTTCGAGGTGGTGATGGCCCTGTCCCAGGGGGCGGACTACATCCTGATGGATGAGCCCTTCGCCGGGAATGACGTGTTCAACCGGGAGGACTTCTACAAGGTGCTGCTGGGCATTCTGGAGGAGCACGAGACGGTGCTGCTGTCCACCCACCTGCTGGAGGAGGTGCAGCACTTCATCTCCCGCGCCGTGCTGATCCGCAAGGGTGAGCTGGTGGGCGACTGCACCATCGAGGAGCTGGAGGAGCAGGGCAAGGATCTGATGACCTATGTGAAGGAGACGTATTGCTATCAGGGCGACCGGGTCAGCCGGGTGCTCTGCGACGTGAACGACGAGGAGGGGTGACATGAAGGGACGCATCCTGATCACCGCGCTGGCGCTGGTACTGGCGCTGGGCGGGCTGATCGTCATCAACCGCGTCGAGGCGGCGAAGGCGCTGCCTGTCGAGATGGAGGTGGTGAATTCCATCGGCGACAGCAGTGCCGCCCAGGGGCTGACGGTGGATTACCGCGTGGCGGCGGAGAACTGCCTGCGGTGGTACACCCGCTATGACCCGGCCGCCGGAGAAAACGAGTCGGACTTCTACATGACCTACCGCAAAAATAATGATTTCAACGGTGTGTGGCCTGTCGGCAACACCCTATCCTGGCAGATCTATTCCAATCTGCTGGCTGTGGACGGCGTGGATCCCATTCTGTCCGACATGCTGCGGCAGGCGAATTCCCCGCAGGGAGAGAAACGGGGCGACGGCGTCAGCATTACCACGCGGCTGTATCCCCACGACTACTACGATGCCTATCCCCTGCGGCTGGTGAACACCGACGTATATGGCGGTATCTCGCTGGAGTACTCCGAAAAGGCGGGCTTGGCCTTCGACAAGCTGCGGATCCCCACCACGGAGAACGATTTTTTCGAGCTGGAGCTCCACTTCCGTGATCCCGAGGATCCCAACTCCGTCTATGCCTCCGGCTATGGCTCCGACTATGTGGAGAACCAGTTCAAGCCCTATTCCGTCTGCGATGAGAATGGCGCGCTGGTGACGGTGGGCTTCGACGCCGGTGTGCAGCCCCGGCCGGACTGGGCCCCGGAGGGCTTCGGCCTGTGGTATATGCCCATCCGGGAGCAGGTGCGCTACGGCGATTCCTCAAGCATAACGGCAGGCCGGTGGCCGACGTTGGAGGAGTGCCGCCTGGTGTATCCGTTGGACATCGAGAACCAGCGGGTGGCGCTGCTGGAGCGGAGCTACGACGGCGCGTATATCCTGCTGGTGACGGTGGAGGAGGCGCACTATGTGCTGCGGGTGCTGGACAGCACGGACTATCACCTGGTGCAGACGCTGGAGCTGGACGGCGCGGAGGCTTACGGGGGCAACACAAGCCGGGATTATGTATCGGAAAACGAGTACGGCCCCTACCGTCCCACGACGGAGGGCGCCCGGTACCAGTATACCCCGGAGGGTGATCCCGCGGACGGCGTCGGCAGGCTCCTGGTGGAGGAGTGGGCCTATCCGGCGGTTACCGCGCGGCAGGGGGAGAACTTCCTGGCGTTGATAATGGGCAGCCGTCTGGCGGTGCTGGCGCCGGAGGGGGAGGGCTATGACGCCCGGTTCGTCTGCGATATCCCCAGCTACGGCTCAGTCATGCGGTGGGACGAGATAAATAACAGCTGGGTGCAGGATGAGCCCGACGACTGGTATACCGACACGGACGATCTGGGTGATCCTGACGGCCAATACGGCTACGACTGGCGCTATCCGGTGGTAAACGAGGCGTACACCATGGCCTACAACGGCCGGTATCTGGCGGTGGCCGCCTATTACGGCGGCAGCGACCTGATGCTGACCATCTATGGGCCGGGCGGCCTGCAGTACGGGGCGCGGGTGCGCAACAGCGTTCTGGACTGGAGCACGAACACGCAGCCGGTGTGTCAGGATGTGGTGACCTCCGCGGAGGAATTCTACCGGCCCCAGCCGGGCCTCAGTTGGTCATAAAAAGTGAGTGCGTGCCGCAAGGCACGCACTTGTTTTTTATGATGCGGCGGCATGTGGTCATGCCGCCCTACGAAGGGCTATCGGTGATGCTGCGTAGGGCGGGGTGACTACACCCCGCCGCGTGCAACGAAGCAGGCGTCGTTTGCTATGCAGCCTGCCGGGGAGGCTGGGCCTTCCGATGGGGATGGACACATTCGGCGAACAGCGCACCGCCGATGATGAGACACGCCCCGGTGATCTGCAGCGGCGTCAGCCGTTCGTGCAGCAGCAGGGCCGAGAAGATGACGGCGCTCAGGGGCTCCAGATAGCCGCACACCGCCACCGTCTGAACGGGGAGCGCGCCCAGGGCGGAGAAGTAGCACCAGCAGCCGAAGCCGGTGTTGACGATGCCCAGCAGCAGGATCCACGGCCAGCTCACGCCGGGGACGGACATGGCAAGGCCGCCCTTGCACAGCAGCAGCACGAACACCGCGGCGGCGGCCGACAGCATTTGCAGCAGGGAGTTCTCCATGCCGTCCACGCTGCGGGCTTTTTTGTTGAGGATCAGCATGGCGGCGTAGCACACGGCGCTGAGGATGCCGTACAGGAAGCCGGTGACGCTGAGACTTCCGCCGCCCCAGCCGTTCACCAGTACGATGCCGCCGCAGACGCACAGGAAGCCCGTGATCTTCACCCGGGTCAGCGCCTCGTGAAACACCAGCGGCGACAGGGCCATCACGATCACCGGACAGCAGTAGTAGAGCAGGGAGGCGGTGGACACGCCGATGGTGCGGTATCCCGCGTACAGGAACATCCAGCTTGCGCCCATGGCCGCGCCGGACAGCAGGATCAGCGTCACGTCCCGCCCGCGCCCGGCAAAGGAGAACCGGTGGCCGGAGAGAAAGAAGAACGCCAGCAGGCTCACGCTGCCCAGCAGCGTCCGCAGCAGCACGATCTGGCCGCTCTCCAGGGCGATATGGCTGGCCACGATGCCGTTGAAGCCGAACAGCAGCAGACCGGTGAGAAAACGGAAGAAAAGACGGCGGTTCTGGGTCATAATAGTGCCTCCTGCGCGTGAAAAAGCGACGCAGCGGAGGAGAGAAAAAGGTTGCCGCCGCTGCGCCACTTTTTGGTGGTTGACAAAATTCTACATCCATCGTATCCTTGAGTAAAGCGAGAATATTTCAAATGTGATTTGACGATTTGTCAAATATAGGAGGGCGGATATGGAGAGCGAGAAATGCCGCGTGCTGCTGTGCGCCATCGACAAGGGCTCCATCACTGCGGCGGCGGAGACCATGGGCTACACCATCTCCGGCGTCAGCCGCATGATGGCGGCGCTGGAGAGCGAGATCGGCTTTCCCCTGCTGCGCCGGAGCAGGGAAGGGGTGGTCCCCACCAACGAGTGCCTGCGTCTGCTGCCGTCGCTGCGGGAGATGGTGGCCCAGGCGGAGCAGTGCCGCCAGATGGCGGGTGAGCTGCGGGGCGTCATGTCCGGCACGGTGGCCATCGGCACCTTTTCCAGCGTGGCCACCCACTGGCTGCCCAACATGATCTGCGCCTTTCAGCGGGACTATCCCAATATCGACTTTGAGATCCTCATGGGGGACTATCCCGAGATCGAGCAGTGGATATTGCAGGGCCGGGCGGATTTCGGCTTTCTCCATCTGCCCACCCGGCCGGAGCTGGCGGTCACGGAGCTGGCCCGGGACGAGCTGATGGTGGTGCTGCCGGAGGAGCACCCTCTGGCGCGGCTGGAAAAAGTTCCGGTGGCGGCCCTGGCGGAGCAGCCCTTCATCCTGCTGGACAAGGCGGGCAACCGGGACCGGGAGGTGATGCAGGTGTTTGAACAGGCCGGGACAGCGCCTCGGGTGCGCTTCACCACACTGGATGACTGCGCCGTCATGTCCATGGTGGAGCACGGCCTGGGCGTCAGCATCCTGCCGCAACTGGTGCTGCGGCGCATCCCCTACCGGGTGGCGCTGCGTCCGCTGGACTGGCCTGCCTTCCGCCGCATCGGCCTGGCTACGCGTCCGGGGGAGGAACTGGCCCCTGCCGCCAGTCGGTTCCTGGCCTATCTGCCCTACCGGGATGGGAAGGCGTTATCTGAAAAGAAGAATAACGTTTTTTACGGATGTGCCTTGCGGAAAACTGAAAATTATTGTATAATATAGAAAAAAATTTAGGTAAAACCACATCACACACCTTTGACCGCCCCGGGGCGGCGGGAAGGAGCGCATTGTATGGCAACATTTATCGTAAACGGCAGCACCGTAACGGTGGAGAAGAATCAGAAGCTGATCCGCTTCCTGCGGGACGAGCTGCACCTGACCTCGGTGAAGGACGGCTGCAGCGAGGGCGCCTGCGGCACCTGCCACGTTCTCATCGACGGCAAGCCCACCAAGGCCTGCATTCCCCAGACGGACAAGCTGGAGGGCAAGACCATCCTCACGGTGGAGGGTCTCAGCGACTGGGAAAAGGAGGTCTATACCTTCGCCTTCGGCGAGGCGGGCGCGGTGCAGTGCGGCTTCTGCATCCCCGGCATGGTGATCTCCGCCAAGGGGCTGCTGGACGTGAATCCCGACCCCACCCGGGAGGAGGCCGCCTTTGCCATCCGCAACAACATCTGCCGCTGCACCGGCTATGTGAAGATCATCGACGGCATCCTGCTGGCGGCCAGGATCTTCCGGGAGGGCAAGCTGCCCGAGGCATCCGCCGACGACTGGCAGATGGGCAGCCGTGTCCACCGGCTGGACGTGGCCGAGAAGGTACAGGGCTACGGCCAGTACCCCGACGATGTGTATGTGGACGGCATGTGCTACGGCGGCGCGGTGCGCAGCCAGTATGCCCGCGCCCGGGTGCTGTCCATCGACACCGCCGAGGCGGAAGCCCTGCCCGGCGTGATCTGCGTGGCCACCCAGAAGGACATCCCCGGCAAGGTGAACGTGGGCCATATCAAGAAGGATCAGCCCACCCTCATCGGCGTGGGCGAGCTGACCCACTATCTGGGCGACAGCGTGGCCTTGGTCTGCGCCGTGGATCAGGCTACGGTAGAGGCCGCCAAGAAGCTGGTGAAGGTGGAGTATGAGGTGCTGCCCGCCGTCCACAATCCCACCGAGGCCGCCGCGCCCGACGCGCCGCTGGTGTTCGAGGGGGACGAGAGCAATGTGCAGGCCTATAAGCACGTCTCCCGGGGCGACGCCGAGACCGCCATCAAAAATTCCAAATATGTGCTGACCGAGCATTTTTCCACCCCCTGGACGGAGCACGCGTTCCTGGAGCCGGAGTGCTGCGTGGCGCTGCCGCTGGACAACGGCGGCGTGCGCCTGCTGACCACCGACCAGAGCGCCCATACCACCATGCACGAGTGTGCCGGTATGCTGGGCGTGGATTACGAGCACTGCCAGGTGCAGAATATGCTGGTGGGCGGCGGCTTCGGCGGCAAGGAGGATATGTCCGTCCAGCACCACGCCGCGCTGCTGTGCTACCTGACCCGGAAGCCCGTCAAGTTCAAGCTGAGCCGCCAGGAGTCTATTCTGGTGCACCCCAAGCGCCACAGCTTTGACATGAACTTCACCATGGGCTGCGACGAAAACGGCATCATCCAGGGCGTCAAGGCCTCTGTGGTGTCCGATACCGGCGCGTTCGCCTCTCTGGGCGGCCCGGTGCTGGAGCGCGCCTGCACCCATGCGGCGGGCCCCTACGCCTATGAGAATTTCGAGATCGAGGGCCATGCTTACTACACCAACAATCCCCCGGCCGGTGCGTTCCGCGGCTTCGGTGTGACGCAGACCTGCTTCTGCACCGAGACGCTGCTGAACCAGATGGCCGACCTGGTGGGCATCTCTCCCTGGGAGATCCGCTACCGCAACGCCATCCGTCCCGGCGGCGTGCTGCCCAACGGCCAGATCGTGGACGATTCCACCGGCCTGGTAGAGACGCTGGAGGCCATCAAGCCCGCCTATGACGAGGCAGTGAGAAACGGCGATCCCGTGGGAATCGCCTGCGCCATGAAGAACGCGGGCGTTGGCGTGGGCCTGCCGGACTGGGGCCGCTGCAAGCTGATCGTGGAGGATGACGCCAAGGTGCATATCTACTCCGGCGCCTCCTGCATCGGCCAGGGCCTGGGCACTGTGCTGGTGCAGGTGGTGGTCACCAATACCGGCCTGAAGCGGGATGACATCGTCTACGAGCGCAGCAATACCTGGATCGCGCCGGACTCCGGCGACACCTCCGGCTCTCGCCAGACGCTGGTGACAGGTGAGGCCACCCGCCGCGCCTGTGAGCTGCTGAAGGCCGAGCTGGACAGCGGCAAGACGCTCTGCGACCTGAAGGGCAAGGAGTTCTACGGCGAATATCTGGCCAAGACCGATCCCCTGGGCGCGGACGTGCCCAACCCCGTCAGCCATGTGGCCTACGGCTACGCCACCCAGATGTGCATTCTGGACAAGGAGACGGGCCGGGTGAAGAAGATGGTGGCCGCCCACGACGTGGGCAAGGCCATCAATCCCCTCAGCATTGAGGGGCAGATCGAGGGCGGCGTGGTCATGTCCATGGGATACGCCCTGACGGAGAAGTACCCCATCGACGAGAACTGCAAGCCCACCGCCAAGTACGGCATGCTGGGCCTGTTCCGGGCCAACCAGATCCCGCCGGAGATCCAGGCCATCGTGGTGGAGAAGCCAGGCCTGAACGTGGCCGGCGGCGCCATCGGCATCGGTGAGATCACCTCTATCCCCACCGCGCCGGCCATCGCCGACGCCTATTACCGGCTGACCGGTGAGCGGGAGTTTGACCTGCCCCTGAAGAACCCCCCCTCCCCCCCCAAGAAGTGAGCAAGGGAGCCGTGACGGCGGTGCCGTCACGGCTCACAAAGGATATATTCTTAAAGCTGCGCCAGCGCTTCCTGGGTGTCCACATCCCGCAGCTCATCGGCGGGCACCTCGTACAGCAGGAGGTCGGATTCATGCTGCCGGATGACCACGTTGCCGCCCCGGTCGCCCTCGACCTTCAACAGCTCCGGGAAGAACCGGGCCGGGAAGATGCAGGGGTTGCCCCGCTGCCCGCCGTGGCCGAGGCCCACGATGTGGCCGGGATTGCGGCCGTAGAAGTCGATCAGACGGGCCACGCTCTCCCGCCGCAGCAGCGGCTGATCGGCCACCTGAAAGAGCAGCGCGTCGCAGCGCTCCAGCGCCCGGACGCCCAGGTGGATGGTGTGGCTCTGGCCATACTCGGGATGGCTGTTGACGATGGGGGTAAAACCGAACTCCTTCGCCAGCGCCACCACCTCCGGATATTGGGTCACCACCACGGTGGCGGACAGCTTGTCCGCCGGGACGGCCTCCAGCGCGTGGCGGATCAGGCTTTTGCCCTGCCACTGCTGGGCCAGCTTGTTGCCGCCGAAGCGGGAGCTCATACCGGCGGCCATTACAACGCAGCCAATGTTCATCATGCCTCACTCCTGTCCTTGTAAGGTTCCTTTTCTGGTAGTATACCCAGCTTTTTGAAAAAGTGTCAACAAAAAGTGGGGATATTCTTCAATTAAAATAACGCAGACCTCTTTTCACGCTACGCAAATCGTGCTATGATCAGCACAATGAATATGTGCCATAACCAACGCAGATAACTGCCGTTTCTCCTTTTCACAGAGTGCGGTTTCAAGTCAGATATCGAGGAGGAAAACCATATGGGTGAAGTCGGAAGAAGCCAAGTCCGTGTGGACGCCTATGACAAGGCGACAGGCCGGACGAAATACTATGAGGATCAGATGCCCCAGGACGCCCTGTACGTCCGCATCAAGCACGCGGAGATCGCCCACGGCTTCGTCAAGTCGGTGGATACCGCCGCCGCCGAGGCCATCGACGGCGTGGTGAAGGTGCTGACCTGCTTTGACGTGCCGGATATCACCTTCCCCACGGCGGGCCATCCCTGGTCCATGGATCCCGGCCATCAGGACGTGGCGGACCGCCACCTGCTGAACCGCCATGTGCGCTATTGGGGCGACGATGTGGCGGTGGTCATCGCCGAGAATGAGGTGGCCGCCATGCAGGGCGTCCGCGCCCTGAAGGTGGAATATGAGGAGCTGCCCTTCGTGCTGGACGTGCAGAAGGCTATGGAGGAGGGTGCGCCCCAGCTCCATGAGAAGTTCCCCCACAACATCCTCAAGCACACCGACATGAAGAAGGGCGACTATCAGGCTGCCATCCAGGAGCCGGGCCTTATCAAGGTGGAGGGCTGGTACGACACCCCCACCGTGCAGCACTGCCATATCGAGAATCACGGCTGCTTCGCCTATGAGGAGAACGGCCGCATCGTGGTGATCTCCTCCACCCAGATCCCCCACATCATCCGACGTATTGTGGGACAGGCCCTGGGCCGCCCCTGGGCGGATATCCGGGTGGTAAAGCCCTATATCGGCGGCGGCTTCGGCAACAAGCAGGACGCCCTGTACGAGCCTCTGTGCGCCTGGTGCACCACCCAGGTGGGCGGCCGAACCGTCCGGATCGACTGCTCCCGCGAGGAGACCTTCGTCTCCAACCGCGTGCGCCACGCCATCCGCTTCCATATCGTCTCCTGGCTGCGGAAGGACGGCACCTTCGCCGCCCGCAAGGTGGAGTGCTTCTCCAACCAGGGCGCTTACGCCTCCCACGGCCACTCCATCGTGGCCAAGGCCATGGGCTCCTTCCCGCAGATCTATCCCTGCGACAACTTCGAGGGCGACGCCTGGACGGTATACACCAACCGCCCGGTGGCCGGCGCCATGCGCGGCTACGGCATGCCTCAGGCCTCCTTTGCCGACGATGCCAACATTGACGAGTGCGCCAAGGCTGTTGGCATGGATCCGCTGGAGTACCGCATGAAGTACATCATGCCCAAGGGCTTCCACGACGGCTTCTCCGGCAACACCAACTACTACGACTCCTTCCGCGACTGTCTGGAAAAGGGCAAGGAATACATAGAGTACGACAAAAAGAAGGCCGAGTACGCCAAGGATACCGGCAACATTCGCCGGGGTATCGGCGTGGCGGCGTTCTGGTACAACACCGCCGTCTATCCCATCTCGCTGGAGACCTCCAGCAACCGTATGCTGCTGAATTTGGACGGCACCGTCACCATGCAGTGCGGCGAGACGGAGATCGGCCAGGGCGCTGATACCGCTTACGCCCAGATGACCGCCGAGGCCGTGGGCCTGAAGAGCTACCGGGACGTCCGCGTGGTCTCCTGCCAGGATACGGATATCACGCCCACCGGCCTGGGCGCTTACGCCAGCCGCCAGACCTATGTAGCCGGCTTCTCCATCCGGCAGACCGCCACCCTGCTGCGGCAGAAGATCCTGGCCTACGCCACCAAGCTGACCCGCCAGGCCGTAGACAATATGGACATCGTGGACGGCAATATCGTCCGCAAGCAGGACGGCGCGGTGCTCATGAGCCTGAGTGAACTGGCCATGACCGCCCAGTACAACGCGGCGGACAGCGAGCATATCACCGCCGAATCCACCTACACCATCCGCAACAACGCCTACTCCTTCGGCTGCACCTTCGCCGATGTGGAGGTAGACATCGCCCTGTGCAAGGTCAAGCTGAACAAGATCATCAACGTTCACGACTGCGGCAGTCTTATCAATCCCGCCCTGGCGGAGGCCCAGGTCCACGGCGGTATGTCCATGGCCATCGGCTACGGTATGAGCGAGCAGCTGCTGTTCGATGAAAAGACCGGCAAGCCCCTGAACAACAATCTGCTGGACTACAAGCTGTCCACCTTTATGGATCACCCCCATCTGGAGGCGCAGTTCGTGGAGAATCCCGAGCCCACCTCCCCCTTCGGCACCAAGGCTCTGGGTGAGCCGCCGGCCTGCTCCGGCGCACCGGCCATCCGCAACGCCATTCTCAACGCCACCGGCGTGGCCATCGACTGCACACCCATCACGCCCCACGTGCTGTTCGCCGAGTTCAGCAAGGCGGGCCTGATCCACGACAGCTGGAATGAAAAGGAGGGCAACTAAGCCATGTATGATATGAAAGCCTTATACGAGGCCTCCAGCGTGGAAAACGCGGTGGCCCTCCGTCTGGAGCATCCGGAAGCCCAGATCATCGCCGGCGGCAGCGACGTACTGGTGCAGATGCGCGAGGGCAAGCGCGCCGGTGCGGAGCTGATCTCCATCTACGGGCTGGACGAGCTGCGCGGCATCACCATTGACGCCGACGAGAACATCCGCATCGGCAGTCTGACCAGCTTCTCCCACATTACCCGCGACCCCATCATCCAGCAGTATATCAACGTGCTGGGTGAGGCCGTGGATATGGTGGGCGGCCCCCAGATCCGCAACATCGGCACCATCGGCGGCAACACCTGCAACGGCGTGACCTCCGCCGACTCCTCCTCCACCCTCCACGCATGGGATGCCATCGTGGAGCTGACCGGTAAAAACGGCGTCCGCCGCCTGCCCATCCATGAGTTCTATATCAAGGCCGGCAAGGTGGACATCCGCGCAGAGGACGGCGAAATTCAGACCGCCATCCTTATCCCCAAGGAGAGCTATGACCGCTGCTATGGCCACTACATCAAGTACGCCATGCGGAACGCCATGGACATCGCCACCCTGGGGTGCAGCGTCAACGTCCGGCTCAGTGAGGACAAGAAGATCATTGAGCGTGCCCGCATCGCCTACGGCGTAGCCGGCCCCGTGCCCCTGCGGTGTGCCAGCGCTGAAGCGGCAGCCCAGGGCAAGCCCCTGACCGAGGAGACGGTGGAGACTTTTGCCCACGCCATCCTGGACGATATCAACCCCCGTGACAGCTGGCGCGCCAGCAAGGCCTTCCGGCAGCACATCGCCGTGGAGATCGCCAAGCGCTGTCTCGTAAAATCCATTGAGCTGGCAGGAGGTGAGCTGGCATGAGCAAGCAGTATAAGCTGATCCGCTGCAATATCAACGGCAAGGACGTAGAGAAGATGGTGGACGTTCGCGCCAGCCTGACCGATATGCTCCGCAATGACTATCACCTGACCTCCGTGAAAAAGGGCTGCGAGGTAGGCGAGTGCGGTGCCTGCACCGTCCTCATCGACGGCGAGACGTTCAACTCCTGCATCTATCTGGCCGTGTGGGCCGACGGCAAGCACATCCGCACACTGGAGGGCTTGCTCAGCCCCGACGGTGAGCCCAGCGACATCCAGCAGGCCTTTATGGAGGAGTCCCCCATCCAGTGCGGTTTCTGCACCCCCGGCTTCCTGATGACCGCTGTGGAAATTCTGGACAGCGGCAAGCTGTATTCCGACGAGGAGCTCCGCAAGCTGCTCTCCGGTCACCTGTGCCGCTGCACCGGATATGAGAACATTCTCAAAGCGGTGAAAAAGACCATGTACCGCCGCCTGGGTATGGAGATGCCCACCATTTGATGCCCGCAAAAAGGCCGCCC
>ENA-ORSL01000275-ORSL01000275.1-human-gut-metagenome-genome-assembly--contig:-NODE-275-length-61412-cov-7.718973_pt1 | contig 61412 bp, 91 predicted proteins | sample MGYA00242190_ERZ509157 | MGnify/ENA primary metagenome ERZ509157 (study PRJEB26280, sample SAMEA2338664) | human gut metagenome | biome: human gut; feature: human-associated habitat; material: faeces... | reverse complement strand
GGATGGATTTTGCGGTCTTGCCGGCAGCCAGCTTGTAAAGTTTGTACTGCCGCCCAGCAAAACTGTTCGGTTTTGTCTTTGCCAAATCCTCAAAGAGCAGATCAACCGGGTTCTGGTATTCTTCATCGTCCTCCATCACCTGCATGGTGTTGAGCATTTCCAGCAGGGTAGCAAAGTTCTGTTCCTCTACCGGGGCTTCATAATGCAGATAGGCGATAAGCGCAGTCAGCAAAAGACGTTCCGATTTTTCCCAGAATGGGTCTCCGCCGCTGCCTTCGCCCTTGGTGTTGGTCATAAGGGTAGTGACCAATTTCAGAATGTCTTTTTCGCTGTGGACGTAGCTGAACGGGTTGTAGTGCATGGACTTTTTGAAGTTGATGGTGTTCAGAACTTTTACCTTATAACCATTTTTCAGCATGGCCTGCCCACATTCAAGCACGATTGTACCTTTCGGATCGGTTACGACATAGGAACTATGGCATTGCAGGAGGTTCGGTTTCAGCCAAAATCTCGTTTTGCCAGAGCCGGAGCCGCCGACCACCAGCACGTTTTTGTTCCGGGCGTTCTTGGGGTCAGGTGGACGATTGCTCATCATTAACCGCTCTGTCTTGGTTAAAATGATGTTGTCGGAAAACTTGGGAGCCATGAATGGTTCAATGTCTTTCGCATTGCCCCACCGGGCAGAGCCGTACTCCATGCCATGACGGTACTTCTTTGCATTTTTGCTCCGCAAATATACGGCAAGCCGTAGCCCTGTGCCGCAGGAAAAGCCAATAAGCAAATCCAGCGGATGCAGACTGGGCAGAGGATTCGCAAATGCCACCGGGAAAGTTCCCATCATAGACATGATGTGTTCGCCCAACTCTTTGCCCTCGGCCAGCCGCCACGCTTCACCAAGGTTCGTTGCCACCAGCCCCAGCAGGATATACGGCAGATACAGCGCAAGCAGTTTTGTCAGCTTTTTCGTGGTCACAGTCCACGCTCCTGTTCCTTGCGGCGCACCTTGCCGGGAAGTTCTGCTGCGGCCTGCACCAGTTTGTGCAGCTTTGCCAGCACAGAGGGACGCTTGGTTTTGCTCAGCAGGGATACCGAATATTCTTTGAAAGCGGCATTGAACGCTTCCACATCCGGGGCTTTGAAAAAGACCAGATACCGGGGCGGCACTTCGGAGCTGTCCTTACGGATGGCATAGTCGATGCCATACTTTTTTGCGTACCGCTCAAAGCCTTTAATATTGGTTTTGTCGATTTCCACGCTGGAAACACCCCGATTTTGCCGCAGAAGCATTCGGACGCTCTGCTTGCCACCAGCCATCTTTGCCTGATACTGCTGAATAGCAGTTCTTCCGGCATTCAGAATCGTTCGGGCTGTCAGCTTTGTAGTAGACACTACAATATTGAATGTTTTCTGTTCGACTTCTTCCTGCAATTTCACCACCATCCCTTGCCGCCTGCATCAGCGCAGCCACGAAGAAGCCGCAGAGTGCGCCGAACTCAAAAAATGCGAAACCGATGAAAAAATTCAGCATAACACACCTCAGACGATGCAAATGCAGGGCAGCTTCTGATCGTCTGCCATGAGTGTGACGCTGTGGCTCGCCAGAAACTTCTGGAAACGGTACACGTCATCAATGGTAAGCGAAATGAAGTTCCCGTCCATGTTGGTGCGTACCAGAATGACCGGGCCAGTCAGGTAACGCTTGCCCGCCATCTTCAGAACCTGTGCCGGATTGTAGCAGAGCAGCAGCGAAGTGTCGGGAAGATGGATGCTGGCATCGCTTTCATCGAAGCAGGGCAGAATGTCAGGGGCTTCATCCAGAGTAATAACAGTCAGTTCCATATCCGGCGCAATGGCGGCAAAGTAGACTTCACCGGGCTTCTTGCCACCTGCCAGAATGGTGCAGATGCGCATATCAATGGTGATCTCCTCGGAACGAATCATACGAGTAGCGGTGTTGTTCATAGGCTTTTTCCTCCATGTTTGCAAAAGAAAAAGACCCAAAGTGGGTCTTGCGTTTTATCTGATCGTCAGCGTTCAGCTTCATGCTTGCGCTTTTTCATGCGCTGGTCGAGCATCTTGAGAATTGAATTTTCGATTTGTTCTGACGAATAGTTGCTCGGAAAATATTTTTTGATAGAATCGCTCCTGAATACAACTTTTTCGGTTTTACTTTCTTCCAAAAGCCCAATGATTTTTTCTTCCATCTCTCTCGGAGTAGAGCTTTCGGGAAAATATTTCCGCAGGGTATCGTTTTTGATAACAACTTTGTCCAATTCGTCCTTTTTCGGTTCACCCATCACGGCAAAGGCAACGTCATACGAGAAATGACCTTCCTGCGCCAGCTTTTTGAGCCGTTGCGCCTGTGAAAGCGATGGGGCGTTTTGCGTGTCAGCCATAGCTTCAAGAAAATCTCGCTGCTGGCTTTCATCAAGATAAGAGAGTTCCACCGCAGGGTTAAATGAGATTTTCTTTTCGTCTACCATGTCCAGCAGTTCCGGGATAAGATTGGTTAAGCGGATAAAACGGTGTACTTGGTTGCGGCTATCACCAGCTTCTTGTCCAACAATATCAAGTGCTTGCAACTTCATCCCAACTTGGGATGAAGTTAAATCTGACCTAGCACCTTGCCTTTTCAGTGCATCCAGTTTCATCTTATAGGCAAATGCCCGCTCACTCGGCAAAATCTGTTCGCGCTGAAGATTGGAATCAACCATGAGCAGAACAGCGGCATCGTCCGACATATCACGGACGATAACCGGCAGGGTTTTCAGTCTAGCAAGCTGTGCAGCGTGTTGGCGGCGATGGCCGGAAATGATTTCGTAGCCACCATCCGGGCGCGGACGAGCAATCAGCGGATTTGTGACACCCAACTGCTTTATGCTTTCTACTGTGCGCTGCATAGCTTCATCATCAAGCACCTTAAAGGGATGGTCTTTGAACGGATACAACTCATCAATGGGAATTTGCTGTACCTGTTCGCGCTGTTCTTCCTGCCGCGTTTCTTCGGTGGAAAAAATATCATCGTAGCTGTTCAAACTGACGTTTAAGCCGTTTTTCGGCATCGGCCAACACCCCCTTTGCGATGGAATGATAGGCTTCTGCCACTTTGCCTTTCGGGTCATACTGGAAAATGCTTTTTCCGGTCGTGCTGGTTTCGGCAGCGCGGACAGAACGGGGAATTGTCTGGTCGAACACTTTCAAATGCTTTCCGTAGGCTTGCCGAATCAGATTGCTGATTTGCTGCCCATAGATGGTGCGGCTGTCCGTCATGGTGAGCAGGATGCCCTCAATTTTCAGTTTCGGGTTTATCTGCCGCCTTACTTTCTGCACGGTTTGAAGCAACTGCTCCAGCCCTTTTGCCGAAAGATATTGTGCTTGCACCGGAATCAGTGCGGAATCTGCCGCTGCCAGCGCATTGACCGTCAGCATACCGAGAGAGGGAGTGCAGTCAATCAGAATATAGTCGTACTCGCGTTTTGCGCTTTCCAACACCTGTTTCATCACTTTCTCCCGGCTCATGGTATTCACCAGAGCCACTTCCAGTCCGGCCAGTTCGATGTTGGCCGGGATAAGGTCAACGCCCTCCGCATGGTGCAGAATCCCTTCGCCGGGTGGAATACACTGGTCGTTCATGGCTTTCTGCATAAGAGTGGAGAGTGTAGTGGGCAGTGCATCCGGGTCTTGCCAGCCCATACTGACAGTAAGCGAACCCTGTGGGTCAGCGTCCACAAGCAGAACTTTCTTGCCCTCCATTGCAAGCCCTACGCCCAAATTTTCACAGGTGGTGGTTTTGCCCGTGCCGCCTTTCTGGTTGATAACGGCTATCGTTGTTGCCTTTTTGGAAATTTTCATCACCTCCGAGCTGCTAAATCATGGTTGACTTTGTTTTGATAATAGAGCTGTATTGTGGTTGGAGCATTGAATAGTGCGGCCAGAAGGTACTGCTTCATATTCCGTATCGGGGAAGTGTTCGCTGCCAGACAGTCCAGTACGAAGCGGATGTGGTCTGCATTCAACTTTTTTAGCCGACTGAGCACAACTTCGGCGGGCTTATCATCGCCAGCGATTCTTATGAGTTTACGCTTGCTGTCACAGGTGTCCACCAGCAAATCTACGATCTGATAGATGGTATCTTCATCATCCGGGTAAAGCCGGAGAAGAAGTTCTACCTCCAAAGAACGTGAAAAATATTCTTCGAGCAGTTTACGATTCTTCATTTTCTCCAATTCATCGGAAAGGATAGGATTCGTATTATTCCGCTCTGTCTTACTCTTTTTATTCTTATTACATCGTGATTTGGGCGGGTCTTGACAAGCGTTTTTAGGACTTCCAGATTCGTGATTTTCACGATTCTGGACACGCTCATTTGAAAGGTCTGACGAAAAGTTTTTCACATACACCAAACTCGGTTTGCCCAGTCCACGGCGTTTTCGTTCAATTAAACCAAAATTTTCAAGTTCCCGGAGTAGCTTGGTCGCTTTGTTGTCTGCGCAACACAAAGCCCTCTTGACATCCTCGATCGTGAAAATGATGAACACCCGGCCTTGCTTGTCGAACCATTCATTTTTAACAGAAAGGCTCATGCGGTCAAGCAGGATGCCGTAGAGTGTTTTGGCATCGGTTGACAGATTTTGAAACCGCTGCTCCTGAAACAGTGCTTTGGGGATGCGATAGAACGAAAAAAGTTTTCCGGCCTGTCCATAGAAGTAGTCGAGCGTCATACAGTTCTGTCAAGGATGAAAAAATGACGATGTTTCATTGACATGGTTGACAAATCCTCCTTATAGATAATTCGTGCAAACAAAAAAGCGCAATCTCGATTTTTGAAAATCGGAATTGCGCCATGTAACTTAGTAGGGGAGAATGGTCATTTGTCAGGGTCGGTTGACCACAATTTGACCACAAAAGAAACGAAACATCTTGACATCTAACGAAACAGAATGATAAAATAATTTTGAAATTTGATGATACTGCGTACAAGTGGTATCGGAGTGTCCATTGCGTTTTTGAGAGAAGCACAATGGGGTTCAAGAGGCCGTGAGTTCGATTCTCGCCACTCGGACCATTTGCTTCTCAGTCGAACAGCCTTCGGGCTGGTTCGACTGAGAAGCTTTTTTCATTTTTCCACAATCTTCCTCGGCAATGTTGAAATAGATGGTCAGTTCCGTATTGCTTACCTCGATCTTGCTAACAAAGGTATCAATCAGGCGGCGGCGGTATGCCTTGGTTTTCTCGCTGGGGGCAATGAGAAACTGTTCCAACAGGTACAGAACTTCTTCCTTGGAGAAGACCGGGAACTTCGGCTCAGATTCCAGCGACGACAGCTGATAAGAAAGCGTGTCGGCCTGCTGTTCCAGTTCGGCAAGGCGGTTGGTCAGCATAGCCCCGGCGGTGCCGTTCTCCAAAGCGGCCAGCAGATTCTTTGCCTTGCGCTGCACGTCGGCAAGCTCGTGCTGCAATGCTTCCTTCTCCGGGTTGGGCTGGTTCAGTTCGGCGGTCTGGGCTTCGATCACACTGTCTGCAATGCGATTCATCACGTCCGGCTGCAACACGTCGTTGCAGACGGTGCGGATCACCAGACCTTCCAGCTCGTCCTTCGGGATGTTCCGGCGGTGGCAGTCCTTGCACGGACAGTTGTAGTAGAAGTATACCTCGCCGTTGCTGCTGTGGCCGGACACGCCCTTCATGGCAGTGCCGCACTCGCCGCAAAACAGCTTGCCGGACAGGATGTAGTCCGCGCGGTCATTGCGCGGGGAACGGCTCTGGCGGTTACGAATAAACATCTTCTGCGCCCTCTCCCATAGATCGTCGTCAATAATGGCCGGTACTGCGCCCTCAATGCGCACGTCAAACTTGGGGCTGACATACACGCCCCGGTACACCTCGTTCTGGATGATGCGCACCACGCTGGACTTGTTGAACGGGTTGCCTCGGCTGGTGCACAAGCCCTGCTCGTTCAGGTGCGCAACGATGGAAGAGGATGCCGCCCCGGCGGCGTACTGCTCAAAGATATACCGCACAGCGGCAGCCCCGGCAGGGTCGATGATATACTTCTTGTCCTTGTCCACGGTAAGGCCAAGGGGGCGGGAACTGCCAATAGCCTTGCCCTTCAAGGCACTTTCCCGCATACCGCGCCGCACCTTCTCGGCCAGTTCGGCGGAGTAGTATTCGGCAAGGGCTTCCATCAAGCCCTCCACGATGATACCGCCGGAACCTTCAACGTTGGCTTCTGCGGCATAGAGCAGCTCCACGCCGTTGTCGCGGAGCTTCTTTTTATAGATGATGCTGTCATACCGGGAGCGGGCAATGCGGTCTGTTTTCCAGCAGATCACATAGTCGAACATCCCTTTCCCGGCATCGGCAATCATCTGCTGGAACTCCGGGCGGTCGTCCGTCTTGCCGGAGATATGCCGGTCAATGTATTCATGCAGGATGACCATGCCGTGGATACGGGCGTAATTCTCGCAGTCCCGGCGCTGGCCCTCAATAGACTGCTCCGTTTGATGGCTGCCGCCGCTGTAGCGATAGTAGGCTACGAGCCGCTTGCCGCCGGTTGGTTGTTTCTTCATAGGGACACCACCTTTGCAGAAAGACGATGTGAAGCTTTACATGGCATCGAACAGGTCAATTACTTCCTGGGGAAGGCCGTCGGTCTGCACAAGAACCATGCCATTGTGAGCATAAGCAGGGAATGAGCCAAAGTCCTCCATGGTAACGGTGCCGTCCTTTTCGGCAGTCAGATAAGCGTCGGACGACGGATCAAAAGTATACACTTCAATGTTATAGTCGGGCGTTTTGTATTTGTAGCCGTCTACGCCGCCGATAAGTTCAGCAGCCATACGAACCTTTTCCGTATAAGCAATACCGTTCTCAGAAAGCGCGGCTTCAAAATCGGAAAACGCATCATCGACCGATGCAGAAGATGAAACGGAAACGGAAGAAACCGGTTCCGAAGAACTGGACACAGCAGACGAAGCACCGCTAGATGCAGGCACGGAACTGGAAGAACTGCCACAAGCGGAAAGAAGGAGAACGGCGGCACAGGAAACAGCAAAGACAGAAATTTTTCTCATAAGATAATACCTCCATAGAATAATTTGTATACACGAAAAAGCCTACCGGGCCTGTCCCCCGGTGGGCTTTTTCTTTTTGCGCGGATTTACTGGTGATTCTTCAGCCACTCAGAAGCGGCACGTTGAAGAACTAACCGGCGGTAGTACACGATTCGCTCTCCGGCGGCTCGTTCTTTTCCCGAAGGGCTTTGAACTCGTCGCTCTCGGCGATGCGCTGGGCTTCCTTATCAGGTATTGCTGTGCTCTGGGCTGCGGATTCTGTGGAACGGTCAAAAACGTTATGTACATACTTCAGGATCACGTCCCGTTCCTGCGGGTCCAGATCAAGGAACGCTTCAATTACGGAACGCTGCTCCCTGCTCAGATCGTATTCCGTGGACAGCCGATCCAGCACGCTTGCCCGGGTCTGCTCAAGCATTTCGCCCTCGCCAGTGCGGAGCCACTGTTCGTTTACACCGAACTCCCGGCAGATGGAGCGGATAGTCTGATCTGTTGTTCCATTGACCCCGTTTTCGATACGGCTGACAGCAGACTTACCCATACCGATTACAGAGCCAAAATCCTCCATTGAAAGGTTTTTCTCTTTACGGAGGACTTTAATTCTTTCGCCGATGGTCATTTATTTTATTCACCACCTTTCTGCAATCCCATTATAGCAAATAAAGTTCCGAAAATCAACAAAAGAATCCCAGAAAACCATTGACAATGTTCCGAAAATTGACTATAATGGCACTGTAAAGTTCCGATAGGCAACACAAAAGCAACAGAAAGGGGGCGAGAAAGCGTGATCCACCAGAAAGCATTTGACAAACTCGACGTGGACGAAGTACTGAAACACTACGGCTACAAGCCGGAAGAGATTCATTGCAACGGCATAGGAATCGGCGTGTGGCGCAAGGAAGAAGCGTTTCAGAAGTTGGGAGAAATCGGGGCAGTCGTGAGATTTATTGACCACAAAGCAAAAGCCCGGATCGAGTTCAACTACGACCCGGACTTCCCGGCGGCGCTGCTTATCACCTACGCCACCACAAAGATGTAAAATCAACTTCCCAGAAGGGTGCATTTGCATCCTTGAGGAAAGCAAGGGGAAGATTCAAAGTCTTCCGGCGATGTCCAGCAAACTTCTGCGGATTCAAGACCGGACGGCCCGACCTTTTCAAAAACTTCCCATGCGTACTGCTCCATTTTCTTACAAGCTGCTATACGTTTGGAAACGGGGAGCGCGCGAAGATCGACAAAGTAATACTTCATAAGTTCACCTCCTCCCTATTCTATTATGAACCGATTATAGCACGACGGGAAGGAGCAGACAACAAAGGAGCGTGAGAGCATGAGCGAGAAGGACAAGAGCCAGAGTAAGGAAATGGCCGAACTGCTGGCAGAGAACCCGGAAGCAGCAACCTATATCGCAGGCGTGGTTCAGGGCATGAAGCTGGCAAAGGCTGGTGCACAGGCACCGGAAGACAAGAAGGAGGGCGAACCGGCATGAGGAACTTTATCATGTGGTTCTACGGCGTGGATGCCGCGCAGGCAGCCGCACGGGAACCGGTTGCATGGTTCGCACTGATCGTCACCATTGCTGCCCTGCTGACATGGGGCTGGTGCAGCATCAGCTACACCACGAAGCTGGAACAGAAGGTGAACCTGCTGGAAGAGCGTGTCCGGCGGTATCGCTGGGAGTGCGAACGCTTAGAGCTGGAAAAGCAGCTGAAGCGGGAGCGTGCCAGATGATGGGCGCGGCGGCGGTGACAGTCGTCGTGGTGTGTGCGGCGATGTACACCATCTTTGAAGTGATAGAGCGCAGGAAGCGCAAAAAGTTTGCGGAGGATATCCGGCGCTACATCCAGAACCACAAGGGGGAATGGACCGGTGATAATCAAGACCTGCGTTGACTGCGGGGCGGTGATCCTTTCAAATAACGTCACCGCCCGGCGGTGCCCCGTTTGTGCAGAACGATTTGCGGAACGGGCACGCAAGAAGTATAAGAACCCGCCCGCTGATCCACTGACCGCCGATGTGCGCAAGGCGGACGCGGAGGGAAAGTCATACGGGTACTGGCGCTTGGACGAACTGCTGAAAGAGCAGAAGGCCCGGGAAGAGCTGGATAATCTGATCGAGAGGAACAGAGAGCGGAGGGAGCAGAAGGAACATGGACAACAGCAAGAAAAGGCATGACGGCGGGGCGTACCGCCGGTTCGACACGCTGACTACGCTGTACTGCCGCCCGTGCAAAGACCGCCGGAAGTCCCGGCAGACGCAGCAGCACAAGAAAAAGAAAGGCAGGAAGAACAGATGATCCTGATTATGCTGATCGCAATTCTGGCGGGAACGCTGGTTCTGGCTGTGATCCTGACCGCTCTGCTGTGCTGGGTGCTGGCAACACCGGCGTTCTGCGGCGGGACGGTGGTGCTGATGTGGCTGTTCCTGCTGCTGCTCCTGCTGATCGTCTTTGTGGCGGCGGACGGTATCGACCCGCGAGATTGATGGCGACGGTCTGGGCGCACCGGATCACGCCCACCATGCAGCCGGAAACGTGGGGACGCAGACGGCTGCCCCGGCCATTCCGACAGTCGGGGGTCCTACCTACTGAGGACTGAAAGAATACATAGGGCGGCCCGCATGGGTGGGCGGCAGCCTGTCAAGCCGCCCGTTTTATGGAGTATGCAGGCGCGTCCGGGGGTGTAGCCCCGGAGCCGGTTCGATTCCGGGATGCTCCACCAGACCGAATATCCACATCAAAGAGAAAGGATGAAAGATGGAGGAAAGATGGGATGCCTATTTGGCTGTCGCTCTGGATGGCGATGATGTCGAAATTCAGGTTGACGGCCACGCGGGAGATATCGCGCAGATCGCGGCTATGGCACTGGCTGACGTAATCGTGCAGTCCAGCCCGAAAAAGGAACAGGCGATTAAGATGCTGGACGACATGAAGAACCTGGATGATGCATGGAACGCCCGCAGTAGCGAGATTGAATACGGTGAGCGGCAGAGCGTCCGGTGGCACTGTGAAAAGGATACCGCTATCGAGGAAGCGATGGCAAAGCTGAAAGAGAACACGAACACCGGGTGCTTCGGTGACTGTGCTACCTGCTCTGGCGCTGCTGTGGACGACCGGGCGGGCACCGGCAGCAGGCCACAGGATGCAGACGACGGCCTGCCTTCGTAAGGGGGACGGCTACATGGATAAGAGCAAAACGCATATTCTGGCGTTTTTCACGGGCCGTGATGCGCCGGAGAGGAAAAGCGTCTATGTGGAAATGAACGGGCAGGGAGATGAACTGACCCGGCTTGTAGCGAGTGTCGCTATCAAGATGTTTTCTCTGGGCACCACCAACAAGAACATTATTCAGATGCGCAAGCAATACCTGTTTGGCATCATCAACAAGTGGCTGGATGAAGACAGCGTGCAGGACATTGAACTGAAAGAATATTCGTATGAAGCCACTGGTACTGGTGACGCGGGCGGAAATGTGCCGTCCTGAAAGGAAGTCGTGTTATGAGCAAAAACATTGCAAAACTGGTCGTGAAGATGAAGAACGAAACTTCGCTCAGCGTGGAAACAATGGGAGACAGTGCAGATCAAGTTTTTATGGCGGCAGCAGCAGTTGCACACACCGTTGCAGATGCCAGCAACGGCAACCGCAAGAAAGCAGAAACCGTCATGACCACGGCAAAAGCTATCATCGACGCGCTGTTTGAATCCATGTGGAAGCGCGAGTATGGCAACGCGCCTGCTGCTGAACCTGTTGCCACTGCCGACACAGCGGAGAAGCAGGATGACCATGCCACTGCCGCCACGGCAGAAAAGCGGAATGATCCTTCGGCCAGCCAGCCCGGCGACATGGACAGCATGATGGAGAAAATTGTTGCAGATGCAATGAAGCAGGCAAAGGAAAATCCGGGTCAGGCGCAGGGCGTGATGTTCAAGGTACCGGCAGGTGATATGCCCATGGAAGAAGTGGTAAAGCACATCATCAGTGCGGTGGACAAGCAGGCACGGAAAGACCGGAACGGAGGTTGATCCTATGGCGAAAGTAACAGGCGTTGTCAGTGTGCCGCTGCTTGCGATACTCCGGGAGTTTGCCGCAACGGCAGACCTGACCGGGCGGCCCACCAGATACCCGGAGGGCGCTGCACAGTTTGCGGCGCGGAAGGAAAAGAAAGCGCATGATAGTAACCGATCCTGAGCACGGCACGCGGGAATGGTCTGAAGACCCGGTGGGCGATTTGATGAAAATGCGCCAGATAATTATAGACTCGTTTGAGAAAATCACAGAGGACGTCAAACGCTTCTGTGAAGGTCTGGACGATTTGACATACACGCTTTTGCCGCCGGAAACGCCCGGATGGGCCATTCACAACAAGCGCCGTTACCGGACACGCAGGGTTCAACCAAAGCTCCATCTGAACACGGCGCCGCTGGGTACTGCTACTTATTTATATAAAGCAAAAGAAATGAAAAATCTTGCGAGGTCCACAAAGACCCATCCAGCCCCGAAGAAGGGCGAACAGTGCCAATACACGTTCCGTATCACGTCGCAGCGGTGCGCGCCCTGCGACGGGTACAACAAGGAATGCAAAGAATACAGTGTGACGCACCACAAAACAAACTGAATGTAACCGCCCGGCCAGAGTTTTCAGCAGATAAGCAGCAGTTGTCATGTGTGAAGGCCGGGCGGTTTTTATATGGCGCAGAGCGTGCCCGCAGCACGCTGGGAGCGGGGTCGAACCCCGCCTGCGCCGCTTTGCTCGCATATTCCATGGAAGCCGGTCAAGGTTTGTTCATCTTCCAAAACTGGCAGGGAAATACGGATGCTGAAAAAAGCAGCACTAACCTTCCGTATAAGGCGGTGAAAGTCCGACCTGTCCGTATTTCCTAAACCGTGCCCGCATGGCAGTCCGGCATAAGCTGAACGGCACGTCGCAGCGTGAGCGCAGAAACGCCCTGTCCCAATTGCCCAGGCAAAAGGCAGCAGACCCGACCGCAACGGGTCGCCCCACCGCGCCACATCCCTTGCGCGGTGGGTTTTGATATGCGGGTGTAGAAAGGAAGTTGCCTGCCGTCCTGATCCCCCGGCGGCAGACAAGCCGGTTCGATTCCGGCCACCCGTGCAAGAACAAAAAGCAGAAGGGAGAAGAACAATGAAAGGGTACTACATGACGTTCAGGTGCAGGCTGTGCGGGAAGACCTTCACCAACGGCGGAACTGGTGATAAAGAGACAGCCTGGACCGCAACGGCAAATGCGGCGTTTACCGCCAGTGGAATTGGGCCGTTGAAGAAACTTGAAAACCAACCGCTTGTGCAAGAAACGCATTGCTGCGAAGACGGCAGTTTCGGCGTTGCGGATTTTCTGGGAATGAAGTGGGCAGAAGATGGCGAAATTGTGGCAGATTATTTGATCGGCAGCAGCCCGTGCCAGGACTTACCCCATAAAGCAAGGTGGGGTGACAAGAAGTGATTCACCTTGGCGACATCACAAAGATACACGGCGACCAGATAGAACCTGTGTATTGTATCACCTTCGGCAGTCCATGTCAGGATTTATCCATTGCAGGACGCAGGGCGGGACTTGCGGGAGAACGGTCGGGATTGTTCATGGAAGCAGTTCGGATCATCAAAGAAATGAGGAGGGCGACACATGGAAGTTATCCAGTTGTCGTTATTTGGGAAAATGTTCCCGGAGCGTTCAGTTCAAACGGTGGAGAAGACTTCCGCGCCGTGCTGGAAGAACTTGCCCGCGTGGAAGAACCAGACGCTTCAATTCCTAGACCTCCGAGGGGGGGGCAGATGGAGCAAGGCCGGAGCAATCGCCGGGAACGGATGGAGCTTGGCTTGGCGACAGCTCGACGCTCAATATTGGGGAGTGCCCCAGAGAAGAAAACGTATCGCTCTTGTCGTGGATTTTGCAGGTGGACGTGCCGGAGAAATACTATTTGAGCGCGAAAGCCTGCCGGGGCATCCTGACCAGAGCATCCCGACGTGGCAAGAAGCTGCAAGAACTGCTGGAAACCGCCCTGCTGGAAATGATCGAATGGTGGGCCAGCAGGGGGGGCAAGCCTACACCTTGAAAATCCGGTCAGGCTGTGCCGGGGGCGGCAAAGGCGCACTGGTGCAGACCGAAAAAACAGGAACACTTTCGACGCTACAAGATCAGACCCTTTTTCAGCCGGTTTATTGCTTGGCGGGAAACATTATTGACCGTTCCGAAACGGCCGGCGCAAATGGTTCTGGCGTGAAGGAAAACCAGAGCTACACGTTGAACACTGTTGACCGCCCGGCAGTAGCGTATAAGGTCTTTGATGCACGGGGAAATGGCGATGGGAAGATAGTTCCAACCATTACCGGAGACCATGAAAGCAGAGTGACCGACTACACCGCGATTCTGGCAGAAAGATACATAAACGCCCCAATCCAAACAACAACAGGTACGCTATCGCCCGGCGCACACGCAGGCAGCTACAATGGGCAGGATGCGTATAACGATATGCTTGTTCGTGGACAGGATAAAAGATTGCTCAAATGGATCGTCCGCAGACTGACCCCAACGGAATGCGAACGCCTGCAAGGCTACCCGGACGGGTGGACGGACATTGGAGAATGGACGGACACCAAAGGGAAAAAGCACAAGGCGGCAGACAGCCCGCGTTATAAGGCACTGGGAAACAGCATCGCGCTTCCGCAATGGTTCTGGATCGCCCAGAAAATGAAGCAATACCTTCCAGCGGGCGCAACGCTGGGCAGCTTGTTTGACGGAATCGGTGGCTTTCCTCTAGTGTGGGAAACTACATACGGGAAAGGCACGGCACGCTGGGCAAGTGAGATAGAAGAGTTTCCGATCGCGGTGACGAAAAGGAGGTTTGGAAGTGAAAATGTCAACAGTCAATAAAGCGGTGCTTGCCGCGCTCCTGACGGCTACGCTTATCGGAGGTGCAAGGAATGCAGCTTTGGAGAATCGAATCAACGATTTGGAAGGACAGCGCATTATCTATGCTGCACGTTTGGCAAACTGGCAAGACAGAGCGATTCAGGATGAAGAAGTTATCGACCAGTTACAGACTGCCGCCAATGAAAATGCCCTGCCGGATGGGCTGACAAAGGAATATGCCGGGAAATTTCTGTGCACGGCATACTGCACAGAAGAATACCCGCACATTTGCGGCACCGGCGACGGCATCACCGCCAGCGGCGCACCGGTGACGGCGGGGCTGACTGTTGCAGCAGATGAAAGCCTGCCGTTTGGAACCGTTCTGTACATAGAAAACATTGGCGTGCGCGTTGTGCAGGATCGCGGTGCAGCCATTCAAGGCAATAAGCTGGACGTGGCTGTTTCTGGCAGCCATGAGGATGCACTGAACTGGGAAGGATACGGCGAACACCGGGTCTGGATCATAAAGGGAAAATAAAATGAGAGAGGGAACTGAATGCAAAGCCTGCCCGGTTTGCGGTGGGCAGATTATAGTGTCGGATCACTGGATGTTTTCTTATGACCAGTTACTTGGAAAGCGTGGAAAACTCCTAAAGAAAAGAACAAGAAGCACATCGGGTCCGATGGAATGTCAGACAGCATACTGTCTGGATTGCAAAGAAGTGTGGAACGCTGACGAGTTCATGATAGACGAAGAAGATCGATTTGTGGACTTCAAAGATAGGGGAAATGGCTAAAAACATGGATCATAAAGTAAAAATCGGAAAGATAGAAGCGACCGGAATTTTCGCGGCGCTGGTGATCGCGGCAGCTGTTCTCTGGCTGGTGGCGGCTGTGCTTGTCCCGGCGGGGCTGGTGAAATTCTGCTGGCTGTATTTGATGAGGTAAAAAAATGAATTGCGATATTTGCAGAGCAAGGGAACGATGTGTACTGTATGTGCAGCCGGGATCGTTCATGTGCGCACTCTATCGGTTGCAACAGAGTTTAGAGGGAGAAGGCCAACCGCAACCTAAGCCGACGTTTTGCCCGTATTGCGGGAAACCGCTGAAAATCATTGGAACAGAACGATTTTGCACGAATATGGAGTGCGCAAATAGATATCAACCCATGGGAAGATAAGCATAGGTAAAGCGTGGAGCCGCCCGGCGCGGCGGCTTCTTTTTATATGAGCATGGGACAGGCCCCACCCGGTTCAAGCCCGGAAATGCCCACCGAAAGAAAAATAAACAGAAGGGAGCAGACGATGGCGAAGTTCAGCATCATGCTGTTTGGCATTGACAGCTATACGAAAGAAAATATGTATCTGCCGTATAAGCTGGAAGCAAAAAATGCGAATGCGGCAGTCCGCGAAGCGAGGAAACGCGCAAAGAGTGCCTATCCTGAGTTCATCGAAGACGGTGATCCTGACGTGGAGGTGGTGAGAAGATGAAACTTTCTGCACTGGCTGCCCAGATTAAGGGCTGCGGGCATTGTGAGGTAATCAACAACGGCGGCAGGATTTTCGTTGGCACGGGAAGTGCCTTTTACTGCATGGACGGCTATCCCAGAACACAGGACGCGGGAGAGCTGGGCGCTATGCTGGGCATTCCGCAGAAGAAGATGAAAAATATCTTCTACCACGAAGAGTACACCATGGATGGCAAGCTGTACGGCGTGAGGTGGGACGATGAACCGGAACATGAAGGAACCACCTCTGAAATCAAGACCCGGATCGTTATCAACGGAGAAGAACTTATCGCGTTGCGAAATCCTGACGGCAGCGTTGGATTTATCCGGTCGGAACTGTTGAAACCTGTGGAAGGCGAACTGAACAAGGAATTTGCGCAGATTTGTGTACGCCCTGCCAATCAGGGGCAACGGTTCATCTATGCCGTGAAGGACGGCATGATCCTTCGGGCGCTGATTGCGCCTATGAATATCAAAGATGACGTGGCGAATGATCTGGACGAAATCATAGCAGAGCTGATGTCAAGACGGCAGAGCAGGATCATCGAAAAGATGCACGATGACTTGCAGGACTTGGCTGCCCAGGAAGCAGCGGAGAAAGCCAAGCAGATTAAAAATCGGGAGGAAAAATAATGGATGCTGTAGAAAAAGATGTCCGTTTGCTGGTCAAAAAGGAACTGAGAGCCGCAAACCAGAATTTTCCGATGTTCCATAGCGCACATGAAGGGTGGGCTGTGATCCGGGAGGAAATGAGCGAAGCGGAAGTGGAACGCTATCTGCTGGACAGGTGGATTGAAGAACGCCTGTGGAACGAAGTTAAGGGCGATTTGCAAATCCCGAAAGAAGACCTGAAGGAAATGCAGTACCGCGCCGTCCACATGGCGGTTGAAGCAATCCAGCTGGCAGCGATGATCTGCAAGCTGGAACGGAGTCAGCGCCGGTGGCCGGAGAAGATAAGAGAACTCTAAAGAAAGGCGGAAAGCATCATGACATTGACCAAAGAAACCATCGAAAAGGCAGTTAGCTGGTGGGCTGGAAAACTAATTGACAGCCAGCCGCACAGCAACGGAGATTTGGGCTTTAGCTCCGTTGTGGAATGCTTCCTTGCGGATGCGGCAAGACAGGATGTCACACTGGACCAGCTGAACGTATTCAAAAAAGCTCTGGGAAAGCGGATTGAAGAAGCCGCGAAAGAGAACGTTCTTAGCGTTGCCATGGAGTGCGACTACAGACCGTGCAGAATTTTGGCAGAATCCGCAGATGAAGCCGGGATCAGCACGGCGAACTTTCCGTTCAAAACAGCAATGTTTCTTTCTGAAAAAGAGGGCGCTGTAGTGAAAGATGGATATGGTGCATCCTGGGTCAGGATTTGAGGTGGCGGCATGGACAAGAAAAAAGACACCCCGGCGGAAGTTGAAACCGTCACGGTGACAATGAGCCGCCCGGTGGCGGAAGCTGTGCAGGCTGCTTGCGAGATGTATCTGCGCCTGCACATGGGCCAGTTTAATGATCTTGCGGAAGACCTCTGCATGGCGAAGCACTATGCCGATATGGATGCAAAGCGATTCAAAAACGCAGAGGACGAAAAAGAAGATTTTTACCGGGCACTGGAAAATCGGAACATGATGCAGGACGACATGGATAGAGCTTATCAGATGTTTGCCTGTCACCCACTTATCGAAGACGGTATGCGCATTCCGTACCGGGCAGAACAGGTCTGGCTGGGTATCCGTCATGCGCTGGCGTGGCACGATAAGCCGGAGGGCGACTGGACGAATGTGAGCTTTGACAAGCCGCTGAACCGGTCGGATCAGCCGCAACCCACTGTGAAGCTGACAACCACCGCAGATCATGAGCCGAAGCGTGATGAAAAGAAAGCAAAAGGCGGGAGAACAAAAAAGTGAGAAGAGATGTCGAGATAAGAATTTGCGATCGCTGCGGAAAAGAAATAATGCTGGATCGGCACAAAAGCGGCTATTCGGAAGCTCTCAGGGCATGGAAAGAAGGGCCAATCAAAGACACTGACCTTTGCCCAGAGTGCTACAAGCTGTACTCCGAAACGATGACTAAATTTTGGAAGGCAGAAAACAATGGTTAAAGAAATCTGCGAAAGGTGCGGAAAGGCCTATGAAGCCGGTCCGAACACCCACTACTGCAAGGAATGCAGAAAAGAAATCCGAAGCGTGGCAGCAAAGAAGAGAAATCTTTCTGATATGGGACACGCTGCAAGAAAGGAAAAAGCAAATGAGCGAAAGAATGATAATTGATGCCCTGCCGGTCAGAAATAATATTCTGTTGGGAATCATGGAAACAAAAACGGGAAACGTGGTTGTGGATGCGATGATCCAGAGCGCATTTAGAGCTTGCATCGAAGAACTGGACGGCGCACCGGTAGTGGAAGTACCGGAATGGCGGCGGGCGAGTGATCCACCGCCCACCCACAATGAAACCTGGCATGATGGCGATGAAGTTTACTCCGGCGAAACCAGCATGAAGGTGTGGGCATACTGCGCAGATGGCACCCAGCACGATGCTCACTATGAAATCCACGATGGCAACGGACAGTGGTTTGTTGAGGGGAAGGATGACAAGTTCAGTGAACACGGCAACGTGACGCACTGGATGTACTACCCAGCGGCACCAAAAGACTGACTGCCAGAAATTGGCAAAACAAAAGCATAACCTAAAGGGGCGAAAGTCCTCTTTAGGGAGCTTGTATACCCGTTATTTCTGTGACTGTGCTGGTCCACAGAAGAAAAAATAAACACAGGAAGCTGACCGGGACAGGAGGTGATAGGGATGCGCAGAAACTATATCAGAGAAAAAAAGATTATCTGTGGTGATAGTTATATGGCTGTGTGTCTCTACGCCATTACCCCGCAGGAACGAAATACCAGAGGGAAGAAGCAGAAGAAGTCTGGTGAAAGGCAGAAAGCCCGGAACAAGATGTCTTCCCTGCGGAAAAAGCAAAGAAAGGTTGTTGCGAACTTCACGAAGAATGGGTTCTTCCTTTCCGGGACGTTTGAAGAAGTTTTCTTGCCGGACGACTTTCTGGGATGCGTCCGGGAAACAAAGAACTATAAGCGCCGTGTAATTGCCGCAATCTGCAAGCGGTTCAAGATTGCCCGGGAGAAAATCAAAATGATGCTCTGGGCTGTGCGCAAGGGCAAAGATGGCCGGTTACATATGCACGGCTTTGTAGAGTGCATCGGGCTTGACCAGATCGACCGCCGCGAAGTGCGCGAAATGCTGGAAGACCTCTGGCGTCGCCGTATTCCCGGAACAAACGAGTATGAAAGTATGGGAACCATGAATGCGGATCGCATTGACATGAAAAAAATTCTGGGAACAGACCAGACAACGCAAGGCAAGTACGGAACGGTCGGGTATATCTACAACCACACAGAGCGTGTCTGCATCGAAACCAAAAACCTGATTTTGCCGGAAGAGCAGGTACCCAATGACACGAAGTGGAGTAGAAAACAACTTCGGGACGCCTGCGGCGATATGCAGAATGACGCCTATTGGTGGAGCCAGCGTTTCCCGGGCTGGAAACTGGAAAAGAGCGTTGTTTACAATCCGGGGGAACTGCACCAGTCTGACCAAACCCGGGAAGACGGCTGGGAAGTAACGGAAGCACAATGCTATGCCATTCTGAGCCGGAAATGGTAAAGGGGGAGACATGAGCACAAGATTGAGCCTTGAAGACCTGCCGCCGCGCTACCGGGCGCAGGCGGAAGCCCAGATTGCCCGGCGGACAAGGGAAAAGTGCGCCCCGGCGCAGCAGACATTGGCGGATGCAGCAAAGTCTGCTGGAAAAATCGGGAAAACCTTCGAGAGCCGGGGAGAATACGAGTATTACATATCTGCGATCCTGCCAGGAATTGAATCTGGCAGGATCATCAAGGCAACGCCGCACGTTGCCTTTCCCCTGCTGCCCGCAAAGGAGTATGGCAATGTCAAACTGCCAGCGGCGCGATATACGGCAGACTATGTGTTAGTGTATGCTGATGGCGCGGTGGAAGTGGTTGAAATTAAGTCAAAATTCACCCGGCGGGCACAGCGGGACTACATTTACCGCCGCAGGCTGTTTATTGACCTGATCGCAGAGCCAAAAGGCTATAAATTTACGGAAATCATCACGCCGGACAGCAAGGATGAAATCCGGGAGTGGAAACGCCTTGCAAAACAGGCAGGAAGGAGTGAAAAGCTGTGACAGATGAAGAAAAGGCAAGGTTTGAGACAAACGCGGTGTTTCTTTGCCGTGAAATCAGCAAAGAAACCGGTCAGATCGCGGTCTATGAGCTGGATGTGCCGGTAGATGGTCACATGATCTTCTGCCTGCGCATTCGGCAGCAGTTCAACCCGGAACTGCGGTATTTTGTGGTCGGAGAAAAATTCTACACGGCACACAAGCAAGAAATCGTTGCCAGCTTGAAAAAGCGCCGGGTGCTGAAAGATAAAATCGAAATCATGGGGCCTATTGTCGAACTGGGCCGCTGAGAGGTGAATAAACATGAGTAAACCACGAAGAAAGCCGTTCCCGGAGTATTTCAAGAAGTCTCTGGGCTTGCAGGTGAAGCAAAAGCAGGCAGCCCGCCGGAAAGCGGCGCTGGAAGCAAAGAAGAAAGTTGCTACAAAAAAACAGTGACTGCAGAGCCGCAGGAGGGCGCAGAAGATGCGGATTGAAGATGCAAAGATCATTTTGGACTACGCGGCAGATATTCCGAAGAAACTGCGCGCCATTGCTGAAGAACAGGCGGAAATCGAAGCAGAATTGAGCTGCCTGCGCGGAATTGAGTACAGCGGTATGCCCCACGGCAGCGGGCACAGTGACAGCACGGCAGACCTCGCGGAAAAGGCAGAGGAACGGGGATATACTGAGCGTCTGCATGATCTGGAAATCCAAAAAACTATTTTACAGGGCGATTCTCGCGTGATTTGGGCACAAATTTGGACACTAAATGATGTGTACAGACGGATCATTAAGGGACTGTGGATGAAAGGCCACAGTTTTGAGGAAGTGGCAAACGAAATTGACTACAGTGTTTCACATACAAAGCGTAAAAAGGTGGAAGCACTTGTGCGAATGGCGGAAGCGCTGGAATGGATGCCGATGGCGGAAGAAATCCGTGCGCGTGCGTATAACGCGCGTAAGTAAAGCACACCAGCTTAGAGAATGCAAACGCTGCACCCCCGGAAGGGTCTACGAAAAACGTGAAAGCATTTCACCTTCGCGCGTATGATATAAAGGCAAATTAGGCCGGGAAAGCTTACGCGTATGTGAAACATTTCCGCGAAACGCAAAAACGCCGCTGGGAAACAAACACGAATACCCGAAACAATGAAAAATGAGCAAAGAAATACCCGGCGGGCTGTATGGCCTACCGGGTATTTCTTTATTCGTCAATTTTCAAGACGTGGATCGTGGGTGGCTCTGGCGTGGTACGGTAATAGCGCCCGTCCTCATAGTTCAGGTCTGTTACACGGTCCCACCAGGAAATGCACCCGTGTTCGAGCTGGGCACTTTCCATGGCTGTTTTTGCCTGCTGTTCGGTCAGACCGTCGAATAACAACCGGCTGCCGTCTGCAAAGCTGGCAACAAGTCGCCAAGGAGCGAAAACTTCACCTTCAATCACAAAAACATCTCCTTTTTTACGCATTTTGTAAAGCATAGTTCAATTTCTGGCACGAAAAATAGAAAATTCGTTGATGAAAGTATAACACAAAAAGCCCCGGCGGGATACCGGGGCGAGTACGATTAAAAGCAATAGGATTCTTTGCCCAGTGGGCTTTCAAATCCAAAACAAACGACAAAACCGTCGCAAGTTTGCTGAATCGTGTTCAGCTGATAGCTGTGCCCACAAGTATAGCTTGATTTCAAGCGATACTTGAAACAGAAGACGTCTTCACCCCGCCGCCATGCGAGCGCCAGTGAGCGCTTCAGTGCACGGTCGTCCGGGAAAATGTGCTTTTTGCCAGAGCAGTCAACGAAAAATGGTTTAAACATAACAAAACCTCCTATTTCATGATGGAAAAGCCCACGGAAAGCAAAGAGTTAAGGTTAGACCCGCTCAAAATGGGACATGGTGCGCCGGGAAAGCGCAAAAGCGATAGCAGGCACATCGTCATCCGTTTCGCTGACGGCCTTGATTGCTTCGGCGATGCGGGCCAGATCGTCAACCGTGATGCCGCCTGGTTTGCGGCTACTTTCGGCTGCATCGTTCAAAATGCGGTCATATTCTTCACAATCGCAGCGGGTGCAGTAGTCGTTGGCAATGCAGGCGTAACGTGCGCCCGCAGCGTCAAGAATGCGGGTTTCCTTGAGTTTCATGTAAATACCTCCAAAGTGATGTGCATTTGCTCGTCCCGGTAGGGATTCGAGTTTTTAGATTTGCCGATCTGGGTATATAGATACCGGGGCCGGTGACGTGTTGCCCTTGCGGGCTGGGATGGGGCTGCTTTACGGTGCAACCCCGTCAGAGTATCCGTTTTACTGCTGGCCGTCCAGAGCTTCCATGACGCGGTGGGCGGCATATTTGCCATTGTCGTTGAGCTGGCGCTGCCAGACACCCAGCGACGGCGCCCACCGGAAACCGTTGCGCTTGAGAAGTGCCCTGGTTTCGTCATCCGGCTTGCCGTCGAACTGGAGTTGAACACGCATTGCTTCGGTGTTCTCACGGTAGGTGTAGCCGTCGTGTTCCTCTTCAACCGGCTTAGATGCCTTGACAGCTTCCAGCGTTTCAATACGCTGTTTAACTCGCTTGATGTTGGCGTTGCTGTTTGTAAGTTCGTAGGTCGGGAAGGGCTTGCCGTAGAAAGCCAGGGGGGAACCGTCGCCGTTGCGGCCACCGGGCAGATACACGCCGGGGCGGGTGATCCATGCCATGGTGTCAGCAGGGATGCCCTCAAAGCCTTTCAGCGTTTTGTTCTTGCGGTAGTAGGCATTGGCGGACACCATGAGCGCGTGCGCTTCCTCCAGTCCGGCCAGCTTTGCCTGGAGAAAATCAAGAACTTCGGGATCATCGGATTTAACAGCCAGAGTATGTGCCCGCTTGAGCATATCCAGATAGTGGTCTGCTTTGCGCCAGTTCTCCATGTTCTTGTCCCACGCTGCAATCTGCTTTTCCTTCTTGCGGGTCGGGAAGTTGCCAGCGCCACAGATCAGCACGGACGGGCACCGGGTGCCGATCTCGTTGTCCCGGTTGATGGCTTCAGCCAGAACGGAGCAATACCGGTTATACAGGTATTCGGCACGCTCCCGCTGTTCATCCGTGGCACATTTTGCCTTGACCTTTTCCAGAATCGCGGCGGCTTCGGCGCACTGGGCGTTGTAACTGGCGGTGGCACTGCCTTCCTTGTAGTCATCGAAAGAGCGCATTTGCTTTGCCAGACGGGCGGCGGATTCGTTGATAATAGTAGCCATTGTTAGACCTCCAAATATTCAGTTTTCAAAGTGTCCGGCGGGGTGCCGGATGGGATCAGGGCGCTTTGATCGGTGCGCCCTGTCAAGGTGTCCGGGTCAATGGTATTTCTTTTTCATGTGTTCAACTGCGGCGGATGCTTCACGGCGGGTGTCGCAGTGGCAGCTTTCGTAAACGATGAAAGCGGGCATTGTTACGCCGGGGCCGCCGGTCGGGTTTAACTCACCGCCCTTGTGGGTGTATCCGGCACGAACCGTGAAACCGCCGCGGCTGGATGGTGTGATTTTATATTCCATGCGTGACCTCCGATATTTGATTTTCAAAGCGTTTCGCTCGCCCTAGTAGGGCTTGCGGTTTTCGTGTGGCCCTTGCGGGCTGGGCAGGGTCGCTTTACGGTGCGGCCCTGCTGAGGTATCCGGGGCGGGTCAGATGATCCATTCGGCGCTACTGTAGTCGGCGGCGTTGTGGACGATGAAAGCATACAAGGCGCGGGAAATAGCGGAAAGTGCTGCTAAAACTTCGCTGTCCCGGTTCACGTCTTCGCTACACTGGTAAATGAAACTGTCCAGAAACTTGGCGAATGCGTAAAAATCGCGGTCGATGGTGTAGTGTCCATTATCCCAGATCAGCGTGTGGAGCAGATGCGGGAAGTTCTGCGGCATGGCGGGCACGCCGTCGAGTTCGTCCGGCTGGATCTGGTAGCGGTCTTCATAAGCCGATTCGTTCAGCCTGTAAAGAGCGGCGTAAATTCTGCGGTCGTCGAACAGGCTGTCATACGGGTACATACAGGACTTGAATGCCCGGCAGGTCTGCGGGGTGATGACGTCGCAGGAAAGAAGGTCCATACCACCGGCCCCGTTGAGAAGGAAAGCCAGACCGTGAGCAACGGCGGCGGTGTGTTGAGTGGAAAGCTGAATGCAAGACATGGTAAAACCTCCTGTTATTCTGTTGTGTCTGGGTGTGGACCCATGAGCGCCCGCCCCGGCGGGGCGGCTGGGCTTGCACCAGCGGCGGCGGGATGCCGTCGGCCTTGCGGGTCAAGAAAAGATAAGTGTTCCACGGGCCAAACGAGCACGGACGGCGGAAAGGGTCAGATAATCGCAAGCGTTGTCCCATCCGTCCCCACGATAGCCGCGAATGTAGGGATAAAGTGTAACGGGGTTTGAAGAATCCCAAGCGACGGCGTGGTGAACACAGTGCGTGTCATCGCTGACATAAACGGTGAGCCTGCCGACGGTGTGCATGGTGTAGGTTTTGTAGGTCTTCATGGTAAAACCTCCTGTTATTCAGTTCTCAAATTGTCCCGGCGGGGTGCCGGGTGTGGGGCGGGGCCGCTTTTGTCGGGTGCGGCCCTGCTGGGGTGTCCCGGGGTTCAGAACATCGAAATTTGTTCACAGGCGGCAGCGGGCACGGGCACGGCCTGCTTTGCATCTTCGCAGGCTTTGCGGGCTTCGCGCCACTTTGCCAGCGCGGCGGCCTGTGCCGGGCGGTCGTCTTCGGAGACGGCCATAAATTCCCGCTTTGCCTTGTCCGCTGCCTTTTTCAAATCGGCGGCGCTGGGGGCGCTGGTCTGCTGGGGCTTGTCCTGCTGGGCGGCGGCCTTTGCGGCTTTGCGCTGGTCGGCCAGCATTTTATTATACGCCCTGATATCATCAAGAGATTTGAACCGCTTTTCTGCGGGCTTCTTCGGTTCGCGCTTCTCAACCTGCCAGCGGCCGAACAAATAAGCCACTGTCATATAGTAATCGCCGCCGCCTTGCTCAGCGGCTGCCCGGGTCAGCGGGTCAGCGTCGGCGGGCAGGTCTTCGGGCTTGGGGCTGTCCTTGTACTTCCAGAGCTTGCAGCGGATCACGGCCTTTTCGCCGCGCTTGACGCTCAGCCCGCCGTTTCTGGGGCTTTTCCAGCCGTCGAACGTGTGGAAAAGAGCGGCGCACAAGTCGCCCTCTGCGATCTCCACCGGATCGGGTGCGGTGCCGTCTTCGCCCGGCTCCACGATGATCTTCGCGGCGGCGTCGGCGATTTCGGCGGCGGTGTAGTAGTGAGCGGCCAGCTTGTGCAGCTGTTCGGGGGTGTACTGGGCACACACGGCGGCTGCAATAAGATCATTATTTTTCATGGTGTAAAACCTCCTGTTATTTTGTTCTCATTATTCCCCGGCGGGGTGCCGGGTGTTGGGACCGGGTCGCTTTACGGTGCGGCCCGTCAAGGTGTCCGGCTGGGATCAGGCGACGGCATCGGCAGCGCAAAAGCTGTGCGGGATTTCGGCGGCGACCTTTTCCAGCGTGTCACAGTCGGTGTGATAGGATGGCTCCATATCGCCGGTGATCCGGTCGGTATGGTAGAAAGTCACCTGCCAGCCGCCCGGGGTGCGGGTGCTGGGGGCTACAATGATCTGCCGCCCGGGGTAGGTGTACCGGGTGACGGTGTAGCGCCGCACCTGGGAGATGATCGCGGCGGTGCGGGCTGCAAGGGTGCGCGCAAACTCGCAATCTTCGCGGTCATCGAAAAAGAGCTCTGCCGGGTCGCCGGTGACGTCAGGCAGCGGATCAAGCTGGTATTCCTTCATGCTGCAACACTCCTTTGTTCGTGGTGTACGTTCGTATAATCTCCAGACTGCTGCCGGGGTAGTGGGGCGGGGTCGCTTTGCGGTGCGGCCCTGCTAAGGTGTCCGGGGCGTTCAGCCCAAAAGAGCGGCGGCGGCATCCTGCCAGGTGGGGAAGGCGTAGAACGTGCGGCGTTCGTCGTTGGTGTTCTCGCCGGTGATCTGGGCGGCGATCCGCTGCCCGGTGCGGGGGTCCCATCCTTCCAGCCGATACCCGGCAGCCTGCAGGCGCTGGGCTGCGGCGTTCTCTGCCTTGTTGCGCTGGCGGATCTGTTCAAGTGTCATCATGGCGCGGGCTCCTTTCAATCTTCGGTGCAGTCATGGCAAAACAGAGCGTCAACCACTCTGTCATCTGCGAAATTGTCCGGGGTGTCGTTGGCATCAACTACCAGCTGCACCCGGTCATAAATCCGCAGATCAGTTTTTGCATCGACGGTAAAAAACCAGTCGTCACCGTCCAGCGCATCGGTGCACCAGACTTCAACCGCGCCGTCATCGGTGGCGGTCATGCCCTGCACAATGGCCGGGGCGATGTAGCGGCCAAGGGGGCCGACAGTGTAGGGACAGCCGGTCGCGGCGGCTTTCGGTGCGGTGCCCGCCAGAATGGCGGCGACCATTGCGGCGGTGGTGATAATTTTGTTGAGCTTACGCATGATAAAATCCTCCTGCAATCGTTGGTTTTGTTCGGCTTACGTTGCACTGTACCGTGCCGCTTGCCGTGGCTACATGATAGCACTGTACCGTGCTAGTTGTCAAGCCCTGTACCGTGCAATCTACTTTTTGCACAAATCCTGTACCGTGCTTTTGTGCAAAATGGCACTGTACAGGGTGACGGCAGGGGTGCTATATTATATTTATAAATAAAAAGCAAGGGTGAAATTATGGCTATATCTGCAAAAAAAAGACTGACAAACGACAAATACAACGCAAAATGCACGCAAATAAATATAAAACCACTGGCAAAAGAAGCGGCAGCGATAAAGGCAGCTGCGGCTGCTGCAAACCAGAGCTTGCAAGGCTACATTTTGCAGGCGGTCCGCGCCCGGATGGAGCAGGACGGGCAGCCGTTAGAGTTGGACCCGGAGCAGAAAAACGGGGAAGAAGGGGGACTATAGGGGGTTACTGGGGAGGCTATAGCTCACTAAGTTCTAGCCCTACACATAAAGCACTACCCGGTAAAGTGGAGAATCTGACCCCTCCGGCGCGGCGCAAAGTACCGCCCGGAAAAACCGTGAAACAGTACCCCCGGCGGCGTTCCGTGGAGCGGGGTCAGGGCAGAAGATCACAGCAGCACACAGCACAGCAGGCAGGACAACGCCACACACGGCGCGCCCTGCCTGCTTCTTTTTTTTCTCCTGATCCACGCCCGCCGCCCTGCCTGATCCGCAGCACATCGGGCACCAGCGCCCGCACTGATCCGCCGCGCTGGTTGCTGATCTGCCGCACAGACTGCACCGGATCACGCCGCCCGCCTGCCTGATCCATAGCAAAGCAGACCACGCCGCCGCCCTGATCCACACCGGCAGCAGGTACCCGCCCGCCCTGCCTGCTCTCCTGCCCTGGCACACAGCACAGCCGCCCGCCCTGACCAGCCCACCAGCCGCCCGTCCGACGAGGCCGCCCCGCGCGGGCGCGAGGTACTGCGCGCGCGCCCGCGCTAATTAGCGGGTCCAACAGCGCAAAAGTTCGCTAGATTTTAATGCAAATTTTCCATTTCCGGCAGACCCCCGGAAAAAAGTTCCCCGGGGGTCAAAAAAGGCGGGAAGGCAAAAGATGATACTCCATGATACTGATTTTCTGCTATAATTGGTACAGTGGATTTTTGACAAAGCCCGGCGGCAGCGATGCCGTGGGGCTTTTGTTATACAGAGCTGCTTACAATTCGTAAGCGACCTGCAAAATATAATGCTCTGCCGGGTGCGCCCGGTGGGGCATTTTTTATTGGAGGATGCACAATGCCCAGGCGGAGCGACAAGAAAGATGCCGCCCGCGAAGAATACCTACGCCGTATGCGAGAAGACGGCGCGGTGAATCTTGCGGCGTTGGCAGAAGATATCGGCGTGAACTATGACACGGTGCGCCGGTGGAAGTCCAAGGAAAAGTGGGACGAGCTGGAAATTCCGCCGAAAAAGAAACGTGGAGGTCAGCCCGGAAACCAGAACGCAGAGGGAAACCCCGGCGGCGGTGCCCCGCCCAGAAATAAGAACGCCCAGAAACACGGCGGCTATGCAGCGGTGTTCTTCGATCAGCTGACGGATGATGAAAAGTTCATCATGGACAAAACGCCGAAGACCGCTGTTAAAGCCCTTCGGGAAGAACTGGGCATTCTGAAAGTTCAGGAAAAAAGAATCCTCAGCCAAATCACCGCGCTGGAAAACGCGGATCAAGATGAACTATACATCAGCACGCTGCTTGATATGCGAGTGCCGGGAAAGGTAAACGGCGCGAAACAAGACGGTGCAAACCAGAACATGGGTATGTACTCGAAGGAGAGCGCGTTTACCAGAAAGATGCATTTGCAGGAAGCCTTGAACAAGGTGGAGGGCAGAATTGCAACAATCATCGGAAAGCTACAGCAGGCAGAGGAAACCGAAGCCCGCATGAAACTGGAACGTGAGCGGATAGAATTTGCAAAGGCCCGCGCGATTGGCGCATTCGATGTGCCGGACGAAACGGAAGAGGATGCAGACAATGACACTTTACACAAGTAAGGTTGTGGCACAACACCTAAACCTCACGGAACGCCGGGTACGGCAGCTGAGGGATGAGGGTGTGATCCGGGAAAAGAGACCGGGGCTGTATGATCTGGTGGACACCATGACGCGCTACATCAAGTACATTGGCGCGGGGAGCAAAGCCGACCTGAATGATGAAAGAGCCAAGCTGACAAAAGAAAAAAGAATTGCGGCCGAAACAGAAAACCGGGTGAGGAAGGCTGAACTTCTGGAAGTAGGCGATGTAGAAAAAGCTTACTCTGCTATGATGATGAACTTTCGTTCCCGCATTCTGGCACTGCCGCAAAAACTGGCACCCGCCGTTGTAGCACTGGAAGGCGATGAACAGCAGGTGCAAGACCTGATCCAAGCGGAGCTGGAAGAAGCTCTGGAAACTCTGAGCCACGCCGAAGAAGCGCTGGCAGAACCGGAGGATGGGGCGAATGAAGAAGCGGAAGAAAAAGACACGGGATAAAAACCCGTGCGCTGGCTGTGAATGGGGGTACGAACTGAATGAGCAGCAGGTGTATTGCCCACTGCCAAGGTGCGTGAACCGTGACAAAGAAAAGAAAGACTGTAGAGGTAGCCCCGGAAGTGAAGGAGTTATTTGCCCGGGTGCTGCTGAAACTGAAACCACCGCCGAAGCTGACAGTCAGCGAGTGGGCAGATAAGTACAGAAGAATGTCGCCGGAAGCCAGCGCAGGAACAGGGCGGTGGCACACAGACAACGCGCCGTATCAGCGTGCCGTGATGGATGCCATTGGTGATCCACATATCCGCATGGTTGTGGTCAAGACATCATCTCAGATCGGAAAGACGGAAATCATCTTAAACACGCTGGGATATGCGATTGACTACACTCCGGCACCGACACTGGTAATGCAGCCGACGGTAGAAATGGGACAAACCTTTTCTAAGGATCGTCTGGCACCCATGATCCGAGACACCCCAGAACTGCGAAAAAAGGTCGATGCCAAGAGCCGCTTCTCCGGGAATACGATCATGCAGAAAGCATTTCCGGGTGGACACGTCACCATCGTTGGAGCAAACAGCCCGGCGGGGCTTGCATCCCGACCGATCAAGTTTGTTCTGGCAGACGAGGTGGACAGATATCCGGCATCGGCTGGCACCGAGGGCGACCCGCTGACGCTGGCAAGAACCCGCCAGACAACATACTGGGACAAGAAAACGGTGCTTGTCTCCACGCCAACCATCAAGGGCACCAGCAGGATTGAAAAAGCCTGGCTGGAAAGCACGATGGAAGAGTGGACGGTGCCGTGCCCGGAATGCGGAGAGTATCAACCGCTTGTTTGGGCAAACGTAGTTTTTGATCGGGAGAACTGGCCGCGCGGTGGCGTGCAGTACCGGTGCGAATACTGCGGATGCATTGCCGGTGAATATCGCTGGAAAGCACAGGGCAGGAAGGGAAGGTACGTTGCGCTGCACCCGGAACGGGAAGTGCGCGGATTTCACCTGAATGTTCTAGCATCGTCATTCTGCGCATGGTCTGGCATCGTCACGGAATTTCTTTCCGCGAAAGAAGCACTGGATCATGGCAACCCCGAGCTGATGAAGGCATGGGTCAACACCAAACTTGGGGAAACATGGGAAGAGCGCGGCGAGAGTGCGGACGATATGGCGCTGTACAGCCGCCGCGAAATGTACCCGGCAACTGTACCGGCTGGCGTGCTGGTACTGACCTGTGGCATCGACGTTCAGGATGATCGCTTCGAGCTGGAACTTGTGGGCTGGGGAGTTGGAAAGGAAAGCTGGGGCATTCGATATCAGAAGATATATGGCGACCCACTTAAACCTCAGATTTGGGAAGACCTTGACAAGTTCCTGCAAACCCGCTGGCGAAGGGAAGACGGCGTGGTGCTGAATATCCTTGCGGCGGCAATGGACACCGGCGGACACCATACGGACGCAGTTTATCGTTTCTGCCTAGAACGCTGGCAGCGGCACCTTTATGCCATCAAGGGACGCGGCGGCGTGGAAACGGTGTTCGTGTCGAAGCCGTCAACCGGCAATCGCGTGGGCGTGCCACTGTATACAATCGGCGTTGATAACGGCAAGACCATGGTGTACCAGCGCTTAAATGTACAGACACCCGGCCCGAACTACTGTCATTTCCCGCTGGATGAAGCAGCAGGATATGACGAAACCTACTTCAAAGGCTTAACGGCAGAGAAGCAGGTCGTGCGCTGGAAGAAGGGCAGACCCACGACAGCATGGGAACTGAAAGACCCTAACTACCACCGCAATGAACCGCTGGACTGTCGGGACTATGCGCTGGCAGCACTGGAAATCGCAAACCCTGTGCTGGAAGACCCGGATGCAGAAACGGAAATGCCGGTGGTACAGCATCCGGCGGGACGAAGAATCGTATCGGGAGGTATTGGATAAATGGCTGGAATCACATTGGAGCAGGCAGAAGCCAAGCTGCAAACCTGGATGGAAGCCGAAGAAAAAATTGCCAGCGGGCAGGGCTATTCCATCGGAGACCGCCGCCTGACCCGTGCCGACCTTTACACTGTACGCGGTGAGATCGAATTTTGGAACAACAAGGTAAAAGAGTTGGAAACGGCAGCAACGGCCGGCAGAAACCGGATGTACCGGTTTGTGGCGCGTGATATTTGACGGAGGACGGCATGGGTAAGATGAACCTCATGGATCGTGCGATTGCCGCCGTTGCCCCGGAACACGCCCTGCGCCGGGCGGTAGCGCGGGAAAGCCTGCGCTTTATCAATTCTGGCTATGGCAACTACGGCGCATCCACGACCAAAAAATCTATGCGCGGCTGGCAGTTCGCTGGCGGCAGCGCGAAAGAGGATATCGAAGATAACCTTAAAACCCTGCGCGAAAGAAGCCGCGATGCTTATATGGGTGTGCCCATTGCTACCGGCGCACTTAAAACTCTGCGCACAAATGTTGTGGCTGGCGGCTTGACCCCATCGCCGCAAATCGACGCGGACTTTCTGGGGATGACCCCGGAACAGGCAAACGATTTGCAGATGCAGATCATCCGGGAATTTTCGCTGTGGGCAGACAGCCCGCTTTGCGATGCTGACCGGATGGATAACTTCTACAAGCTACAGCAACTTGCCTTTCTTGCCTACATGATGAACGGTGATGCCTTCGCCGTGTTGCCAATGCGGGAGAGCGTGGGGCAACCGTATGACCTGCGTGTGCAGCTGATCGAAGCTGACCGGGTGTGCAGCCCGGATCAGGAAGACCGGCTGTTTCCCTGCAACGTAGACGATAAGGCGGTAGAAAGCATTGTGCAGGGCGTGGAAACGGATAGCAACGGCATGGTGATCGCCTACTGGATTTGTAACCAGCATCCGTTGTCAAGCCTGTACGCCTTACCGGAGCCGTTAAAGTGGCAGAGGGTGGAAGCATACGGTGCGACCACAGGGCGAAGGAATATCCTGCACATCATGAACCGGGAACGCTCCGGGCAGCGGCGCGGCGTGCCGCTGCTGGCACCGGTACTGGAAGCGCTGAAACAGCTTGGAAGGTATACGGATGCCGAAATCACAGCGGCGGTCATCAGCGCGATGTTCACCGTGTTTATCACGAAAGACAACCCATCCATTGGCCGTCCGCTGGGTGAGGTGATCCCGCCGAACCAGCAAATCGACGCGGCGGATCGGGGCACCATTGAACTGGGGTCTGGCGCAATCATCGACCTGAACGAGGGAGAGAAGGTGGAATTTGCAGACCCAAAGCACCCGAACACGGGCTTTGATAATTTCTCCGCCGCTATCATCAAACAGATTGCGGCAGCGCTGGAAATCCCAAGCGAAGTGCTGATGAAGCAATTTACCGCAAGTTACAGTGCAGCGCGTGGTGCCCTGAACGAGTTCTGGCGCACCTGCGATATGATGCGCTCATGGTTCGTGGATGATTTCTGCCAGCCAATCTATGAAGAATGGCTGACAGAAGCCGTTGCCAGCGGCCGCGTTTCTGCACCGGGATTTTTTGATGACCCGGCAATCCGAAAAGCATACACGTCCTGTACTTGGAACGGTCCGGCGAGAACCAACCTGAACCCGGTGCAGGAAGTGGATGCAGCTGTGAAGCGTGTGGATGCCGGTTTCTCGACAGCGGATCAGGAAACCGCGACAATGAACGGCGGAAGCTATGCGATGAACATTCGCCAGCGGGTCATTGAAGCAAAGATGAAAAAGGAGGTGGACGATATTGCGAAAGAAGGAAATGTTCCGAATCGTGAATCAGGCGGAAACACCGCCGACCAAAACCGTAAATAAGCACTTCTGGAAGTTCCGCAATCTGGCCGATGATGACCAGAAAGCGGAACTTCTGCTTTACGGCGATATCGCAGAAAAAAGCTGGTGGGGCGATGCCGTCACCCCGAAGCAGTTTGCAGAAGACCTTGCCAATCTGGGCAATGTAAAAGAGATCACAGTCTATGTGAACTCTGGGGGTGGCGATGTATTCGCCGCACAAGCCATTGGCAATATGCTGGAACGCAACAGCGCTACTGTTACCGTTCACATCGACGGTCTGTGCGCAAGCGCAGCCACCATCATTGCCTGCCATGCAGACAAGGTTGTTTCTGCCGCAGACGGCAGCTATATGGTTCATCCGCCGAGCATGGGCATTTGTGACTTCCTGACAGCCGCAGATATGCGGAACTGCCTGAAAGCGCTGGACACCATCCGGGACAACATTGTTGCACTGTACGCTAAGAAGACCGGAAAGACGGTGGACGAGTGCGGGAAGTGGATGGATGAAACGAGCTGGTGGACAGCCAGCGAAGCCAAAGAAAACGGCTTTGTCGATGAAGTGGACAGCGAAGACGAGGATGCCGTGGTGGAGAACCGGAACGGCCAGCTGTTCGTCAACAGCATTGGTATGGGGCTGCTGTTCGATAAGGTCCCTGATTTTGTTAAAAGCCGCATGGGCGCAAAAGCACCCGGCGGCTTTTCTAATGCAGAAAATCCGGGAACGCCCGGAACACAGGAGGAAGAAACCATGGATATCAAGGACAAGAACGATCTGGAAAAGGCGTACCCTGTCATGGTCAACGAGGTCAGACAGAGTGCTGCCGTGGACGCAATCACCCGTGAGCGTGCCCGCATCAAGGACATTCAGGATATGACACTGCCCGGCATGGAACAGGCCATGCAGGATGCCCTGTATGGTGAGCATCCCATGGATGCCACCGCGTATGCGAAGGAAGTTGCCAAGTTTGCCCGCAAGAAGGCACAGGATCAGGCCAAGGGTCTTCACGATGATGCCAAGGCCAGCGGCGCAAACGATGTAACCGGCGGCACCGGTGATCCTAAGGAAGACGTGTACATGAACGCCCTGCGCTCCATCGGTAAGCAGAAGCAGCTGTAAGGAGAAAAAGCTATGAGTATGAATCTGGCACCTGAAAAGTTTTCCTGTTCGCCGGAGTATTTGCTGGCGGGCACTGATATCCGCATTACTACGGCAGTCAAGGAGGCGGCCGCAGACCTGAAAGCGGGCGCACCTGTCAAGCTGAACAGCGCAGGCAAGGTAGCGCCGGTGGCAAAGGCTGACGGCGTGACCGGCCTGTACGGCATCACCACCGAGGATTTCAAATCCGGCGAGGACGCTGTGATCTACCTGACCGGCGAATTCTTTGCAGACCGGCTGGCACTGGAAACTGGCGTGACTGCTGCTTCGCTCGAAGTGGCGTTCCGTGACATCGGCATTTTCCTGAAGTAAGGAAAGGAGGAAAACGATATGCCTAACGAAGTGAACATCTATACCCCGCGATACCTCGCCGAAGTCGTGCGCCTTGCACCTCCGGTGTACACCTTTTTCCGTGACACCTTTTTCACCAATGTCCATGTTTTCCCGACCAAGGCCATCGACTTCGATCTGGTGAAGGGCGACCGTCGCATGGCTGCGTTCGTCCATCCTCGCAATGGCGCGAAGGTGCTGAGTTCGGCTGGATACGAGACTATGAGCTATAAGCCGCCCCTCATCAACCCCTATGACATCACGACTGCGGACCAGCTTATGAACCGTCTGCCTGGCGAAGAGATGTACAGCGGCATGACTCCTGCACAGCGGGCAGCGCAGAAGCAGGTGGAAGAGTATAACCGTCTGAACGATTCCGTGATCCGCCGCGAAGAGTGGATGTGCGCACAGGCCATTATGACCGGGCAGATTCCCATTGTCGGCGAGGGCGTCAACGAGATCGTGGACTTCGGATTCACCAACAAGAAGAAGCTGACCAGCACGGCAGTCTGGGGTGGTGACAAGGCAGCAATCGCGGACAACCTCCGTGATTGGAAGCACGAGGTTGCCGTGAATGGCTTTGCCAATGTCGATATGTGCGTCATGGGCTGGAAAGCGCTGGGTCTGTTCCTCGCCGACCTTGACATCCGCAGCCGCCTCGACACCAAGAACTACGGCTACGGCGCAATCAACGTCAAGCAGCTCCCGAACGGTCTGACCTACTACGGCCATCTGAACGACCCTGCTCTGGACATCTACTGCTACGATGAGCACTATCTGGACGACTGGACCGACCCGGAGCACCCGGCTACCCATCCCCTCGTCGCAGACAATAAGGTGCTGCTCATCAACCATGCACCCAACTACCTGCTGGGCTATGGCCTGTGCACTTACATCGACGATGCTTCCCAGCAGTGGGTCAGCGCTCAGACCGCCCGTCTGCTGCGCTCCTATGTTGAGCATCATCCCGACCGCCGCATGATGGAAGTCCAGTCTCACCCGCTGCCCATCCCCGATAAGGTGGACAGCTGGCTGGTGGCTGAGGTCTGCTAAAGAAAATGCTCCCTGCCAATACCCGGCGGGGAGCGTCTTTTTGAGGAAAGAAAATGTCCGACTTCAAAAAACTGCTTGCAGAAGACATTGACGCCGTTTTTTTGGATGATGATATCTTCGCAGAAGAACACACCATCAATGGGCAGAAGATGAAGGCCGTGATCTCCAATGATATGCTGAAAGAAAGCGGCGGACATTGGGAGGGCGGTGTCCGGCAGAGCTTCGGCACGCAGATTTACACTACAAGCAAAAAGCTGTATGTCAAGGCGGGTGACTTTGGCAAGAAACCGAAAATCGGAAATCCCATTCAGGTAGACGGTGCAGACTTGACGATCCAGAACTTTGACGAGCAGCAAGGACTTTATGTGATAACCATAGACCGGAGAAGGCAATGAGCTACACACGGTACAATGCCGACAACTTAACAATTGAGCTAATCGGCGAAAAGGACGTTGCAAACGCCCTGGGCAACCTTGGAAAGAAAGCACCTTTGGTTATCCGAAACGCGGTCAATGAAACCGCAAAGGATGCCCGCAAGGTGATGATCCGGGAAGCGAAAGCACGGTATGCAGTAAACAGCGCCGGCCGCCGCCACCTGAATGATTTAAAAATCAGGAAGAAGGCGAGGGTATCCGATTTAGGCGCAGAGCTGCACATTGGCGGACCGGGGCAGAAAGACGCAATGAAAAATGATCTGGGATATTTCAAAACTATTCCGTCAAGACCGTATGTCGGACAGGATGTGGCGAATGCCCCGGAACATTTCAGAGCGAAAGTTCTGAAATCTGGCAGCATGAAGCGGCTGACCGGCAAGGGAAACCTGAGTAAAGGCTTTCTGGTGGAGTTTGCCAGCGGGCACGTTGGCATGGTGCAGCGCGTCATTGGTTCCAGCAGCCATAACACGGTCACAAAGAAATCCGGCGCACCGCGCTGGCGGAACAAAGATGGCAACGTGGAAACGCTACAAACCATGGGAAGCCCTTCGGCAGCAGCTATGCATCATGTAATCTGGGAACAGGTAGAGCCGGATGTGCAGGACACCTTGGAGAAGAAGCTTGAAGCGTCGATCCAGAAAACGCTTGCCAGAGCGGCAGCGAAGAAGGGGGCGAGGTAATGACAGAAGAAATGCTTGCCATGACCCCTTATATGATGCAGATTGCATTGAACCAGACGCTTCAAAAAATCTTCAAAGGAAAAACATACTGCGGACCCGGCGGGGAAAAGGAACTGAATTTCTTTGAACAAGACCTGCCCATCGACACAGGACGGGACGATGCTGTTGATACCCCAGCAGCATTTGCGCCCTACATCATCACAGAAATTGGTGATATGGATTCGCCGGAAGGCGACACGCCGATGGAAGTTGATGTGACGATGTACATTTGCGCGTATGACACCGGGCTAAAACGGCAGGGCTACCGAGATGTTCTGAACATTGCAACGGATATCATGAAAGGATTCAGGGCGGTGCCGAGGTTCGGCAGAGCGTGTACCGTACAAGGGAAAATCCGTGCACAGATGTCGAAGGACGACTATCACCCGTACTACTTTGGTGCTGTGCAAATGACCTGCACAGTCCCGAATGCAGACCCAGCAACAGACCCGGAGATAGAGGATATGGTATGAAAAACGAAGCAAGAACCCGTGTATACTGCGGACCTTCCGTCCGTGGCGTGGCGCGGCAGTACACAAGTTTCAGCGGGGAACTGCCTGAATCCATGAAGAGGTTTATTGAGCAGCACCCGATGGCAGAAAGCCTTATCGTTCCTTACGACAAGGTGGCGGAAACCCGTGCGCGGATGGAACAGCCCGAAGTTCAGGGCCAGCCCAAGACGGCAGAGCGGGTAATTTATGAGCAGCTCAAAGCAGAGCTGTAAGGAGGATAAACGATGGCATATCGTCATGGCGTATATGTAAGCGAAGTCCCATCCAGCGTAAAGGCACCGCTGGAAAGCGATGCTGGCGTTCAGGTGGTTGTGGGTGTGGCTCCGGTCAATTTGGCGGATGATCCTTACAATGCATCCAACGTGCCGCTGCTGTGCCACACGATGGCAGAAGCTAAAAGCCTTGTTGGCTACAGTAGCGACTTCAAAAGCTACACGATCTGCGGCGCTCTGTCTGCATCCTTCCAGATCGTGAGTGTGTCCCCTGTGATCGTAATCAACGTTCTGGACCCCACAAAAACGGAGCACACCGCTGATGTTGTGGAGCGCTCTTTTCAGGTGAACAGTGGTTCCGTTCAGCTTGATACCATCGGTCTGCTGCTGGATAAGCTGGTGGTCAAGGCCGATGATGTGGCGCTGAAAAGCGGCACCGACTACACCGCCGCATTCAATGATGACGGCACGGTTACACTGGTGATCCTGCCGTCCGGCAAGGGCGCGGGCAAGTCGCAGGTCACGGTTTCTGGCAAGCGCATTGCCCCGGAAAAGGTGACGGGCGCTGACATCATCGGCAGCGTGGATGCAGCGGGCAAGGAAACCGGCATGGAATGTCTGCGCCAGATTTTCCCCAAGCTGGGCATTGTGCCCGGCAACCTGATTGCTCCATGGTTCAGTAAGGACCCGACCTGCGCGGCTATCATGCAGGCGAAGACCACGATGCTCAACGGCATTTGGCGGCTGTTCTGCTGGGTCGATCTGGACAGCTCTGCCACAGGCGCACAGAAGTATTCCGATGTGCGGACCCAGAAGACGAAGCAGGCACTTACTTCACCCAACTGTGCAGCTGTTTGGGGCTGCCCGAAGATTGGCGAGGTGCTGTACAGCCCGACCGCATTTGCTGCGGCATACATTGCCCGGCAGGATGCGGAGAACGATGGTATTCCCATGCCGCCGCAGTCCAACATTGCAGTTGCCGCAACGTCGATCTGCACGGAGGACGGCAAGGAAATTCTGCTGGACCTGGATCAGGCAAACGAGGTGAACGGCAATGGCATCGTCACCTTCCTGAACTTTAACGGGTTCAGGCTGTGGGGCAATAACACGGTCGCCTATCCGAACAACACGGACCCGAAAGACCGGTTCATTTCTGCCCGGCGGTTCATGAGCTATGATGACAACAACTTCATCCTCACGAACTTTGGCAATGTGGATATGCGTGCCAATCCCCGTCTGCGTGAAGCGGTGATTGACCAGCAGAACACCATCGGCGCCAGTTACATTTCCGCTGAGATTTGCGCCCGGTATGAAATGATGTTCCTTGCAAGTGAGAACACCGACCAGACCCTTGCCGATGGCAAGCTGTACTTCCACAAGTATCTGGCAATGTATCTGCCCGCAGAGGATATTGAATCCATCACGGAGTTTGATATCAACGCCATCACCAAAGCAATGACAGCATAAGGAAGGAGGGGGAAACTATGAGCAGCCTTTACGTTCCTGATAAAATCGCAAAGTTCAATGTATACTCCAACGGTCGCAAGATCGGCGTGACCAGCAAGGTTGACACGCCCGAGTTCAAGATGAAGACCAGCACCATGTCCGGCGCTGGCGTGAGCGGCGAGATCGATAGCCCGACGCCGGGTCAGTGGGAAGCAACAGAACATGAAATTCCGCTGGCTCTTCTGGACAACGATATGGCCTACCTGTTGCAGCAGGGCATGAATGTGAACCTGACCTATCGCGGTGCACAGCAGGTGGCACTTCGTTCTGGCGGTTCCGCAATGCGCCAGATGCGCATTGTGGAAGGCGGCATGGTCAAGGGCTTCAAGGGCGGTTCGCTGGAAACAGGCAGCCAGATGGAAGCAAGCGTGACCATTGAAACCACGCGCTACAAGATGGAGTGCGGCGGTGAAGAGCTGATTGCCGTGGACAAACTCAACGACATTTACCGCGTAAATGGCGTTGATATGCTGGCAGACCTGAAACTTATGACCTGATGAACGGCCACCCTGATTTTTTCGGGGTGGCTGATTTTTTGAAAAGAAAGGATAACCCGAAATGGAAAATGTGATCGAACTGAAAAAGCCGTATGTCTTTGAAGATGAAGAATACACCAGCATCGACCTGTCCGGTCTGGACGGTCTGACCATGCAGGATGCCATTGATGCGCAGAAAGAAGTCATCGGCAACGGAGAAGATCAGGTCATCTTGTATGCGCCGGAAGCATCGCAGGCATTTCTGGACGAGGTGGCCGCCCGCGCATCCGGCAAGCCGGTGGAATTCTTCAACGCTATGCCCATCGCTATGTGTTCCAAAGTGCGCACGGCGGTTCAGGAAGCCTTTGCCGTGAAAGATCAGGCAAAGGACGGCGTAGTCGTTCTGGATAAGCCTTACAGTTTCAAGGGCGAAACCGTAAGTGAAATCGATCTGTCCGGTGTAGAAGAGCTGACCAGCATTGATGTTTCCAAGGCGGAAAACGAAGTGCTGAAAACCGGAATCTACTCCGTGAACATGAAGAACTTCTTTGCCTACTCCTGCGCTCTGGCCGCCCGCGCATCCGGCAAGCCGATGGAGTTTTTCACGGGTCTGCCGCTGCATGAAGCGGTGAAGGTTCGCGGTACGGTGAACGCTGCAAGTTTTTTCGAGTAAACGCCAGCGCGAAATCGCTGCGTAAACTTGCCGTTGCAGCAGCCAGCGCAACACACACGGGCATTGACTTCTTTATGGGAATGCCGGTCACGGAATTTCTTGAAACCTGCAAAGACATACAGGAGATGCAAGAGCAATGGCAAAAAGCAACGCGCTAGAACTGAGCATCCGCATTGCGGGTAAAGTCGATAACTCGCTGACAGCGGCAATCAAAACTGCCAAAAATCAGACTTCGGGGCTGGCGCGGGGCGTGAGCACCTTTGCGAAAACTTCCGCCGCTGCGCTGGTTGGCGTGACGGCGGCTGTGGTGGGTGTGGCTACTACCTGCGGGAAACAGGCGGCGGACGTGGAAAAGGCAATGGCGAAGACCAGAACGCTGCTGACCGGCACCGCAGACAAAACGCAAGCCCGCACGGCGGAACTTACGCAGGATGTGATGAACATTTCCCGCGTAACGGGCAGGGTATCGACCGAAATCGCTGCTGGCTCCTATCAGGTCATTTCTGCGTTCCAGGACACAGCCGATACGGCAAGTATTCTGGAAACCGCAACGAAGGCGGCAATCGCAGGTCAGGCGGAAACCGTGGACACGGTAAACGCACTGGCTGCCGTTACGAAGGCATACGGGGACACCTCTGCGCGGGCTGTCACCCACGTTTCCGACCTGTCCTTTGAAACGATCCGACTTGGACAAACAACCATGCCGGAACTGGCAAACGGAATCCAGAAAGCGTCTGGTTCTGCCGCTGCCCTTCACGTTTCACAAGAGGAATTGTATGCCGGATTTGCAACGCTGACCGGTGTTATCGGTAATACCGACACCGTGGGCACAGCTCTGAACACCCTGTACACAAAGATGCTGAAACCGTCCAAGGCACTATCAAAGGCCGTGGAAAGTCTGGGCTATAAGTCAGCCTATGCAATGGTTCAGCAGGAAGGCTTGGGCGGAACTATTAAGAAACTGGGGCAGTACGCAGGCGGTGACGCAACGAAGTTTGCTGCTCTGTTTTCTATGCGCGATCTAAAAGCCGCACAAGGCATCCTGAACACCATGGATGTGTACGAGCAGAAACTTTCGGAATTGCAGGATGCGGACGGCGCAACAGACCGAGCGTTTATGACCAGCATAAACAACTGGAATGATATGTTTGGCATTGCTTCCAACAAGGTATCTGTCTTTGCGCAGCAGGTCGGCATGAAACTACTGCCATACGCGAAAGATTTCTTATCGGACGCTATGCCAAAAATAGATGGTCTAATGGACACGGTGCTGGCGGGCATTGACAAAATCATGCCGAAAATAGAAGCACTGTTCAAGTATCTGTCTCAAAATGGGCCGCAGGTGGCGGGTGTCGCTTCGGCGGTAGCTACCGCATGGGGCGGCATGATCGCTGCTCCAAAAATTGAAACAGGCGTGAAAGGCGTTGCCAGCTTCCTGTCCTCTGGGATAGGAAAAGCAAAAGGAGGTGGCGCAAAACTCCTTGGAAAAGCAAAGGGATTTGGCGGTTCAATGCTGGCAGGTATCAAAGACCTTCGCGCAAATCCGGGTCTTATCAAATCGCTTCCTGTCTTTGGATGGGCACACAACGTAAAAAATATTCCCGCAAACGCAAAACAGGCTGTGCTGAATGAGATTAACAGTTCGGGTAGTCTGCTGAAGGTAATAGGTGCGGGCGCTGGATCGGTATTTGGAAAAGGCGGTCTGAACGTGGGCGGCATCGCAAAAGGTGCCGCTTCGCCGTTTCTAGGCATGGGCAAGGTGTTCCTTGGAATGCTTAGTTCCACCGGTCCGGTCATCGTGGCGATTGGTACCATCATCGCGTTGTTCAGCATTCTGGGCGACCACTTGGACAACATCCGGGGGCTTGTGCAGAACACCTTCGGCGAACAGGGTGTTGCGGTTTTTGATGGCTTTGTTGGCGCAGTGCAGAACGTCGGCGCTACGATTCAGCAGGCGCTTTCACCGGAAGGACTGGCAGGCATCAAAGATTTTATCACGCAGACATTTGGCGAGGGCGCAGGCAACGCCTTCGGAATGTTTATCCCGCTGATCCAGTCGGTGGCTGGCATTGTAGGTCAGCTGGTAGACTTGGGCGTGAACTACCTGAAACCGCTGATTCTGGAAGTCTTTAACTTCATGACGACGCAGGCACTTCCTGCACTGATTCCGCTGCTGGCATCGGTGGTGTCGTTGGTCGGCACAACGCTGGTGAATGCGGTGAAAGTCGTGGTCGGCATCGTGCAAACGCTGCTGCCCATCGTGGAACCGGTCATCATGGGAATTATCAGCCTGATCCAGAGCATTGTTTCTGTGACGATCAAGGTCGTCAACGGCATCATCGGTGCACTGAATAAAATTTCAGTGCCAGTCCCGGACTGGGTGCCCGGCATCGGCGGCAAGACCTTCGGCTTTAACTTGTCTAAAGTCGCCATGCCACAGTTTGCACAGGGCGGCTTTACCAACGGACCGTCTATTGCGGGTGAAGCTGGAACCGAAGCAGTTATTTCCTTCCAGCGCGGTGTACGGCAGCAGAACATTGATATCTGGCGCATGGCAGGCCAAATGCTGGGCGTGCAGGACAATGACGGCAGTATGCCGCAGATCGTGTTCTCGCCGAACATCACAATTTCCGGTGATGCTGACCCGGCGGAAGTGACCCGAAAGACGAAGGAACTGTTCAAGCTGTTCGAGCAGTTCTTGGATCAGTATTTCAGAAAACATAACAAGGTGGCATACAGCAGGTGAGGTGACGAACAGTGCCGTACATAACGGTGAGTGGTGACACGTTTGACGTGATCGCCAAGAAAGTTTACGGCGATGAATACTGCGCCGATATCCTGATGCAGGCAAACCCGGAACAGGTCGGAACTTTCAGATTTGATTCCGGGGTCGTTCTGAAAACTCCGACGCTTACGGAGGAACAGAGCGGTAGTCTGCCGCCGTGGAAGGTGAGCTGATGGAACCGAGAAGCGCAAGCGTGAAGCTGATCTATAACGAACAGGACATCACAGAGAATATTTCAGCAGATATCGAAAGCATTTCCTACGAAGGCAATGCGGCAGATAACAGCAACAGCGTGAGTGTGACCATCAATGCGATGGAAGACAAATGGTTGAATAAGTGGATGCCCACAAAAGGCTCAACACTGGATGTAACATTCTTTACCCACAACTGGCCCGATGAAGGACAGGAAGGGCAGATGAACGGCGGTGTTATGACGGTGGACGATATCAGCTACAGTGATACCCCTTGCACCATGACCATCAGCGCCACGGCGAAACCAAACGATACCGATTTTTCGGAGGAAGACCGGGAATATATCTGGAAAAACACCAGCGTCAAGAAAATTGCTCAGACGATTGCCGGGCGATACTCGCTTGAACTGGGGTTTGATGGAAAGGACGCAGAAATCGTAAAGCGAGAGCAGAAGGCAACGGACAGTGCTTTTCTAAACGAGCTTTGCAAAGACTACGGCCTGATCCTGAAAGCGTACTCAAAGAAGCTGTGGATTTATGACCGAGAAGCTTACAAGCAGAAAAAGACGGTGGCGACCATCGACCGGGCGGACATCGTGCCGGGGTCGTTCAGTTTTAGTGATGGGTTCGATGGGACATACACGCATGGTATCTGGGAGTATTCCAACCAGACCAAGAAAATCAAAATCAGGGCGGAGATCGGCAAGAACGGCAGGACAAAACGCATATCCAAATATGCGTCCAGCCCTGCCGATGCAGAACGCCGTCTGCAAGCCGCGATGGACAATGCGAATCACGGCGCAACGAAAATCAAGTTCAAACTGGCATTGGCGCAAATCGAACTGTGCGAGAGCCAGACCATCGAGATTACAGGATATGGAAAGCTGTCCGGTAAATACTTCATCGACAAGGTATCACCGGATTATAGCAGGGGCGGAGGAATGGATCAGTCCTTTGAATGCAGCAAAATCCCCGGAGCCGAGGAAGACAAGGACGAAACCAACGGCAAGGAGGTCACGCTGAACAATGCCCCGCTCTACTACACCAGCGTGGACAAGAAGCCGGTCCGCAAGGTGAGCGGAAAGTATTTCCTGTATGACGGTATCAATGTGGCAGGGCGATACCGGATCACGAACCTTGCTTCCCGCTGCGGCAAAACGCCAGTGGGGAAGAATGTGACCGGTTGGGTCGATGCAAAGGACATTGGGGGTGTTACCTGATGGCAGATACGATCCGCTTCGGCAAGGTGTCAAACATCAAATACGAAACCGGCTGCATGGAAATCGTGTACGAAGACCGGGAAGACAGCGTGACGGACATGATCCCGATGCTGGCAAATGCCGGGTACAAGATGCCGAAGGTCGGAGATATCGTTGCAGTGGCGCATAATTCCAACGGATCAGAAGAAGGTGTGGTGATGGGCACTGTCTGGGGAGAAAATGAAAAGCCCCCGGAGGGTGCCCAAAACCTTTACCGGCAGGACTTCGATGACGAACCGGGAAAGTGCTATTTCCGCTATGACGGAAAGAAAGCTACCTTCCACAATGAGGGCAACACGAAGTCGGAAACCAAGAAGAACAAAACGGAAACCGTTGACGGAAATGCTGAACTGGAAGTGAAAGGGAAGCTGACCGTGAAAGTGGGAAGCTGCACAGTCACGATTCAGGGCGGCACCGTTCAGATCGTGGGCGGTTCTCAAATCAGTATGAATGCACCCACCATCACCATTGATGGCGGAACAGTCAACATCACAGGTGGTGGCGGCGATGCGGTAATCAGCGGGATCAGTCTGGTAAACCACACGCACAAGTATACGCTGCCGCTCCATGCCGGAGGCATGGGCGATACAGTAAAGCCGACGTAAACCGCAGGAGGGCACAGTATGCAGGTTGGGTGCTTTGGCAATCTGGTTTTCTCCGTGAACAGCAAAAAAGTGTTCACGCTGGAAAATATTCAGGGCAGCACCGGCAGTGAATGGGCAACCCACAACACCACCGGAGGAAAGCCAAAAAGCGAGAAGACCGGGGAAAAGCTGATGTCGTACAAGTTTACGGTCACGCTGGATGCACAGTTTGGAGTGAAGCCCCGCGAAATGCTGACCACAATCCAGCAAATGGCCCAGAACGGCACGGTTGATTACCTCATCATCGGAAATGAACCGGTCGGGATGTGCCTGTTCAAGCTGACGGACGCTTCCGACAAGTGGGATTGCGTAACATCCGGTGGGCGGCTGGTACGCTGCAAGATCGACTTATCATTTGAGGAATACGCATGATACTGGGAGAAGCAAAAATTGAACTTGCATCATCCAACATGGATGATGCAGAGGATATCTGCGAATGCCTGAAAGTGCTGTACTCTGCAAGAACCGGAGAGCAGGGACTTGACCGGGACTTCGGACTTTCCATGGATGCCGTAGACCGGCCTATGAGTGCCGCAAAAGCGCTGATGGCGGCAGAGATCGTCCGCAAAACAAAAAAGTATGAACCCCGCGTTGAGGTGGTCCATGTGGAATGGGACACCTCAAAAGAGGGACAGGGAATCTTAATTCCGAAGGTGGTGCTGCGAAGTGTCTGAAATTGCCCAGCTTAAAGACCTGCCGGATATCAGTTTTATCGACAACCTGACCATGAAGGAGGTTGAAGAACTGACAAAGAACGGATTCAGCCGATCCATGCAGGGCGCGACCGGGCAGACACCGGTTATTTATCCCGCGAGTGTCCCAGCGCTGGTGCTGAAAGCTATGACGCTGCTTGGATATCAAATCCTGCAATACGTTGATGCCGGCCCGAAACGGATGTTGCTGAAATATTCGGCACACGACGATCTGGACGACCTGGCCGGAAACTATGGCTTGATCCGTCGCCCTGCTGAAAAGGCGAAGGTAACAATCCGGTTTACACTGTCTGATGCAAAACAGCCCGGCGCCGTAGGCATTCCGGCGCAGACCCGCGTTAGAACGCAGGATGGCATTTATTTTGCCACGACGGAGTATGCAGAGATCACGCCCGGTTCGCAGTATGCGGACGTAGAAGCAGAAGCGGCAGAAGCGGGAGCGGCGTGGTCCGGCATCGAGAAAGGACAGATCAATCAGCTGGTAGACCCTATCCCCTATGTTGCATCGGCGGTAAACGTTACCGCCAGCAGCGGCGGTACGGATATCGAAAGCGACGATTCGCTGACAGAGAGAACCTATCTGGTGCCCTCTACATATTCCTGTGCTGGTCCACCGGACGCTTATGAGTATTTCGCCAAGGCATGGCGAAACGACGTAAAAGACGTTTCCGTACAAAGCCCATCACCTTGCGTGGTGGACATTTATTTTACATTACAGGATGGAACCCTGCCGAGCAAGAGCGATTGCGACAGCATGGAAGAAAATTTGCGCGATGATGCACGCCGACCTATGACGGACTATGTGAACTGCAAAGCCCCGACCGAGATCGAGTACAGCATTGACGTAACCTATACCATTGCCCGTAGCAAGTCAAAGATTGCGGTCACGGTGCAGAACGCGGTGAATGAAGCCGTTGAAACATACAAGGTGTGGCAGCGCACCATGGGCAGGGACATTGACCCGGCGGAACTGATTGCACAAATCAAGAACGCCGGGGCAAAGAAGGTGAAGATCACTGCGCCGACCGACGTTGTGGTGGGCAGCGCTGAGATTCCGAAGCTGACCACCTGCAAGGTTGTTTACGGAGGATTGGAAGATGACTGATCTTCGCAATGCCCAGCTGACCGACCTGCTACCGAAAAGCGTTGCAGAACAGCAATGGGTGCAGTCTGTATCGGATGCATGGCACGATCTGACACTTCTGATCTTAGATTTTGCAGACAATGCGAAGGTTTATACCGGTATCGACCAGGCATCGGATGAATTGCTGGATATCCTGGCAACACAGTTCCGGGCACCGCGCTACAGGCAGGACTACGACATTGAAACGAAACGGCGGCTTGTAAAAGCATCGCTGCCATATTACATGACCGTTGGCACGAAAGCTGCTGTGGAAGATGTAATGCGTGACCTGTACGGTGACGCGACTGTGCGAGAATGGTTCGAGTACGACGGAACGCCGGGCTGCTTCCGAATCAAGATTAAGGCAGAAGGCCCCATCGACATTGAGGAAATGCTGGACATTCTCAGCCATGTGAAGCGGGCAAGCGCCCACCTGGATATGCTGCAACTCGACACCGAGGAAACACAAAAGCTGTACTTCGGTTTCGCGTCGGTCACGGTGGGCAAATGGTCCAACGCAATGCCGGGCAGCGAGAGTGACTTCGGCTGGCTGGTAGATGCGGACGGAAATGCCCTTCTAGATGCAGACAGGAACATCTTGACAGACTAAAAGGGGGAAACGATGTTTTTTCCAAGTTTGATCCTGACCAATGCGGGCAGAGCTTTGATCGTGAAAGCTCTGAATGGCACCGCAATCAATTTCACGAAATTTGCGCTGGGCGATGGTGTTGCGCCGGAAAAACCGCGTGACCTGAAAAATCTTGTGCATCTGGTAGCCAATATGCAGATCAACAGCATTGAACTGTCCGCAAACTGCGCCGTGCTGGAAGCTACCTACACGAACAGCGGACTAAAGTCAAAGCTGATCGCCCGGGAAATCGGAATCTTTGCGACAGACCCGGACGACGGCGAAATCCTGTACGCATACTCCAATGCAGGGGATGAAGCGGCTGTTGTTCCAGCAGAGAGCGGAGACATGACGATTCAGGAAACTTTCCATGAAGTCGTGTCCGTGGGCGACGCAACGCAGGTAACGGCGACACTGGGCGAGTATTCCGGTTATGCCAGCAAGAAAGACCTGAAAGACCATATCGACGACCACAACAATCCGCACCATGTTACGGCAGAGCAGGTTGGTTTGGGCAATGTGCCCAATGTCACCCCGACGAACCAACAGCCGGTGTTCTCAAATGACTACATTACGAAGGCAGATGGCTCCTACGATGTGCAGAATATCGCTTCCGGCGAAAAGCTGGGGAATATCCTGCGGAAGATTCGCACGGCAATTGCCGCCTTCATCGCACACCTTTCTGCAAAGAACCCGCACAAAATTTCCGCTGCGGACATTTCGGCGGCAGCAATGGACCACAAGCACAACGCGGATGATGTGACCAGCGGAACGTTCCCTATTTCTCGCGGCGGCACCGGTGCCCAGACCGCAACACAGGCGCTGGCGAATCTGGGTGCAATGCCTACGTCTGGCGGCACCTTTACGGGCGCGGTGCGGTTCCAGCAGTCTACATACTTTGGTACTGACAACAGTTATTACGTCGGCAGCGATGGCACGGCGAACTTCCGCAAAGTGTATGGTGCGGTCTATAACGACTACGCCGAATGGTTCCCCCGTGGGTGCGATACCAAGCCGGGAGATATCATTGCGCTGGATGTGGGCAGCCAGACAGAACGGTATATCAAGGCGGTTGGAAAGATGGATCGCGTTGTGGGCGTGCACACGGACGAATATGCATACCTGATTGGCGGCGATACGCCGGACGAGAAAGACGACAACTTCAAAGCTAACATAGAAAAGTATATCCCCGTTTCCCTTGCAGGGCGCGTCAGAGTGCGCGTGACCGGCAGGGTGAAGACCGGGGATTTAATTTTGCCTTCGGGTACGCCTGGCATTGGCCGGGCGGCCTGCGCAGGGGAGTTTGCTCCGGCAGAATGCATTGTCGGCTATGCGGTGGAAGGCGACGACCGGACGGATGAACGCCGCATTCGTGTCCGGGTGAGGGGGTGAGAGGATGCCGGAGAGAGGACAGTTTATTTCCGACGAAGATTTTCTTGCCCTGAAAAGCCTGATAGACGCAGAGATCGGTCGGCGCGGCAAGACAGAAGGCACCGCACAGGGACAGTCCGTTGGCAGCATGGCGGCATATAGGGGAGCGGCGTACCAGTACAATGTGACCCCGGCGGATGGCGTGAGCGTGGATGCAGAACACATCCAGAAAATCACCCGTCTGGTGGATGCCGTTCAGGGCGGTGCAACGACACCGGCGCGGGGAGACCAAGTTGCAGCATCGGGGCTTGCGCAAGCGGCGGCAACGGTAAGCACACTGAGCAATATCCCGGAAACTGCAACGGCGACCGGGTGCAGCGGGCAATGCACGGGGCTTTGCTCCAATGGCTGCAACACGTCCTGTACCAGCTGCACCGGCAGCTGTGGCGGAGGGTGCGTAGGAACTTGCAGGGCAAATTGTGCGAATGACTGCACGGCTACTTGCAGGGGAACTTGTCAGGGGTCGTGCAACAACACATGTTTAGGAAACTGCACAAATACCTGCAACACGACCTGCACGGCAAGCTGTGCAAATGACTGCACCAATGGCTGCAAGACGGGCTGCAAGGGAGGATGCAAAGGCGGCTGTGACGGCTGTTCCGGCGGCTGTTCCGGTAGCTGTGATGCTACCTGCGCGGATGATTGCACGGGACGGTGCAACGATAGGTGCGATTCCTACTGTGCGTCCAGCTGCCAGGATAGTTGCAGAGGAAATGGCTGCTTTGCAAACTGTAAAAGCGGCTGTTCTGACAGCTGCGAAGGAGACTGCAATTCTCACTGTGGCGCATCCTGCACAAGCAACTGTGATAGCAGTTGCAGCGGATGCTCTGGAAGCTGCTCTGGCGGCTGTACATCTTGCTCTGGATTCCTGTGGTAACGAGAAAGGGAGAACAAAATGGACGTGGCATTTGAACCGAACAACGACGCAAGAAGCGAAAAGGCGTATACCAAAAATCTTCCGATGCTGAAAATCCAGACCCACGAAACGGTCAACCCGGAGGACTGGCAGGGACTTCTTGCAGATACACCGCCCGGCATGGAGAAAGTTTTCTGGTGCATCGGATGTGCCGGTATGTTCATGGCGAACACGGAAGATAAGTTCGATGTGTGGTGCGCATACTGCATCACAGTTGCACAGTCTGTAGTGACAGCCTGCGGCGAAGACGCGGACGAAGACCGGATTTACCTGATGGGCTTTGGTCTGGCAGCCCGGACGTTCAACTTTGCAGCACACCCTGTCCGAAGAGGTGAGTGTGATCCTGCACCGTTCATCAAGGCGGCTCAGTATGAATGCAAAGACGATGTGGAGTTTTTCTCTATGTGGCACCTGCTTGTTGTGCTGATCGAACTGCTGCGGTTGAGCGAAACAGAAGATATGCACGATATGGTTTCGGCCATGGTCAAGATGAATCGGGTCCGTGCAAGATACCGTCAGGCGGCGGACAAACTGCCGAAACGGGATGCACAGTAAGGAGTACGGCATGAACAATATCAAGATCACCACACAGGAAAGTGAAGCGGTGGAACGTGCATACTACGAAGCGCAGTCCTATGAAGCGCTGATGGCAATTCTGTCCCGCCAGCTGAACGCTGGCGCGAATACGATGATTGCTGATATGCTGCACTACTACGCAGGACTGTGCCGGAAAGCGCAGATGAAGCTGAAGATGGTGCAGGACAAGGTGCTGGCGCGGTACATCGACCCGGAAGAGAACCCGAACCTGACCGTGCACTTCGACTTTGAGCGGGAGGAGGTACACCCCGTTGAGAACGAAAAAGTATGAGGACTACGGGAATACCGTCCAGCGCTTATATGGCCGGGACAGGCGGGAGTGTGGAAGCATCTGCCGAAACATCACGTTCCAGATCACAAACGCCTGCAATCTGCGGTGTTCATACTGCTATGAGCACCACAAATCTACAGAAAAAATGACGCTGGAAACCGGAAAGAAAATCGTGGACTATATCCTGAATCTGTATGAGGATGACACGTCCGATTTTGTGAACCGGGACACCAAAGCCCTGATCCTGGACTTCATCGGCGGAGAACCGCTACTGGAAGCTGAACTGATCGAGCACATCTGCGACTACTGGTTTTCGGAGTGCTACCGGAGGGAAATCCCGCTGGGACCGTTCACACGCATTTCTTTTGCAACGAATGGCCGACTGTGGTTCTCCCCGGCGGCGCAGCACCTGCTGGAAAAGTACCACGATCTCATGTCGGTCACAGTGTCCATTGATGGCGTGCAAGAGCTGCACGACCGTTACCGCATTGACGAAGACGGAAACGGCAGCTTTTCTACCGCGTGGGCAGCATTCCAGGACGGCAAGCGGAAGTATGGCTGGCTCAACAGCAAAATGACCTTCGTGCCCGGCTCCATCCAGTACATTGCATCCAGTATGAAAATGATGCTGGATGCCGGGTGCAGGCACATTGCCGGGAACTGCGCCTACGAGCCGATGTACACGGACGAGGACGGCAAGGCGTTGTACAAGCAGCTGAAAGAGGTTTCGCAGTACGTTATCAAGAACGGCTGGGACGTGGCGATTGCCATGCTGGATGAACAGATCGGAGGTGCAGAACAGAACGACCGAAACTTCTGCGGCGGAACCGGCGCAATGCTGAGTTTCGCCCCGGACGGGTCCGCATATCCCTGCATCCGGTATGCGCCTATCTCTATTGGCAAAGAGAAGGCGGATCGGGTGTGTCTGGGCAATGTGCAGGAGGGCGGTCTGTATGCCACGGATCAGCAGCGGCAGGTGAAGGAAGAACTGGATGCAATCACCATGAAATCCCAGTCCACGGAAGAATGCATCCATTGCCCGGTATCTTCCGGGTGCGGCTGGTGCAGCGGCCTGAACTATGAAATGTTCGGAACTGCAAACCGCAGATATACCGGAATCTGCAAAGCTCACAAGGCGCGTGTGCTGGCTGTGTGCTGGTACTGCAATATGCGCAGTATAGCTCTGGGCGATACTGCACCGAAGAAGGTGAATCTTCCCTACGAGGAAGTGGCGCGTCTGATCGGTGAGGATGAAGCCGCAGAGCTGAAAGCCATTGAGAAGGAGGCGGCAGAGAAATGGGCATGGTAAGTCTGGCAGACAAAGCCCTGGCAGAAGCGTTTGAAAGCGCGGACTATGTAATCGTGGTTCGGAAACGAGCAGACGGAAAGAACGATCTCTACCGCGCAACCCCGGCACAGATCGCAAAAGTGGTGGGCGAAACCTTGCAGGTGCCGGGCATCAAAGCAAACCTGAACGCTTTGAAGCTGACCGCTTCGGACGATGGGCGCGGCGTGGTGACGCTCTCTCTGGGAGGTAAGACGGAATGGCAAACGTAAAAATCGTAAGAGCCACCTACCTTGTCATTGACGGCACCACCTATAAGCTGATCGACGAAGACGTGCCGAACTGGGCAAAGGAACTGCTGCCGGATAAGACACTGAAAAAGGAAGGCTCTGCCGCCGATGCGGCAGCCCCCGGAAAAAGACTGGAAAAACTGGAAGGGCTTCCGTACTTCTTTTATGACGAAGCCGGTCGCTTGACCTTTGATGATGGACAGGAGGACTAAACATGGCAAGAACTCACATGGCATCCGATGAATCCTTGCAGCAGATTTTTGCTGCGGTGTCCGGTACCACCATGGCGGCGGCGGGCGATGGCCGTACCGCCGTTCTGGCAACCGGCAATGAAGATACCATCGACCGGTACTATAACGCGCTGGCTCAGAAAGTGACCACGGCACGGGAAATGAACGTGCTGTTCGTAGACTGGTGGACGGCGAACTGGAATCCGAACACCAGCACCTATAACCGGATGCTGGAACGTTGGTTCGGAAATGTGCTGGACGACAGCCGCGTGCATGGCGTAAAGTTCCCGCTGTTCAGCACATCCAACACCGCAATCGGTGAGCTGACCGACGACAGCGTGGGCCTGTCCTGCACCCCGTCCACCGCCGCAGAATCCGGCAAGGATGATTTTGCCGGTCTGCCGCAGTTCTGGTGCGTGGAAGTGGCGGCAGAAAAGAACGAGGACGGCAGCCACACGATCTACGCTTGTCAGTACATCGACGATGACGACTTTGTGCGCAGCACCAATCATCTGGTCTGGGTGTTGCAGAAGAATACCTATGTGCGTGAGCGCAACGAGGGCGGCTACCGCATCCTGCGTATGCGCTGCCACCCGTCCGGCGGTTACGAGCAGTGGCCGCAGGGCACCGACCGTACCGGCAAGACCTATCCGTACATTGCAAACCCGAAGTACTTCGCCGGTATGCAGGATGACGGCAAGATCGGCGGTCACACGGGCTTGGCACCGGTGAACTACAAGAGCCACACCCAGCTGGTGCAGCTGTGGCGTGCTCGTGGCAACCAGTACGCCGGTGCATCCGGCAACCTGCTGAAATGGCAGGAGCGCATGATCCAGCTGAAGTATGCACGCAAGGGCAACAGCGGCACCATTGAGGGCTGCACTTCCTACAGCTACCAGTACACCGCCGCCATTGATGCAGAGGGCGTGAACTACTTCCCGGTGACGACCGAGCAGGCCGCAAACCTGCTTATTGATTCCTACGTTGCCATTGGCACCCACACGAAGAGCACGACCGACCGTAACGATGCCACCCTGTATGACATCCAGACCGAAGCCCGCATTACCCGCATTGAAGACATCAACGTGGACGGAACGGGCTACAAAGCAGTCTACGTTGATACCGGCGATACCTGGAATGTGGTCAAGGGGCAGACGATGCTGTCCACTATGCCTTATGGCAGCGGTTATAACGACAGCGTGCGCGGCAACGATGGCTCCCGCACAAACTACACCAACGGCAAGGAACCTGGCTTGATCCAGAAGACGGAGTTCCAGAACGGCGCATACCTGATCGTGGCGGACGAACTGTGGCAGTGGGGCAAGGATGACGACGGCAATTACACCTTTGACATCTACACCTGCCACGATCAGACGAAGGTAACGACCAATGGTTCTATCTCTGCTGACTACACGAAGCAGGAAGACCTGACGCTGACCTTCCCGGAAGGCACAACCAACGCATGGCAGTATATCGAAGATACGGCAATCAGCAATGACCCGGCGGTGCTGTGGCCTGCTGCCGTGTCTACCCGTGCGGGCAGCGGAACCGGCGTTAAGGCTGGCTTCTACGTCCCTCCGGCAGCGTCCGGTGTCCGCGCGGCTTGGCGGTGCTGCCCCTTGGACAGCGGCGGCTTTGCGTCTTTGGCGGCGGCGGTCTCGGCCTTCTGGGTCGGTAACGCGGACTGGAACGGCGGCGCTGGCGTGCCTGGCCTTGCTGGGTAAAGCGGGGTGAATTGCCCGGCATCGTCCGGGCAAGAGGGGCAGCCAGCCCCTTTTGACGATAACAGGATTTGGGATGCATGGTGTCCACAGGCTGGCTTCTACGTCAATCCGGCAGCGTCCGGTGTCCGCGCGGCTTGGCGGTGCTGCAACTTGAACAACGGCGGCAATGCGTCTTTGGCGGCGGCGAACTCGAACAACTGGGTCGGTAACGCGAACTGGAACGGCGGCGCTGGCGTGCAACTGGTTCACCAAAAATCATCAATCATTGCATCATGCATTCCGCGCTTATGTGCGAAAATTTCTTGAAACCAGCATCACGGCGCTGCGTCCGCAGGAAAGGGCGGGTCCATCCGTGGCGGCAGGACAAGGAACCTGCTGGCGGCTAGTAGCATAGGGCAAAAGCCTGAACCCGAAAGTCGTTGAAGAACCAGATGATTTTTATATGAAAACATTTTGTAAACCAAAAGACGTTGACATTGAGGATGTCGGTTTCAACCTGTCAGCGGTACATTGTGCGTTTGGAAACGGAAAACTCCGGCGCAGGGATTTTAGAACGGTTCTAACAAAGACCGGAAAAATCTCTGAACCGGAGCTGTTTCATGAACGAAAGAACCACGAGTGCAGGAAGATCGTTGATGCCATTGACGCAGTGGCCGAACGGGAAACACAGAAGATTAGGGATGAATGCCTTGACCTGAAACCTGTCCGGCAGTTCAAGCGGATCGATGGCATCAAGATGAAGGAACGGGACCTTTGCCAGGAATCACCGGAACAGCAGGTACATGAGTACATCCTTGTTCATGCACTGCAACCGCTGCTCCATGCAAAGCTGCTGCCGATGCAGTTCGGGAGCATCCCGGGCAAAGGACAGGTGGCGGGAACGCGGCAGATTGAGCGGATCGTCCGAAAGAAAATCCTTGGCAAACTGGATGCAGTCAAGGGCGATGTGCACAAAGCATATCCGTCTACAACGATAGTCTGCGTGATAACGCTTTTGAAACGGGACATCAGAAAGAACAAAAAGCTGATCTGGTATGCCGGTGCCGTGACCGAAAACTACCCGGACGGCGTGCTGCTAATCGGCGGGTATTTCTCAACGTGGGCTTTCAACTACGTTATGAGCTATATTCTCCGATACCTGCTATCTCTAAAGCAGGTCCGGCGCGGCACGGGGACACGGCTTGTCCGCGAGATCGTCTGCTATGCGGATGATTTTGTAATCATCGGGCACGCATCACAGCTGATGAAAGCGATGAAGAAGGCGACCCGCTGGGTAAAGTCCACACTGGGCTTAGAGTTAAAGCAGGCATGGCAGCAGGTGCGCTTTGCATCATTCGAGGAAGAAAAGCGTGCGAAAGCCGCCAGAGCGCAGGGAAGCAAACACCGTACACCGGCGCTGGACATGATGGGATTCGCGGTGCGCCGCACATATACCATCGTCCGCAAAGGCGTGTTCCGCCGCATCAGGCGGCAGCTGATCCGCGCAGGGCGTGACCTTGCAATGCTGGGCTATGTTCCACATTGGCGTGCATCAAAGCTGACCGCATACAACGGCTGGTTTACAAACAGCGATAGCGCAAACCTTGAAGAAAAATATCGGGTCGAAACGATCATGAAGGCGGCGCGGTGGAGCGTTGCCCGATGGTCGATGATCCAGAACAACAGGAGGAAAGCAGCATGAGTGAGATTTATCCCTTCCTGCCGGCCGCCGTTGAGGTGTTCCGCGTTGGCAGCAAAACGGACATGATCCTGCGGAAGGATATCAAAAAGCAGGAACAGACCGATGACGAAGGCAAGAAGTATACCGTCTACGCCTGCGACGAACGCCAGCAGCGTGTGGATGGCGTGCTGACCGCCGAGGAAGTTCAGACGGACTTTGACAAATGGTGGGACTATGCGCCGCCTACACCCGTCCCGGTGCCGGAAGAAAAGAAGCTGGAAGACCGGGTGAAGGAGCTGGAAAACCAGAACGCCACCATGGCAGACCAGCTCACTAGCACCCAGATGGCGCTTTGTGATGTGTACGAACAGGTGCTGAGCGTGACCAGCACCGCCACGGAATGAGCAGGGGGTGTGAACTATGAGCACTGACTACATGGCAACGGTCTACGCAGACCTGATTCGCAAAGGCAAGAAAACTCTGGCACAGGTGCCCAAGAGCTTGCAGAAAAAGGTGAAAGCCCTGCTGGCGGAGGACAACAAGTGAGTGTTCTTCGTGAGCTGATGCTTAAAATTTTGCTGAAAAAGGAGGTGGACGTAATGGCAGTTGTCTATGCTACCCTTATCATCAAGGGCAGGAAGACCATTGACCAGGTTCCGGCAATCATCCGGGATGAGGTCAAGCAGATTCTGAAAGACCTGGAAGTTGAGGTCTGAGGAAACGGCGGGGTTCGGCGGGAGCCGCGCCCCATTTTATTTGAAAGGGCGTGATCGTATGGCACTGAACGTGTATTCCCTTGAACGGGACGGCGAAAAAAGCCTGTCTAAGAATTTCAAGGTGAAGGAGTTTCGCTGCAAGGATGGGTCTGATCCTATCTTTATCGACAGTGAACTGGTGGAGATTTTGCAGAAGGTCCGTGACCACTTCGGCAAGCCGGTAATCATCAACTCGGCATACCGGACTGCCGCCTACAATCTGAGCAAGAAGGTGGGCGGTGCAAAATTCAGTCAGCACCAGTACGGAAAGGCGGCCGACATCTACATCCAAGGCATTCTTATCACGAAGCTGGCAGAGTATGTGGAAACGCTGATGCCGAACAAGGGCGGCATTGGCATCTATCCCATCAAGACCGGCGTGCGGAACTGTGCCTTTGTTCATGTGGATGTTCGCGCCACGAAGGGCCGCTGGAAGGGCTGATCCGGCGGCAGAGTAGGAGGAAAACAATATGATGGATATTCTGAAATCGTTTCTTATGATCTTCCCGGAATGGCTGGCAGCTATTCTTGTGGCGGTCGGCGCGGTAGTTACTGCGCTGGGGCTGGTCCGTCTGGGCTACGGCCTGTTCGTGGCAAAGACGGTTTATAAGTGGATCGTCAACGCAGAGGAGAAGTTCGGCAGCGGAATGGGTGCGGAAAAGAAAGCCCACGTTATTGCAGTGCTGCGCGGCTACACCCCGGACTGGCTGGACTGGGCAATCAATGAGAAGACGCTGGACTGGATCGTGCAGATGGTGTTCAATGTCACCAAAAACAAGCTGGAAGACTACATGGAAAAGAAATCCGCAGAAACCACCCAGACGGTGGCCCACTTCGGTAACGTGGGGGAGGACAAGAACAGCCGCAAGGAGTAAACAATGCTGGAATTTATCATCAAGTATTGGATGGAATGGGGTTTCGGCATTGTTGCTGGCGGCCTGACGCTGGCGTACCGGAGACTTTCAAAGAAAGTCAAGGAACAGAAGGATGAAAACAAGGCCATGAAGGACGGCTTGAAAGCAATACTTCATGATCGCCTGTACCAATCGTGCAATTACTACATCGCAAGAGGTTGGATTGACACGGTGGGCCTGACGAACATTGGCTATCTTTACAACAGCTACCATGCGCTGGGAGGGAACGGAACGGGTACGGAATTGTATAACCGAGCCAAAGCACTGCCCATCAAGAACAGCTACACAGAAGAATAACAGACAAAATCCCCCGCTGGCAATCCGAAAGGAAAGCTGGCGGGGGATTTTTTGTTGTTGCAAATATTACAAGTTAGTTACAAATTCAACGGAAATGCTCTTTCTCGCCTGAAAAATGGGAATTGCGATGTAAAAATAGGTGGGAAGGATAAAAATAGAAAAGTTCGACTGGGGGAGCAAAAGGTGGACCAAACAAAAATAATCCGAACTTGTTTCCGATAGAGGAGATGGGTTCGGATTATTTGTTTTCTTCGGAAAACTCAATATGGGTGTCCGTGGAAGATAAAATCCGAAATCATAGATTGACCGACATAAGCCACAACATGATTTCAGGAGGACACGAGTATGAAGTACGATGCAAGAGCTTGCAAATTCAACATGGACACCGGCTGCGTGGAGCTGCTGCTCCGGGATGGAAGAAAAATTTCCATCGACTGCACCGGGGTCGAGGATGCGTTGGATGTGACCATGGCGCAGAGGTCGGAGTTGGATTACCTCATCTACAATGATCCGCTGAGCTACGCGGATTTGATTCTGAATGGTAACCCGGAGGAATATTTGAAGAATGTGGTCGGAGGTCATGGATCAGAGGATTTATCGTTTAGAGATTAACTCGATATAAGGAACAAGCCCACAGGTCTGCCGTATTTTTATGCGGTCTATCCTGTGGGCTTGTTTGCTATTATCGACTCATGATTGAATTTGAAATTTCAAGCACGACCGTATCATGTTTATAGGTGGTAACAACCATCGGCAGGCCTCCAGCCTTCAAAACTTATGCAGACGTTTGATTTTCGTATCGTTTAAGCCAGAGGAAAAAGCAGATGTTTAATAAGATGCCCACTGCGGTGGAGGTGGGTGCGGACAGACCGATCATCGTCAGGCTGGCGTTGGGCTGGATACTCATAATATACGCCATGGGGAGACGCACCAGCAGAGTCTGCACCAGCCCCTGTACCATGACCCAGAGGGTTTTGTCGTTGCCATTGAAGTAACCTACCATGCTGAACAGGATGGCAGTGGCGATGGTCTCGGGCGCAAAGCCCTTGAGGTAGGCGTAGCCGTTGGCAATAACCGCGGCATCTGCCGTAAACAGACCGGAGAGAACGTCACCCTTGCACCACACCAGTGCAAATACGACGCAGCCGAACACCAGACCGATGCCAATGCCGGTGAGCATGGACTGCTCGGCGCGTTTTTTATTGCCAGCACCCACGTTCTGGGACACAAAGGATGCCATGGACTGCATCAGAGAACTGGGGATCAGCATGGCAAAATTAACGATCTTGCACGCCACACCGTAGCCGGAAGATGCCTCCAGCCCCAACCGGTTGACGAAGGCGCAGAGCGCCAGAAAGGAAAGCTGGGTCAAAAACTCCTGCAAAGCCAGCGGCAGACCGATGCCCAGAAATTTTTTGCACTGGGGGTTCGGCTTGAAATCAGAGCGATGGATTTTGAAGGGCAGCTCCTTCTTCAGCAGCATTGCGATTGCACAGATTACGCTGACGGCTTGTGCTGCTACCGTAGCAATGGCGGCACCGGCAGCATCCAGATGAAAACCAGCCACCAGCACCAGATCGCCAATAACATTCACAATGCACGCCACCAGCACAAAGATCAGCGGAGAGCGGCTGTCGCCCAGACCGCGGAAAAGAGCCGAGAGCATATTATAGGCTACAATAAAGAAGATGCCGCTGCCGCAAATGCGCACATAGCTGGCGGTCAGGTCCAGGGCTTCGGCAGGAGCCTGCATCAGACTGGAAATAAGCCGTGCAAAAAACACCAGCACCACGAACAGTGCAGCTGCCAGAAGGGTGAACACAACAGCTGCCCCGCCAATGACTTGCCCGATGTACTGCGGTCGTTTTTCGCCCAGATAGCGGGCAATGAGCACTGTGACACCCATGGCAAGCTGGGTGACAACAAAGGTGACGAGGTTGAGTACCTGACTACCGGTGGAAACCGCAGACAAGCCTGAAGTGGAGCCAAAGCGCCCCACTACCAGAAGATCTACTGCGCCGTAAGCGGCCTGCAGCACCAGCGCACCCAGAATGGGCAGCATGAAAAAGGCGAGCTTTGGCAAAATGCGGCCTTGGGTAAAATCGGTCTTATCGTTTTTCAAGAGAATCTTTCCTTTCGCACATAATAGCATAGAATTTTTCCAGCGTTTGGATGGTGCACGCTGCATCCTCCTCGGAAATGCCGTCCAGATACGGGAGCAGTTGCGAGAAGTAGTCCGTATTGTACTTCTGGGAAAGCGCTTGCCCGCTCTCGGTGAGGAACAGATAGGTCACGCGGCCATCTTCAGCGGACACCTGTTTTCTCAGATACCCTTTGTGCTCCATCTCTTTTACGGTACGGGTCACACCGGGGCGGGGCAGATTCAGCGCATCGCTGAGATCAGAGATCTTCGGCCAGATGCCACGGGTCTGCAATTTCTGAATAACATCCAGACACTGGATATAGGAGGATGTCACACCCTCCGGCAGGGCAGGCAGCATCTCCCGTGCCCGCTTTGCCAGATAGCAGGCATCCAGCAGCTGCTTGATCAGTTCGATGGTCATAATGAAATTCCTCTCCAAACGATTATCGAAGGTAATTAACATTGATAATTATATAGAACTACCCGGGAATGTCAAGTCTTTTTGAAAAATCGGAGATGTCGGCAGCTTTGAGGCATCTGCTTCCGGCATACCATTCTAGAGGGTGTTTGAGCGAATACAGTCTGAACCATGGATTAGAAGATCAAATACAAAACAAAAACAGGGTGCGTCCCTGAATAGGACGCACCCTGCCAGCGTAATTCACGATTTGATTCGTTGGCAACAACCGTGAATTGCATATCGCAAACAGGTCGTTGAGAATTGCTCTGCTTGTAAAACTTGCGATTAAAGCCACAGATAACAGCGATATGTACAACAGGGCGTTCCCCGTCGGGAACGCTCTGCTTTTCTTTGCTGGGGGCATGATGAGCCTGCTCCGCCTGCCATGCAGCAAACTCCCGCTGTCCTACCTCGCTGTTCCAGCAGGCAAGGATGGCCGGGTAGAATGCCCGTGCCAGACGGTCGATGACTTCATCGGGATAGGGGGAAGTGTTTGTGGACTTTTTCTTTTTGTTCAAACGCACGCTCCTTTGATCGTCCCACCGTGGCAAAGTCGGGCGAGAAAATCAAAGTTCCAATTTCATATCAGGCGCAAGGGCGCGGATGTTTTCTGCCCTGCACTTGCTGCCGGTGACTCGTTGATGGCTTACAAGTGCCTGCCGTTATGCGGTCTTTTCAGCTTCTTCAAGGGTTTCGGCGAGAATCTGTTCCATGCAGGCTTCCAGTTCATTCAGATAGAGGGCCGGTCGCTGCATGGCAAAACGGAGAACCTTCTGCTTTTCCGGGTCGGAGAGATAGCTCTGATTGTTCTTGAGCACCCGCTTCCATGTGTTCTTCATCATTTCTGTGGCGGTGCTCAAGGTTTTGTAGACCCGCATGAACTCGTCCGGGACTTGATAAGTCTTGAACTGTTCCGGGTCGGCTGTGGGCATCGGAACCGGAGTGTCGGCGTTGGGTTCTGCGTCAGCAGCTTCCATCGCTTTCGTGATCTCCGGGTGCATGATCTCGGCGAATACGTCCTGCCGCTTGTCGGGACTGCTCTGCACGAGTTTAGACATTTCATCGTTGGTGAATTTTACCTCACCGGAAAAGACTTTTTTCTTGATGCCGGGAGCGAGAGTATCAGCGATGTCAATGCCCTTGGTGTAGTGCCGTGCACGAAGAACCGATGCACGGCTGACACCGTTTTCCTCTGCGATACGGTCGCAGGTTTTCTTGCCGGAGTGGTGGGTATCATCGTGAGACCCACCACTTTTCTTTGCTAAAGTGTACTGGTTGCCGTGAAAAATTTTCTCGGCTTTCTTTTCGGATTCGTACTGCTTCCCCAGCAGGTAACGCTTCTGTTCGGGGGAAAGATTGCGCCGCCCCAGCTGATTTTTGCAGATCCAAGCGAGGGCTTCCTCACGGTTTGCAAAGCGGAGCGGCATGGTAGAAAAGCAGATTTCGGGGTGCTTCTGAAGAATTGCATAACGGTTGTGACCATCAACAAGGGTGTTGTTCCATACAATCAAAGGAGAGAGCAGCTTGCCCTCTTTGAGGATGTTTTCTTCAAGCTGCTTAAATTCATCATCGGTCAGAGGAGGAA